>Ga0335070_10001562_pt1 | contig 26462 bp, 15 predicted proteins | sample Lox_Sample_13_FD_206722 | JGI IMG/M metagenome (GOLD analysis project Ga0335070, IMG submission 206722) | Soil microbial communities from Loxahatchee National Wildlife Refuge, Florida, United States - Lox_Sample_1.3 | ecosystem: Environmental > Terrestrial > Soil > Wetlands | place: USA...
TCGGCGACATCTTCGGCGAAATTTTCGGGATGGGAGATTTATTCGGTGGCGGTGGGCGGCGGCGAACGCGGGCTCAGCGCGGGGCGGATCTGCGGGAAGATCTGCATCTGGAATTTGAAGAGGCGGTGTTTGGGGTTGAGAAGAAAGTGAATGTGCGCCGCAATGAGGCCTGCGATGCTTGCCGTGGGTCGGGGGCGGCGCCGGGGAAAGCTCCGGTACCTTGCCGGACTTGCAATGGGCAGGGGCAGGTACGTTATCAGCAGGGATTTTTCAGCATTGCTCGGACGTGCTCGACTTGCCAGGGCGCCGGCTCGGTGATTACCGATCCTTGTCCGAAATGCCGGGGCGAGGGACGGCAGGTGCGCGAGCGCGTGGTGGAGGCGAAGGTTCCTGCGGGAGTTGAGGACGGGACGCGGATTCGGTTTTCGGGGTATGGTGAGGCCGGGGCATTTGGCGGTCCGGCCGGGGATTTGTATGTTGTGCTGCATGTTAAGGAGCATCCGTTCTTTGAGCGCGAAGGGAACGATTTGCAGTGCGTGGTGCCGATTTCGTTTTCGCAGGCGGCGCTGGGGACGGAGATTGTGGTGCCGACGCTCGAAGGCGAGCACAAGTTGAAAGTGCCGGAAGGAACGCAGTCGGGAACATCGTTTCGCGTGCGCGGCAAGGGCGTTCCGGTTTTGAACGGGCATGGCAAGGGCGATCTGTATGTCGAAGTGCGAATTCAGACGCCGGGAAAGTTGAACAAGCGGCAGCGCGAGTTGCTGGCCGAGTTTGGAGAGTTGACGCCTGTCGAGAACAAGCCGCAACGCCGGTCACTGTTGGGGCGGGTGAAGGATATGTTTGTGTGAGGCGGCCGTCAGCCCTCAGCTGTCAACCCTCAGTTTTTTCCTGCTGATTGCCATCTTTGCGCTGAACCGGAGATGTTTTCCAAACATTCTCTATCGATCATTCACGGTTTTACCGAAGACTGACAGCTGAGGGCTGAGAGCTTCTTTTGACCCGCCGACGTTGGATTGCCGATGAGGTTCGTGGAGAACGGGCTTTGCTTACCGGTGAACATGCCTTGCACCTTAGCCGCGTTCTGCGGGCGGAGGTTGGACAGGAATTCGATATCTCTGCCGGGAACCTGGTTCGGCGGGGAACGATTGTTGCGATTTCTGCCGAGCGGGTTGAGTTTGCCTTGGGTGAAGAGGTCCCGGCTGGATTGAGTACTCGCGAACTTACTCTTGTTCTTGCCGTGTTCAAGTTCGATCGCATGGAGTGGGCAATTGAGAAGTGTACGGAGATTGGAGTGGCAAGGATCGTGCCGCTGATTGCGCGACGAACTGATTCGCATCTGGCTTCGACCGCTGTTAAGCGACAGGAACGCTGGGTGCGCCTTGCACGGCAGGCTGCCGAACAATCGCGGCGTGCAGCGGCACCGTATGTTTCTAGCCCGATTAAGTTTAAGGAGCTTGCGGAAGTTTGCGCTGCCGATATGAACCGCGTCGTTCTTTCCGAATCAGAGAGCGATACCAGGTTTCGAGATGTACTGCCCGCAAGCGCGGTCGACACCGTGCTGGCAATCGGTCCCGAGGGCGGGTGGTCGGATGAAGAATTCCGCTGGTTTCGTGAGTCGGGCTGGGTTTCGGCTTCGCTGGGCAATAACATCCTCCGCGCCGAAACGGCAGCTATTGTTGCCTGTGCGCTGGCGCTCGATACTTTGCGCTAAGAGTACAGCGGCTTCATTACCGTTCCACAGCTAATCCATGCTGTCCTTTGATATGCTCCGCTTGTGAGTCCCATCGCCGATATCCCCTCGAAAAAGATCACGCCTGATCCGCGCCAGCTTGAGGCTATTGAGCACGTTCACGGGCCGATGGTCGTTATTGCAGGGGCGGGGACGGGCAAGACTACCGTTCTGATTCAGCGTATCGCCCGGCTGATCCGCGAGGGACATGCGCGGCCGGATGAGATCCTCGCGCTTACCTATACGGACAATGCGGCGGCGGAGATGCAACAACGCGTGCGCCGGGAACTTGATGGCGTCAACATCGCTGGGCTGCGCGCTTCGACCTTTCATTTCTGGTGTCTTGATCTACTGGTGCGGCATGGGCGGGCGTTTCACGTGCTGGACGACAAAGAGCTATGGGTCTATCTGCGCCGGCGCATTCGGGAGTTGAAGCTGAAGTATTTTGTGCGCGCGGCCAACGTCAGCCAATTCTTCGACGATCTGCTCGACTTCATGCGGCGATGCCAGGACGAACTGGTTGGGCCGGGAGAATATGGCGAGTATGTGGCGCGGCTGGAGCGCGGGGAAATTCCTCTGCCGCGGGTTGCTAAGTCGAAAAAGCAGGCCGAACTCGACGACGCCGAGATTCTCGACCGCTGCCGGGAGATTGCGCGCGCGTTTGCAACCGTCGAGGGGATGCTGCGTGAGAAAAACCTTGGAACGTTTGGGCACATGATTACGGGTGCGCATGATCTGTTGAAAAACAATACGGAGGTGCTCGAGGAGGAGCGCAAGAAGATCAAGTTTCTGCTGGTCGACGAATTTCAGGATGCTAATTTCGCGCAGGTGGAAATCCTGGCCATGCTTGCCGGAGCGGAAGCTAATATTTTCATCGTGGGCGATCCGGACCAGGCGATTTACCAGTTTCGCGGCGCGTCGAGCGAGGCGTTCATGCTGTTCGTTCGGCACTTCCCACAGGCGAAGCTGGTGGCGCTGGAGAAGAACCGGCGATCGCTGACGCCGATCCTGCGATGCGCGTTCGGGATTGTGAACGAGAACCCCGCGGTGTTTCCCGATAAAGGGAGCGCGATCCGGTACCAGCGGTCGCCGCTTGAATCATGGCGCGAGAACGAGGCGAATACGAACGGCAGCGGGGGCGTAAAAGGCGGGCCGGTGGAGATCGTGATCTGGGGCGACAAGGATGTTGAGGCGGCCGATGTGGCGCGGAGGATTCAGAGGAAGCGGAAGGAACTTCGTTGCGAATGGCGGCGGTTTGCGGTTCTCTACCGCCAGCACGGCCATCGCGAGGAACTTGTGCAGGAGTTGGCCGAACGGGGGATCCCGTTTTCGATTGAGGGGCTGGACGTCCTCGATGCTCCCGAGGTGCGCGATGTGCTGGCGTGCCTGGGCACGGCAGTAAATCCAAAGGACGCCGCGAACCTTTTTCGCGTGGCGGCTCTGCTGCGGTACAAGATCAATCCGCGAGAGCTGAAGGCTGCGATGCGGGCGGTAAAGCGCGACGAACTTGACCTGACGAAGGTGATGGAAAAACTGCCGGGCGGGGCGGCTGTGCTGGCGGACATTGGGAAGGCGCATGCGGAGGTAGAGCACGCAGAGACAACCGCGCTGAACGGGGCGAACATCGTGATCCGCCAGTTTGCACTGCGGCGCAATGTCGCGGTCAACACATTTGTCGAGTTTATCGAGCGCTGGCAGAAAAATGTGACGACCGAGACTGGGCGCACGCCCGAGTTTTTGGAATACCTCGGTTATTTCCGGCAGGCCAAAGGCAGCTCGATCGCGCTGCCTCCGAACAAAGAAGATGGCGTGCGCCTGATGACGGTGCATGCGGCGAAGGGGCTGGAGTTCGGACATGTCGCGATCTTGCGTGGGTCGTCGACGTCGTTTCCGTGCGCGTACCGGGAGCCGCTGGTGGAATTTCCGCAGGAGTTGCGGCGATCACCCTCGACCTTGGATGACAAGTTGCTGCACGAGCAGGAAGAGCGGAGGCTCTTTTACGTTGCGATGACCCGGGCCGAGAACACTTTGACGATCCTGGCGAAGGAAGGCGCGGGGAAAGCCGACAAGCGGCCTTACAAGTTCCTGCGGGAATTTATTGGCGATGCTCGGTACAGGAAGTTCTGGGAGATGCACTCGGCGGCGGCGGTGCAGGATCAACTCTTCGCCGCGGAAGAGGAAGAGCGGGTCGCCATGGAGCGGTCGAATGTGGCGGCGTGGCTGCTGGCGGAGACCACGGGCGATTTCGTCAAGGGGCTGAGCGCCAGCGCCATCGATACATACCAGCAGTGTCCGCTGCGATTCAAACTGGAGCGCGACTGGAACCTGCCGCGCGACGTGCCCGCATCGCTGCATTACGGGGCCGCGATGCACCGCGTGCTGCTGACGTTTTACCAGGCACAGAAGTTGGGGCGCGAGATCAAGGATGAGCAGTTGCTGGAGAATTTCCGAGAGGACCTCGCGACCGCTGGAATCGCAGACCGCTACCAGTATGAGTTGTACCTTCGGCAGGGGAAGGAACAACTCGCGCAATTTCTGGAGTGGGCGCGAGCGGGAGCTCCGATCGAGGTTCTGGAGACGGAGCAGAAGTTCGAAGTGATGGTCGAGGGGACACGCGTGAGCGGGCGCGTGGATCGCGTGGACCGGGTGGGCGCGGACGGGGTTGCGATCGTCGATTACAAGACGGGAAAGCCGAAGACGCAGAAGGATGCGGACGACAGCCTGCAACTGTCGCTGTACGCGTTGGCCGCAAAAGAGGCGTGGGGAATGCGCGCCGACCGGCTCGTTTTTCACAACCTGGAAGACAACACGGCGGTCATTACGACGCGGGATGAGGGCGCGCTGGAAGCCGCGAAAACGAAGGTCCGCAAGACGGCCGAGGATATTGCGGCGGGGAAGTTTGCTGCCAAAACCGGCTACCATTGCAGCTTTTGCCCGTACAAGAATTTGTGTCCGGCGACCGAGAAGGCGATTGTGGTGGTGCAGAAGGGCGCGGAACGGCGGGGGAATTGAGGGCGCGTACGCTGGCTTTTCGGGATGCGCCGGCAAACAGCGGATCCCTCACAACGTACGTCCTCTTTAAGAAAATGAAAACGGAAAAAGACGCGCGAAAAAGATTTCGCCCAAAAAACTTTGGGGACGCTCATCGCGTCCCCATGGTTGCCTTACTGCAACTGACTTAGTGCTTCTTGCTGCTTTTCTTTTTTGCTTTCTTCTTGGTTGCCATGGATCTATTCTCCCTTTCCATTCTTCATGGAATTTTGCAACGGTGAATTGTTGCAACTAGTTGAATGTATAGAGTCAATGCGAAACGAAGTCAAGAAAAAAATGAGCGTCGTCGACGTGTGCGCGACTGCACCAAAGTCACTTCAGCGTGCGCGTGAGAAAAAAATGTGCGGGTGTGGAGCAACTTCGCGATTGGTACACCTCATTCGGGCGCGAGCGCGGCATTTCGCGGGATGATTTGGATCACGATTGTTTCGGCAATCGCGCGGCGAAGTTTCGCAGCATGAGGTTTGAGTTCCGGAGCATCCTTACTGGGGCTTTGCCATCTATAATGTTTAGCGGTTTGAAGCGACAGATCATGTGAGGGAGCGCATTTATGCCGGGTTCTAACGATGTTGTGATCATTTCGGGGTGCCGCACACCGATCGGAAAATTTCAGGGAAGTTTGAGCGACATGAGGGCGCCGGAGATCGGCGCGGTGGTAGTGCGCGAGGCGGTGAAGCGCGCGGGCATCGATGCGAAGCTGGTCGATGAGTGCATCATGGGCAACGTCGTGTCGGCGGGGCTCGGACAAAATCCTGCGCGGCAGGCGGCGATCTTCGGCGGGCTCGCTCCTGAAGTAGGTGCCATGACAATCAACAAGGTGTGCGGCTCGGGATTGAAATCGGTTGCGCTCGCGGCGCAGGCGATCGAGACGGGAAACAGTTCGATCGTGGTGGCGGGCGGGATGGAGTCGATGACGAATGCTCCTTACCTGTTGCCGAACGCGCGCAAGGGATACCGGCTCGGCAATGGACAGCTGGTCGATTCGATGGTGAACGACGGGCTCTGGGATATTTACAACGACTACCACATGGGAATCACGGGCGAGAACGTGGCGGAGAAGTATGGGATCACGCGCGAAGAGCAGGATGAGTTTGCGGTGAACTCGCATCGCAAGGCGATTGCAGCGCAGAAGGAGTGCCGGTTCAAGGCGCAGATTGTTCCGGTGGAGTTGCCAGCGAAGAAGAAAGGTGCAGCGCCGGTGATTTTTGATAAGGACGAGGGTCCGCGTGAGGACACGACTGTAGAGACACTGCGCGCGCTGAAGCCGGCGTTCAAGAAAGATGGGACGGTGACGGCTGGGAATGCTCCGGGAGTGAATGACGGGGCGGCGGCGGTGGTGGTGACGAGCGCGGCGCGGGCCGCGGAGTTGGGCGCGAAGCCGATGGTGCGGATTGTGGCGCAGTCTTACAGCGGAGTCGAACCGAAGTGGGTGATGATGGCTCCGGTGGGCGCGGTGCAGAAGATCTGGCAGAAGACGGGATGGAAGAAGGACGAGGTCGATCTGTACGAGTTGAATGAGGCGTTTTCGGTGCAGGCGCTGGGAGTGATGCGCGAGCTTGGGCTGGATATGGATCGGGTGAACGTGAATGGGGGTGCGGTGGCGCTTGGGCATCCGATTGGGGCTAGCGGGGCGCGCGTGCTGGTGACTCTGATCTACGAGATGATTCGGCGCGATGTGCATCGCGGGATTGCGGCGCTTTGTCTGGGCGGCGGGAATGCGGTGGCCATGGCGGTGGAAAGATAAGACAGAATCTTTCTGCTTCAATTGATTCGCGGTGAAAAGACTAGCAAGGATGGCGGCCAATACCGGATGCCTGATTTCCATTCTGGCGCCGTTGAGTGCGCTCGTACTTTATCCACGGGCAAAATGGCTTTTTGCTTTCATTCTTCTGGGGATCGCGATCATTGTCGTCAACGTTCTGTTCTCGGAGAGTCTGAGTCCGGGGTCTCGGGCAGGCCTAGATCAGCGAAGACGTTTCCGCGTCCAATCGTGTAGTCGCGCGTGTTTTTGGGCAAGTTACTTCTCCAATTCTTCGTCGATTGCTATCGCCCGCCGCAGGCGCTCGGTGACGAGGTCCGGTTCCGGCTTCGGCGTTGGTAAGATTATCTCGTTTCGAGTGACCTGAGCTGGCGCCTCACTTGTCGCAATGAGTAGATGCTGGAGGCCCCTCTCTTTCGTCGTTTGAGATGCTCTCTATAAGATGCGATAGCTCTCTTGCGTTGGCCGGCCTCCTCTTGTATGCGAGCGATGCGATAGAAGCAATCGGCAATCAAGGAACGCGCGCGTCGTATACCTTCGCCACAGGGACCGTACGCCAGTTCATCCTCTCCCCAACTGATGAGCCAACGGTAGAGGGCGAGAGACTTCCTCGTTTCGTTCAACATATCCAACGTACCTGCATAGCCCCAAATTGCGAGGGGACAGTATGGACCATTCTGTAGCGCTTTTAGATCGTAATGTAGGGCTCTACGATACTGTCGTTGTTCGTAGTATGTGAGCGCCAGGCGGGAAAGGAGCCAGTGATCTTCTGGTGTCGGCGTCAGTTCTGCACGAATCAAGCGCCGTGCGATTGGCCAGTTCTTGTTCGAAATGGCTGCCTCGATTGCAGTTGCGGATCGACGCTCTCTCGCACTAAGCACAACTGAATTGTACCGTCCTACCCCGCTGCCACGCCGATGCCGGTGGTCAGCGGCAGCGTGATGGTGAAGACCGCGCCTCCCCCGGGGGCGGAGCTGGCTTCGATGTTGCCTCCGTGCTCGCGGAGGACTGTTTTGCAGATGCTTAGGCCGAGACCGGTGCCGCGGCCGGGGCGCTTTGTGGTGAAGAATGGGTCGAAGATGTGGGCGAGATTTTCGGGTGCGATGCCGGGGCCGTCGTCCTGGAAGACAATCCAGACCTGATCTGCGTTGCGGCCGAGGCGGACGCGGACTGTGCCTTTGTCGCGAGTCTCGCGAATGGCTTGTTCGGCGTTGAGGAGCAGGTTCAGAAAAACCTGCATGAGCTGGTTGGGATCGCCTTCGACCGTCGGCAGGCTGGCCTCCGGCAGAAAATCTACCGTGATGTTGCTCTTGCGCAGAGGATAGGCCTGCATTTGCAGGATGCGCTGCACGAGTTCGTTTAGGTCCACCGGGCTGCGACCGGGGGCGGGTGGACGGGCGAAGTATTGAAGGTTCTGGACAATTTCGGCAGCGCGGCGGGCTTGCTGATGGAGGATCGTTAACTGCTTGCGCGCGCCCTCGGTGACGGAGCCATCTTGAAGCAGTTCGGCCATGCCTAGAATACTGGTCAGAGGATTGTTCAGTTCGTGCGCGAAGCCGCCAATCATTTGTCCCATGGCGGCCAGGCGCTCGCTTTGAATGATCTGGCGCTCGAGCTTCTTTTCGGTGGTCACGTCGCGGACGGAGATGATGACGCCGGCTGGTTTGCCGTCGGTATCGAGCATCGGGCTGGCCATGCCTAGCATGGTGCGCTCGTCGCCGTTCTGGTGACGCGCGGCGTACTCGCAGGAGGCACGCGAGTTCTCTCCCGTTGCCACTGTCTGAAAAAGGTTCGCGAGTTCGGGCCAGCTGTGGGTGGCGTCCTCTACGTTCTTGGCCATGAGGTGCTCGGGACCGTAGCCGAGTAATTCGCGAATGCGCGGGCTGACAAATGTGTATTGACCCTTCAGATCGAGAACGAGAATCAGATCGGGGAAGCTCTCGAGGAGATGAAGGCGAAAGTCTTCCTGGCGGCGCAACTTCTTCTCCATAGCGCGCTTTTCGGTGATATCGACGAGCGTGCCCTGATAGCGAACGATCCTTCCCTCTTCGACGACGCCGGTGGAAATGTCCTGGCACACGGCGACTCCGCCGTCTTTTCTCTTGAGCTTGACTTCGCGCGTGCGGGTGCGGCCGGTTTGGCTTCCGGCGCGTCCGAGTACGGGGTCGGGACTGGGATCGACTTTCAGCGCGTCGGGAGGGAGGTGCAGCAGTTCTTCCTTGCTTTCGTATCCGAGAATGGCGACGAGAGCCGGATTCACTTCGAGGAGCTGGCCATCGGGTGTGCACATGTAGACGCCTTCGCGCAGACTTTCAAAAAGCTGCGTGAAGCGCTGCTCTTTGTCGCGCTGCTCGGTGATGTTGCGGGCGAGCACGCTGGCGCCGGTCACATCGTCGCCCTTGACGATGGCGTTGACCATGCAGTCGTAATAGAGGCGCTTGAAACCTTTCTTCGGCTGGATGGCGACTACGCCGCTCCAGGTGCGTTTCTCGAGGAAACGCGCCAAGTCGAACGGCGTTTCAGTGACTGGAGGTGTATCGAGGAAATCGACGAGCTTGTTCCCGACCAAAGCGGAGTATGGATGGCCAAGAATTTCGGTGACTCGGCGGTTGACGGTGCGGAGGGTGCCGTCGAGAGAGACGGCGAGCGCGACGTCGTCGAGAGAGTCGATCAGTTCTTTGAAATTGCGTTGCGAACGCGAGATGAGTTGGCCGAGATGGTCGAGTTGCTCCTCAGTGGGAGTTGCTCCGGTGCGCTCCTCGAGACCCTTCAGGATGGTTTTTAGTTCAGAGACTTCTTTTTTGCGTCCGAAGGCGTAGGCGGCGAATAAAACTGAGAGTAAAAAGAGTCCGGCGGGAATTGCCCAGAGCCGGTAGGGCAGGTTTTGAAGTTGTTGCCAGGAAAAATACGCAACCGCAGCCGCCAAAAGGAGGATAAGGCCGAGCGCCCAGCGCCAGAGTTGGCTCTCTTCGCGTTCCAAGCGTCCCGGTGCGATTGGTTTTGGCGTTTCTACAGACATACGAATTCACCGAAACGGAAACCGGGCAGCACGGTAACCCTTGGTTTTCCGCCGTTTTGACTTTAGCGTAGCACCGAACGGGCTGGTTGACCCGTTACATTAGTGCGAAGGAAGTTCCATCACGGTAACGGGGTGACGGCCGTCACCGCGAGGGGGCGCCCCCGGCGGTATGCTTACAGCTAGCGATCTCCCATCCGCTTCGCCCTCCTGGTGTGTCCAAGCAATAACTGTGTTGAGGAATCGCGGCGCGCGACGCTGCATTCCGAATTGAGGCCGACTCATGCTCTATAAGACTCTGAGCGCCGCCGTCTACGGCGTGAACGCCAATATCATTGAGGTCGAAGTCGACGTTTCAACCGTAAAGCTGGACCAAGATTGCTTCCACACCGTGGGATTGCCGGATGCGGCAGTGCGCGAGAGCCGGGACCGGGTGCGTGCTGCGCTGAAGAACTGCGGATACGACATCCCGTCCACGCAAATCACTATCAATCTGGCGCCGGCAGACATTCGCAAGGAAGGCTCGGGATTCGACCTGCCGATGGCGCTTGGGATTCTGGGCGCATATGGCGGCCTGAATAAGAAGGAGATCAACGACGCGCTGTTTGTCGGCGAACTCTCGCTGGACGGAAGCCTGCGAGGCGTGCGCGGAGCGTTACCGATTGCCATAGAGGCTCGTTCGCGCAAACTGAAGCGGCTGATTGTACCGGAAATCAATGCGCGGGAAGCAGCGATGGTGGGGGATGTGGAGGTCTATCCTCTCAAGTCGCTCACTGACGTCATTCACTACATCAATTCCGGAAATGGCGTGCCGAGGGTTCAGGTGGACCGCGACCGGCTGCTGAGCGAAGCGCAAAACTTCTATGTCGATTTCAAGGACGTACGCGGGCAACAGACCGCCAAACGAGCGCTCGAAGTGGCTTGTGCGGGGAGCCATAACATCCTGATGATTGGGCCGCCGGGTTCGGGTAAGACAATGCTGGCGAAGCGCATGCCGACGATTCTGCCGCCTCTCACGTTTGAAGAGGCGCTGGAGACGACGCGAATTCACAGCGTGGCAGGCGTGCTGGATGCCCGGTCGGGCATTGTGGGGGTGCGGCCGTTTCGCTCGCCGCATCACACCATCTCCGACGCCGGGCTGATTGGCGGCGGGGCGATTCCTCGTCCGGGCGAAGTCTCGCTGGCGCACAACGGGGTGCTATTTCTGGACGAACTGCCGGAGTTCCCCCGTGCTGTGCTTGAAGTCATGCGTCAACCGCTGGAGGATGGAACCGTGTGTATTGCTCGCGCGGCGATGTCGCTGAGCTTTCCGGCGCGATTCATGCTGACGGCGGCGATGAATCCATGTCCGTGTGGTTTCCATAATGATGCCACGCGCGAATGCACCTGCACGCCGCCCATGATTCAGCGGTACATTTCGAAGATTTCCGGACCGCTGCTGGATCGAATTGACATTCATATCGACGTGCCGGCAGTGAACTACAAAGAGATGCGCAGCACGAATGAGCCGGAGGGATCGGCGAAGATCCTGGAGCGCGTGGTGCGGGCGCGGCAGGTTCAGCTGGAGCGCTTTGCTTCGGGAAAGGAGAAGATTTACTGCAATGCGCAGATGGGGTCGCAGCACATTCGGAAGTTCTGCACACTGTCGGGTGACTGCGAACGGTTGCTGGAGCGGGCGATGACACAGCAGGGGCTAAGCGCACGGGCGCACGACCGGATACTGAAAGTGGCACGGACGATTGCAGACTTAGATTCGGTGATGCAGATTGAGCCGAAACACATCGCAGAGGCGATTCAGTATCGGACGCTGGATAGAACCTATTGGGCGTGATGGAATTGCGGGAGTCAGAAGTCAGATTGCAGAGGCGAACCTACACGAAGACGTCCCGGCGAATCGTTCAGCAGAAGCACGCGCCAACATGCGCCACTCGGCTTAACCGCCCAGCCGGCTCTTGAAATGCCTTCCCCTCTGACGTAACATTCCGCCAATTTCCCGTAAAGTCCCTGCTGTTTCTACAGTACGGTCCCGATTGTGAGGGTCACGGGAAGCTGTAACCATCTATCGGCAAGGTGGCGTGGGGCCACAGAATTTTCGCTCTTTATTCATAGCGCAATCATTTGGAGTTGCAACATGCGCTTGCTTGCCTGTCTCTGTCTCGCGGTCGTCCTGCTTTCGTCGATCTCCTGGTCCGGGGACAAACATTCCGACATAGGTCATCTGCTAAAACGTGCCGCAAAGGGTGATGTTGAAGCGGAGTTCTTGCTCGGACTCGCCTATGAAAAGGGACGTGGGGTTGCGCAGGACTATATCGAGGCCGCGCGCTGGTATCAGAAAGCCGGCGACGCCGGGAGTGCAGGGGCACAAGCGAACCTCGGGAATTTCTATCTCCAAGGCAAGGGAGTTGAGCGGGACGATACGACGGCATTGAAGTGGTATTTGCGCGCTGCAGTTCAAGGCGTGGCTGCGGCACAGACAAACGTCGGAGTGATGTACTTCAAGGGCAGTGCAGGACTGAGACAAGACGATGCAGAAGCCGCGCGTTGGTTTGAAAAAGCTGCCGAGCAGCATGACCCGCCGGCGGAGATGAACCTTGCGCTGCTGTATGTCGAGGGCAGGGGAGTACCGCAAGATGCAGTCAAGGGCGCCGGCTTATATTTGGCCGCCGCCAAGCAGGGAAATATGCATGCGCAATTTTCAATCGGCTGGATGTGTGAGCACGGCTTTGGAGTTCCACTGAACGCTTCCCAGGCTCTGGACTGGTACCTCAAGGCGGCTGAGCAGGGGGATGCACGCGCCCTCAACAATCTCGGATACATGTATGAACATGGCGAGGGGATGACGCCCGATTTGGCGCGAGCCACTAACTTCTATCGGCAGGCTGCCAAGCTCGGTTTGCCCGAGGCGCAAGAGAACGCCGATATCCTGGCCCAGAATGGCGAGCTAGCGTTTGATAGAACTGGGGAGATATCTGAACGGGACGGACAGCCCGGAAAAACAAGCGCGGCCAGCGCTCCCGTGGCCGCGCACACAACCGATGCCCGAGGTCCAGCGATTCCCTGACGATCAGTGCTTGGGTGGTTGCGAACCTAGTCCGCGGCTGCTCCCGCGTGGGGGATAGCATTCTCAGCTTGCCGCAAGCGTAGAGCGCGGTTCGAAGGTAGTCCCGCATCGCGAATCTTGTAAAGCAGTGCGCGATAGCTGATGCCCAGAGTGCGAGCCGCCTGTTTACGATTCCAGTGATGTTGCTGCAGGACCTTCAATATGACCTTGCGCTCCAGTTCCCGCACGGCCTGCCGCGTCAGCTTCTTCAATGAAATCGGCCCATCGAAGGAGATATCGGGATTCAGGAAGTCAGGCTCGCGCTGAACGAGATCGCTAGTGATCGCTTCTTCGTGCCCGAGGATCACATAGCGCTTAATCAGGTTTTCCAACTCGCGGATATTCCCGGGCCAGTGGTACTTCTGTAGAACTGCCATGACTTCGGCGGAGAGCGGACGGGCACGACAGTTGAACTTGCGATTGTAGTAATCGAGGAAATAACGGCAGAGATCTTCGATGTCGCCACGACGCTCGCGCAGCGAAGGCATGCGAAGGTTGACGACATTGATGCGATAGAAAAGGTCCTGGCGGAAAGTGCCGCTCTCGATTTCAGACTGCAGGTCGCGATTGGTCGCGCAGACCACGCGAACTTCGACCTTCTTATCTTCCTGCGCGCCAATACGGCAGAACTGGCCGTCTTGCAGGAGCTGCAGGAGTTTCGACTGGAGAGAATGGTCGAGTTCGGAGATTTCATCAAGAAACAAGGTGCCACGGTGGGCCATCTCGACGCGGCCCGGCTTTGAACCAAACGCGCCGGTGAAGGCGCCTTTTTCATATCCAAAGAGTTCGCTTTCGAGCAAGGTTCCGGGAATGGCGGGACAGTTGACCTTTACATAAGGTCCGACCTTCCAAGGCGAAAGGCCATGGATAAGGCGCGCGATGATGTCCTTGCCGGTGCCGCTCTCACCCGTAATCAATACCGGAACATTGGCCGCTGCAACTCGGGCGAGCTGCGCGCGAATAGCCTGCACCGCTTCAGAATGGCCGAAAATAATATTGTCAGGAGGAAGCTCGCCCAGCGACTGCTGCAAAGAAGTTACAGACATCGTCGTCATAAGAGACCCGGAGTCCTAGCGGGTATGTCACCCGGCATGCACTAAAAGTGCATCTTTAGCACCAAACGGGGGAAGTGAGAAGGACGAAGCTGGCGATGACAGATAACTGCGCGTCGGCTAGCGACTTATGGGAATAATAGTCCTTTATTCTCAAGCGCGTGCATGGCACGAAAGTGCTATGTAGAACGCACAACGTCGAGGGAAAAAGATTTCACACTGCGGCAATGCCTTTTCTCAAATCGGAAGGAATGGCATCCGGATTCGTATGAAGCGGCTTAGCGAACTTGAGGCCGAGAAGGTGATAGTCATCCAGATGGGCGACCCAGACGGTCTTGGCACGGAATACTCTTGAGGAGTTTGGCAATCCAGCGTTGGGACCGACAGGGACGATAGGGATCTCCAATGAAATCAGTGCGGATTTAGGGAGAGACCGGCGGACAACGATGAGGGCGCCTCCGGCGGAGATATTGAGCGCCGTGGCGAACTCGAGCGAATCTTTGCCGCCGCCATCTTTGGAGCGGACAAAGACCGGAATCGCCAGCTGTAACCGAACTGATTTGCGAGATTCCCGGGATGAATTTCGTCGCTTCACGAGGGTTTGCGTGCGTAAACTCTCGAATCCAAGCATCTTAGGGGCCAAATACGGTGGAACCCCCAAGAGCGGGGGCAAGACCCGGCTAAACCTCGCTTGCGGCGCGGAATCCGCGGGAATCAGTAGAGTTAGTGGCGGCACCACAAATGACTAGTGGTCAATAATAGAATGTGCAATGTTTTTCGCTTCGCACTAGGTGTCTTTCCGATTGACAGTCTGTTGCACCTGACTTAGCATACGAGCAATCCCTCGTTCCATCGGTAGAGATTCCCTCCCCAGAGTGTCGTTATTAGTGTCTTTAATGACTTCACATGAAGGAAGACCAGCCATGTCCACTGGCGCGAGCTCGGTGAAAGAGAACCTGACGACCGAGGCGCAAGCTTCCGAAGCACTTTCCCAGCGCGAAGTGGTGCGCGAGCTTGAAGCTCTGCGTGATCGTTACCGTAAGACCACAAATGCTCTCGCATCAGCCGCACATGATCTGAAGACTCCTTTGGCCATCATGAACGGATACATCGAACTTCTGCGGAGCGGGAAGCTGGGAGCGCTGAATGAGCGTCAGAAAGACGTGATGGCCGACATGTTTTCGAGCGGCCAGCGTCTGCAACACTTCATTCAGGATTTTCTGACGTACACAGTGCTGGAGACCGGTGAACTCAAAATGCAGTATGTCGAGAACGACATGAACGAGTGTCTCTCGGAAGTTTGCCGCATCTGGTCGGACCGGTTTCAGGAGCGCGGTCTGGCGCTTTACTTTCTTCAGAATGAGAAGCTCCAGTCTTTTTTGTTCGACTCTCCCAAGGTGCAGCGGGTGCTTTCGAATCTTCTCGAGAACGCTTGCAAATACACGCCGCAAGGTGGCACAGTGTGGCTCCACGCCGAACCGCACATGTGGGAACGACGTTCGGCAAACGCAGCCGCCGCGAACGGCGAACGCCGACGGCAGTCGAATCGCGGTCCGAACGCGGTGAAGGTCAGCGTTTCCGATACTGGACCCGGCATCCGGCCTGAATTTCAACTGGAGATCTTCGACGACTTCTTCCGTCTTCCCGGCAGCGAAGCGACTGAAGGCATGGGTCTTGGACTCGCCATCGCAAGGCGCCTTCTTATGAGCATGGGCGGGAAGATCTGGGTTGAAAGTGAGCCGGAGGCCGGCAGCAAATTCTCTTTCCTCATTCCCTTGAGACCATTTCCTGGCGATTCCACCCGGGGGAACAATCCATGAGCCAAGGAGCGAACATCCTGCTTGTCGATGACGAGCCGGGAATGCTGCGCTACATCCGAACGCTGCTCGAAGTGGACGAGCATAAGGTCCAGACGGCAACCACTGGCGAGGAAGCGCTCGCGCAGGTGCAGAAAGGCTTGCAGCCGGATCTCGTGCTGCTCGATCTGCTCATGCCGGGCATTGATGGATTGCAGACGCTTGAGCAGCTTCGGCAGATGAAGCCCGGGCTCAAGGTGGTGATGCTGTCATGTGTCAGCGACACGCGCAAGGTTGTGCAGGCGATGCGACTGGGCGCGACCGACTACCTGACAAAACCCTTTCAGAAAGCGGAACTCGATTCGGTTATTAGCCAGTGCGTGGGCAGCGCCAAGGGCGAGTCCTACGCGGGTGAGGTCGAAGAGCTGTGCGATGACGTGTTTTTCGTGGCCGCCAGCCCGGCGATGAAGAAGATTCGATCGCAGGCGGCGCTCGTCGCGAACGTTGACATCCCGGTATTGCTGCTTGGAGAAAGCGGAACGGGCAAGGAGGTTCTGGCGCGGCTGATTCATAAGTTGTCGCCGCGCGCGCACCGCACTTTCTTAAAAGTGAATTGCGCGGCTGTGCCGGCCGACCTACTTGAAAGCGAACTTTTCGGATATGAAGCAGGAGCTTTCACTGGCGCGAATCATCCGAAGCCGGGGAAGTTCGAACTTTGCAACAAGGGAACAATCCTGCTCGACGAAATTGGCGAGATGCCGCCGCTGCTTCAGGCGAAACTTCTGCATGTGCTGCAGGACCAGACTTTTTCGCGGCTAGGCAGCCGCGCAGTGATCAAGGTTGATGTTCGAATCCTGGCAGCAACCAATATTAATATTCCCGAGGCGATCGCCACGAAGCGGCTGCGCGAGGACCTTTATTATCGGCTGAACGCGTTCACGCTTTCGCTGCCGCCATTGCGCGACCGCAAGGAAGAGATTCCGATTCTGCTGAAGCATTTCATGTCGCGCATGTCGGAGTCTTACGCGCGGCCTCCATTGCCGCTTGGGCCGGCACTCATGGAGGCTTGCCTGCGCCACGGCTGGCCGGGCAATTTGCGCGAGTTGAGCAACTTCGTCAAACGCTATTTGGTGTTAGGGGATGAGAACCTGGCGGCTTCGGAATTGCGGCCGCGGCCCGACAGTGGAGGGGCCCTACAGGCGGATTCGGATGGTCGAGCTTCCGCGAATGGCGACAGCAGCGGAGGATTGAAGTCGCTGGCGCGCAGCGCGAAAGACGAAGCGGAAGCCGAGGCGATTGCGCGGGCTCTGGATGAGACCAACTGGAATCGCAAGCAGGCGGCTGCATTATTGAAGATCAGCTATAAAGCGCTGCTTTATAAGATTCGGCAGTATGGGATTGCGCAGAGCCGGAGCACGCACCGGTTATCAGCGGGAGCGTAAGGGCGGTCGCGCTTCAGCTTTGTCTTAAGTTCCAGAATTTCCAACCTTAGCTTGGTCTCAGCTCTCATCTTCAGCAGGCAGATCAAAATTGACCAGATCCGCCCGGAAGCCTCGCGTCTTCCAGGCTCCAAAAGCGATTCCGACAACCATCCAGATAGAGCCGGCTATTTTGGCGGGAGTGCTGAGACTCACCCACAGCAAGAGGCAGATCACAAAGCCGAGGATGGGCGGGACGACGAAGGACGGGGTCCACTTCCCATCGCGTACTACGTATCGGATGAAGGCCGCCGCGTTTACACCCATGAAGGCGATGAGCGCGCCGAAATTCAGCATCTCCGCGCCTAGACCGTAGCTCATTGCGAAAGCACCGATCAGCGCGACCGCTCCTACGAACAATACGTTGTTGCGGGGAACACGATGGACGCGGTCGACCACCCCAAAAAAAGATCTTGGGAGCGCGTTGCTGCGGCCCATGCCATAGAGCAGTCGAGCGGCGCCGATCTGCGCACCCATACCGGAGCCGAAATTAGCGACGAGCAGGGTGAATCCGATGAGGCCGAACATCGGCTTCCACGCGCGAGCGGCGACGTGGACGAAAGCGGTGTCGACGTCGGGGAAGGGTTGCGATGCGGGCCAGATCAATTGCGCGGCATAGACCTCAAAGGCGGAGAGAATTCCAATCACCAGGCAGGTGAGAACGGTGGCAAGGAGAATATTGCGGCGCGGGTTCTCTGCCTCTTCGGATAGCGTGGAAATCCCGTCGAAACCGATGTAAGTGAGCACGGCGATCGAGGTTCCGCCGAGGACGGCCTTGGTGTTCCAAAGCGAGGGATCATAAAAGGGTCGCGTGTAGAACTCCGCGCCATCATGGGGATGTCCGAAGACGTAACGAGCAGCAACTACAAAGAAGACGGCAATTACCACGCCCATGCCAGCGGCGAGGGCTGAGTTCACGCGAGCGGAAGTTTTGACACCCTGGACATTGAGCCCGGTAAAAACGAGCGCGAAGAAAATCGCCCAGATCCAGTACGGCACGCCAGGGGCGAATACGTGTGCCTGCTGGCTGCACCAGATCGTGCAAATGATTGGATTAAGCATGTAGTCCATGACCATGCTCCAGCCGGTCACGTAGCCGAGGGCAGGATTGATCTCCTGGCCGACGTAGGTGAAGGCCGAGCCGGCGCTGGGATAGGCGCGCGCCATGCGTCCATAGCTGATGGCGGTAAAGAGCATCGCGACCATAGCGATGAGGATGGTAGTGACCACGTGGCCACGGCCACGGTCGCTGAGCACGCCGAAGACGGACATCGGCGCGACCGGCTGAATCACGATGACGCCGTAGAGGATCAGGTCCCAGAGAGTGAGAGTGCGCCTCAGGTGTGGGGTGGTAGATGCGGCGGCTGCTCGTTCGGGTGTCGTTGATCCGCTCATGCTGCCGTCTAGCCTATCACCCCGCGAAAGCAAACGAAACCAGACGCAACTTCGGACAGTGGTCTCGAGGGGGGAAGGCTATTGAACGTTGAAAATTGCCGCCGTCTGCGCGGGCAAGGAAACGAACACCTTGCCGCTTTTCAACTGTGCGGAGACATTCCCGAAGACCGATTGGAGTTGGCGCGCGTTCTGAAGGGGCGTGTCACCAAGCGGAATTTCGAGTGCGCGTTCAGTGGCGGCACTGTTGTAAATGACCAGGAGTTTTTCTTCCGGCAGTTCGCGTAGGAAGGCGTAGTAGGTGTCATCCCAGCCGATGTGCCATTCCTTGCGTGAGCGGAGGGCGGGATGACTTTTGCGTATCTCGAGAAGGGAGTGCACGTGGTTAAGAACGTCCCGGCGCCGAGGTAAAAAGAGAGTCGAACGGTATATGGCCCCAGCCGAACTGGATGCCGAGGAAGCCGAAGCTCATGTTCCAGATTTGCCAGAAAGTGCGGGGCGGCTTGCCCATAAAGAGCTACATCATACTCAGCTATCGCACCGAGTGTGCTTTTTCTTTTTTGCGCCGCTCGCGTTCGGCTTGCATTTCCTGGATGCTCTGTGCGACGAGGGGAGAGTAGAGAGCGCGGACCCAGTTGGCGTTCTCCCATTCGGGTTGTGCGGCGATGGCAGTGTTAAAATCGACTATCGCCCGATCTTTTTCTTGTGCCTGCCACCGAGCTACCGCGGACGCCATCTCCTTCTCTGGGTAGTCGCGGGGCTCATAACCGGAGGCGGCCAATACTCCCAGCGCGTCAGCGTAACGCCGCATTTCAATGAGCGACCAGCATAGTCCGATCACGAGCTTTCCTTCTGCGGGCCGCAACTGCTGGGCGTTAGTGAACCATTCAGCGGCGACGCTATAGTTTCCGGCCAGATATTGCCACCAGGCGAGATCTCCGAGTTGCAGCGGAGCGGAGACGTTGGAACTGGCGCTCAATTCGCTCTCCAGCCGGCGTGGCGCATCTGTTGCACCGTTAACTAAGGCGAGCCCCGCCTCCGCGACGGCAATCTCTCGTGGCTTGTCACCCTCCACGGTTCGAACCCAGTCTTGGAACTGCGTTGGGGCACTCTTTCGATCAGCCGCCGCGAGCGCATGGGCGTACGCCGTGATGATCTCCGGGTGCGAAGTCTTATCGATATCGAGAATGCGGCGGAAAGCGTCGGCCTCGCCACTGAAATTCGCTTGTGCGAATCGCGTCTGTGCGAGCGTCAGGAGAGCTTTCGGCTGATCGGGTCGCAGCTTCAGCGACTGCATTGCAAGTTGTTCGGCCTGCGCATATTTATTGGCGATCAGCGCACTCTGCGCCTTCTCAGTCCAGAAGATATAGGCGATGGCCAGATCGCGCTCTGGCCGCGCCGTCCAGCCCTCGCTCGCGATCAGCTTTCGCACTTGCGCGATGCGGTCTGAGGGCAATGGATGCGAGCGGAAATATCCTTCCAGGGTTTGCTCGGCGACACGCGAGAGTTCCTCCTGCGGCGTCTTTGCTCTGTTCTGCGACTCCCGATACAAGCGGGCGAAGGTTTCGAACATGCGGGCCGCGCCATTGGCGGAATATCCTGCTTCGACGGCAAGCTTGATACCGTCGCGGTCGGCCTGTAGCTCCTGGTCCTTGCTGTAGCCGGCTTCGAACACTTCGATGGGGATTTCGAACAGGCTTCCCAGCGGAATCTTGCGCAGGGCCTGTTCACGTTGCACGCGCTCGGAGCAGTCGTAGTGGTCGATGTGCTCGATTTCGTGCCCGAGTACGGCAGCGAGTTCGTCTTCGCTGTCCATGAGCGCGAGCAATCCGCCGCCGACAAAAACGTGGCCGCCGGGTAGGGCAAAGGCATTGATGAAATATGAATCGGGTATGTAATGGAACTTGTAAGGCAGCCGGCGATGGGCATTGGCCGCAACCTGCTCGCCGATCTTTGTCAGATGTCGTTCGATGATGCCGACTTCGGGAGTGTTTTCGCGTTCTTGGTTGGGGGCGTAGGCGCGGGCGAGTTCGTTTCCAATACGGATTTCCTCTTCATCCGACATAAGTGTGAAGCTCACGGGCATGCGCGTTAATTCCTGCTCGGTGTCGGCAACGAGATACAAGATGGCGGCGGGACTGGGAGGCACGTCCACCTTGCGGCGTTCGCTCACCACGACTGAGCCGACTGCCAGAATCAAAATTCCCGCCAATAGAATCCAGCGCTTCATAAGTATTGCCGCAAGGCCTCGCGATTCCTGGTGTAGAGGAACGACACGAGCAGCAGCGCCGCGCCCAGCACGATAAAAGTGAGATAGCGATCGCGCGGGTCGAGGCGCCAGACGTCGACGAGCAAAATCTTGCCGACACACAAAAGCAAAAGTCCCAGGCCAGTCAGGCGGAAACTGCGCTCGCCCAATCGCAGCGCGAGAATGAATACCGCGACGGCTTCCACGCCCCACGACAGCGTAACCATACCGTGACGCATCTCCACTCCGAGGAGCGCTGTGAGCAGGCCAATGGCGGAGAAGAAGACGATCTGCTCGGGACGACAGACCGCTGACTGGAAAAGGCGGACCAGCCCGCTCTCTGTGTTCGCCTCATATTTCTTGCGAAGTTGAAACGCAATCGGCAATGAAAGCAGAAGTAGAGCGATTGCCGCTCCCGCTGTGATCCAGCGGCTATCCCAGCCCGACGCCGGGAAATAGCTGCGCTCGTAAAGGTTGTGCAGCACCGCGCGGAAGAGCACGCCTGCTACCAACAGCAAAGCTTGATAGAGAAACACACCTCGCTCGCTGCGCCAGGCGATCAGCAAAAGCCCGAGCGCAACTGCCGCCCATGCGGCGGCGACCCAATCGGGCTCCATCTCAAAACGCACCAGCGAGGCGAAAGTGACTGTCCCCAGCCAGCAGCAGAGGTCGGCTAGATGAAATCGTTGCTCTAACTTATCCAGGTCGTCGCTGGATTCATACAGTCTCCAGTAGGTGTAGAAGAATCCAAGCGCCAATGGCACCACGGTGTAGACGCGCGGGCTGAGTTCTCCTGGATTTCCGGCGGCGTTCAAATTTACGAAGAAGATCCGCACAAAGCCCGCCGCAACGGCCACGTAACCTTGCAGTCGCAGACTGAGTTTTTTCCACGACAATCCTAGTTCGAGCAAAAGCAAACCGACGGCTAGCCAGGCGTCGGCAACGCTGACCGGACGCAGTTCGTACCACGCGAGCAGCGCGACGAGAAACGATGCGCACCATGTGTAGGACACACCCGCCAGTTGTGCGTGGGAATAAAGCTGATCTCGAATCCGAATGCCGCGCGTGCGATCCGAGTCTCCACTCCAGCGCGACGAAATATATAGGAGGACCGCGACGAGCGCGATTGTGATCAGGCGTAGGGTCACGCCGTGATACTTTTCCGGCGTTTCCAGATTGATCGTGAAGGCGCGGAGCACGGACAAGAGGGCGAACCAGTTGGACTGGTAATAAAGCTCGCGGAAACTTAGCGCCGGAGTGTCGCTTTGCTGGGTGGCCCGCCGATCAAAATAATGTGCGGCGAATGTGAGGCCGAGTCCGAGTACGCTCCATGCGACGGCCGTCCAACTCTCGGGGAATGCAATCCATGCGCCGATCAGAAGCATCAGCGCGGCCCCATACGACAGGCGCTGCATTACTCGGCGATCAAACTCGTGTGTGAAGAGGCCCGAATAGCGAAGCAGCATCCACTCGGCATTCACATAAAAAACTGTGGCGGCAACCGCGAAGACAATCGCAAACGCGAAGTCAGGCCTGAGGTCGGCGCCGTCCATACGGCGTCCGAAGATTTCGGCAGCGTCATAGGCGATCATCTGGCCGGAGACGACGATCGCCGCCAGCATTCCAATCCGGCGGAAGACGATCTCCTTCGTCCAGACTCCAATCAACAGGAGTGCCTCGGCCTCGAGCAGCCAGAGCACGGACAAGCGAGCGCCGGAGTAACGGAAGGGGAAGGCAGCAATCAAGAGAATCGCGCCGAGAGTTGACAGCACGATGACGGCACTACGGCGACGACGCGTAACTGGCAATTGCCCGAGAAGCGCTTCGATGGCTCCAATGGCAAGTAGCGCCCAGAATGCCCACTCGGGATGCGTCGACTGGTACTTGAAAAGCGCCAGCAGCAGCGCGGAGTTGAGCAGGGCAGCTGCGATTGAAATTCGTTCCTGATTTTTGTCCGGGTGGCGGAAGACGTACGACATCCGGAAGATCAGCCAGTACAAGGTCAGAATCCCTGCGCTGGCAGCGAACTCGGGGAAGGGATGACGCTTGCCGTGCATCGTCTCGATGATCGGGCGCAGCCATAGATAATGATTGAGGTAGCTGGCGAGAATTCCAAAGACTTCGAGTTCGAACCACCGCATGCGCAGCACGATCACGACGAGTGCCGTAGCCAACACTGCACCAGCCGTCAGGCTGTAGACGTTTGAATGGCTGATTGTGACGGTCAGGAAAGCGAGCAGAAATGCGAGGCCGGTAACAGTTTGGGAATGATAGCGGAGAGTGTGGCCGACCATCGCCGCCGCGACTGCTAGCATCAGCAAAAGATCAAGCGCCTGCGAACTGAGTATCCGCGCGGCGGCGACGTGATACATCGCGTAGGTCGTGAAGAACGCAAGCGCCCATCCACCGCCGATGGCGGCGCGCGCCAGAATTCGATAGCGCTCTCCGCGGTCGAACCAGATGCCTGCGCCCAGCATTGCGGCGGCGGTGACGAAACCGACGAGAATTTTGCCGGCGGGTCCGAGAGTTTTAAGCTGATAGGCGAGGAAGAATGCCACGCCCAGAACGAGAATGACGATACCGATCTTGTTCAACCAGTTCGTGCCCAGCATCTCCTCGATGTCGAGCGAACTCTTGAGGCGGTCGGCGATCGAGAAATGGATTTCCGGAGAAGCAGAGCCTGGCTCCAATTCTGGCGTTGGGGAGAATTGTGAAGGTTCGGAAAATGGCGGCGTGCCCCGTCCCGTTAGGGGTACGCTGGTTTTTTGTGTCACCCAATCCTCGGCGATACGGGCCGACGGACTGGGCTCTTCGACCGGAACAATGCGCGCTGGCTCGGGCACGCGGGATGGAACAACGGGCGTTGGAGGAGACGCAACTTCGTTGACCTGCGGTGTCTTCGCCGAGGCCTCTTCGTCCTTTGGCGTCGAGCGCTGAGCTTTCAGCGCCTCGACGACATTCTCAAGCACAAAGATACGCGAGGTCAGCTCTCGCCAACGCGCCTGATCTTCTTCGCGCTCAAGCCGCCGCCGGGAATTCGACCGCGCAAGCAATATCCATGGTCCGAACAAAACAAACAACACCAGGCCGATCGCGAAGAGGATACCCAGGCTGTCCATTGTGTTCAGTCTCGAACAGGAAAGCTTACACGAGGAGGCCAGTTGGCGATATGACTCGGACGAGCCGAAATAACAGATCCCGTCCGATTGGCCCACGAAACGCTCCCACTCGGCATTGTGTATTAAGCAACAGCAGGCCCATGACCGAAGCCATGAGACTAGGGTGGCCTGTATTGTTCATCCATTGCCCTCCTATGGAATTTCATCGGCGTTCAAATGGGCTTTCCGGATTTCATACTTCGTCGCGCTGGAACGCACATTCAAAAAGAGAGCTCATTAGACCTCGCGAACTACTACTCACCACTGCTCGTAATTCGACCCGGACTTCTTTGCATTAGTCCCTTCTGCGTCTAACTCGCCGGTTGCGGCTTATTACCTGCAACTTTCGCGATAGCGGTGGGGCTGTATGCAGCTGCCAAAGAGAGTCAGAGTATCTGGGCCACGGTGAACAACACACCACCTGACATTGTTTGACACTGCGATCTGAGCCGGAGGAGAGGACATGAGCAAACAATCTTTAATCGGATGGTTTTGCAAAGCGAGTTCGATTGTCGTCGCGATGGTTCTCATGAATGCGCTGGTTTTCGCACAAGCGGATTTGGGAACTATATCGGGAGTGGTAAGAGATGCGACGGGAGCCGTGGTGGCCGATGCCAAAGTTGTGGTCACACAGACATCGACGAACACTGAAAGGACGACGACGAGTAGCGACATCGGGGAGTTTCGCGTGCAGAACCTGAACCCCGGCGACTACTCGGTGGTGATTTCGAAGACCGGGTTCCAGACCTACAAGGCAGCGATCGAGGTTGCGGTTGGCGGTCATTCGACCCTCGACGCGGCGCTTCGCGTTGGCAGCGGCGATATGCTCGTCGAGGTCATTGCCGGCACGGCGGGGACGGAGGTCAACACGCAAACGCAAGAGCTGTCGCAATTGATCGATAGCCAGCAACTTGCACAACTTCCCAGCCTTACACGCAATCCATACGACTTTGTTGCGATTTCGGGTAATGTGAGCAACGGCGACACGACATCCAATGGTGGAATGACCGCCGCTGGCGCCGGAGGGCAGGAAATTTCCGGACGCGGGGTTGGTTACTCCATCAACGGACAGCGCGAATCGGGTACGGAGATTCTGCTCGATGGTGTCGAGAATGTGGCCATCTTCAACGCGTTTGTGGGCGAGTATGTGCCGCTCGACGCAGTGCAGGAATACAGCGTGGTAACCAACAACATTTCCGCCGAATACGGCCGGGCGGCGGGCGGCGTGGTCAATGTGACAACCAAACCGGGGTCGAATAACTGGCATGGGTCGGCGTGGGAGTTCAACCGACTCTCCGCTTATACCGCCAATACGTTCAATAACGTTGCTAATGGTCTGCCGAAAGGTAAGTACACTCGAAACCAGTTTGGATTCCAGGTTGGCGGACCACTTATCAAGAACAAGCTCTTCGCTTCGGAGAGTACAGAATTCACTCGTGTGCGCAGCAACTCCGTGCAGACTGAGGAGATCTTCGATCCGTCGTTTATTTCCTTGCTGCCGGCAAATGCGCAAGCCTACTTTGCGCAATATGGATCGACGTCGCTAACCGCCACGCCAGTAACAACGGCGGGTCAACTGACCGCCGACAAAGAGGGTGGAGATCCGAATGGTTTCTCAGTGAATCCAATTAACGGTGTGAATCCAGTCGCGGACAACCAGCCTGTTTTTGACCAGGTCAACTTCACCGTGCCATTCAACGCTGGCGGAGGCCAGCCGCAGAATACGTACACACTTGTAGGACGGGTTGACTACAACCTGGGCGAGAAGACGCAGATGTTCTTCCGGCTGGGACGCGAGCGCGATGACTTCTTCAAAGGCACCGCTTTTTATAGCGCCTACCCTCAATATGACGCGGGCACTCTCAACCAAAACCAGAGCTATCTGCTCTCGGTCAACCATACTTTCAACGCGAATTTACTCAACAATACAAAGCTGAGCTTTACGCGCTTCAACACCATCACCGCTTACAACCAGTCGCTCACTTTTACCCCGAGCCTCATGTTCGTCACGGCAGTAGATCCGGTCAGCAGCCAGCTGATTCAGTTGCCAGGTCTCGAAAACGTGGGATCGCCCGGACTCGGCGGTTTGCCCTTCGGTGGACCGCAGAATACGATTCAGTTCGAGCACGATCTGTCCTGGACCAAGGGCCGGCACAACATGAAGTTTGGCGGTCAGTTCACCTACCTTCAGCTGAATGTCGGATATGGCGCGTACATCCAGGCCGTGGAGCAACTGGGTGGCAACGGCCAGGACAGCATGGATGACCTGGTCAACTTTGCGGGCAACCCGTTGGGCAGCCAGCTGGGCGGAAATGCCGGATTCACCGCGCGCGTCGATCCGCAGGGTGTGCTTCCCTGTCATACCGATGCGGACGGAAACATCATCCCTACTGCCGATTGTGCAGTAACCCCTCCCCTGACGTCGCCCAGCCCCGCCCGTAGTTATCGTTACAATGATTGGGCGATCTATGGACAGGATAGCTTCCGTCTTACTTCCCGCCTAACTCTGAACTATGGGTTGCGATGGGAGCATTACGGCGTTCAGCATAACAACCATTCCAACCTTGATTCGAACTTCTATTTCGGGTCGGGTGCAAACCTCGAAGAACAGGTTCGCAATGGGAACGTGCAGATTGCGGACCAAAGTTCGATCGGACAATTCTGGCAGCCAAGCTGGGGCACG
>Ga0335070_10001563_pt1 | contig 26460 bp, 26 predicted proteins | sample Lox_Sample_13_FD_206722 | JGI IMG/M metagenome (GOLD analysis project Ga0335070, IMG submission 206722) | Soil microbial communities from Loxahatchee National Wildlife Refuge, Florida, United States - Lox_Sample_1.3 | ecosystem: Environmental > Terrestrial > Soil > Wetlands | place: USA...
CGGTTTCGTTCGCGGAAGCGGTTGCGGCAGCGCCGCGGGCAGGCTATACTTGTTAGGTTGCGTTTCACGAACGCAAGTTCGTTGTGACAGAAGCGCACGCAACACCGCAGCAGAGTCCACAGTTCGTTCTGTGCTCACCAGGCTTGGGGACGTAGTTCAGTTGGTTAGAACGCTGCCCTGTCACGGCAGAGGTCGCGAGTTCGAGTCTCGTCGTCCCCGCCATTCTTTTCAAACACTTGCGGAAAGTTTGGCTTCCCGTCGTAGGAACAAAAAGGAACATTAAGAATATTCATTTCCCTCCTCCCGCCACAGCAGCTTGAGTCTGCTCTGGCAAGATCATCCTCACAACTTTGCTTTGTGCTTCTCTTTTCGCCGGCGTCAACGCCTGGGTGTACGTATCAAGCGTGATGCGACTGTTGGCATGACGTAGGGATTCTTGAACGACCTTAATGTCTTCACCGTTCGCCTTGAGATGCGTTGCGTAGCTGTGCCGGAACGTGTGCCAGCCTATCCGCTTGTTAATGCCGCATCGCCTCGCAGCGGGCCGGATGTGCCGACGCAATAAGTTCTCTGGCCAGTAGGGCTGTTTGCCTGCCATGTCTGGACTTGCAAAAACCCAATCGGCTTCTCGATTGAATGGCGATACTCTCCGCCACGCAAGAAGCGATTGAGCCAAGTCAGGGTCTAGGGGCAATGGTTTGCGTGAAGCTTCGGTCTTCAGGTCACCGATGACTTGGTGAACAACTCCACGGCCCAGACAGATTTCGAGCGAATCGAAACGGATATCTCCCCACTGTAGTGCGAGGAGTTCGCTGGCTCGTAGGCCTGTTGCTGCCGCAAGAAAGACCATCTGCCTGAATGGATGTCCTAAGGCACTCAGTAAGGCGCTGATCTCCGTGAGGTCCAGGACAGCGGGAATGACTTCTCGCTTTGCGCTTTGACGCACGAGCGAAATGGGATTCTTGTCCGCCAATTCGTGCCGTATTGCGTGTTTAAAAATGGCACTCATCATGTTCCGTAATTTTGCTTTTGTCCCGCAGGCCATTGAGAGTTGGCTGAGCCATTCTTCAACGGCAACTGCCTTGACGTCCTTTAGCAAGTGACTCCGCCACCGCGGAAGTATCCAGTTGTCTAGATAGCTTTTGTATGCGGCCTTCGTGGAGTACGCTTTCTTGTTGTTGTCCTCCGCCAGTTCCTTCTCCAGATAATGTGCGACAAGCTGTTCGCACGTAACCGGGTAAAGCAGCGATCGAGGACTGTCTCTGTTGACGTGGATACGAAGCGCGTCTGCTGCTTTCTGAGCCTCAGACTTCGTGGAATACTCTTCCACCGTGCCCACGACAACCTTGCGGTTTGTTCTTCGTCCGTTAGGCTGCGTTTCACGCCACCGATAGATCCAAACATCTGGTCCATTACAGCGTTCCTCTCGTGAAATGCAGCCTCGTTGATATCGTGCCCGCTTGAACATTGGCTCTTGCTTCTCCCTAGTTCTAGCGGACGGATTGGCATTTTGAATTTAGCTGAAGCCGAAGCCATGCGTCTAGTTCCGATTCACGGAAATACCAGTGTCGGCCGATTTGATATCCCGGCAGTCGCCCCAGACGCGCATATCTTTGAAGTGTTTTGACGTGAAGATTTCCAAGTAGCTTCGCCGCTTGTGAACTGCTGATGAGTGATTCGAATAGCCCGGCGTCTTCGGGATACGTTCGTTTCGGTTGCACGGGCGCCCGCTCGTCCTCGACGAGGGTCTCTTCTCCCACTGTGGCCGCGCGCGGTGACGCGGCATTTCCGTTCTCCCCAGATGACGCAGTTGCGATCCGCTCTGGGATACAAATGTCTTCCGATATACTACGCATGAGTTGGCGTGAGCCATGTCGTCGGTCGGACGCTGGGTTCTCACGCATACCGAATTGTTGTCGCTGGCGCATGCTTCGTCATTTCAATTCCAGTTGGAACGCCTCCTCTTTCTTGCTTGGTTCGGAAGTCTTCGTGTGTTGGCCTGAAAGCCACGCCTGAAATTCTTTGTCTTTGTTGCAGACGAGTTTCAATGCCTCTGTGACAACGTAGGACGGAGAAGAATCGAGAAACTCGGCGTATCTCGTCAGTTTTTCTCTTGCATCGTCGTCGAGCCGAAGCTGTACGACGGTCGTTTTGGGTTGCTTCGGTGGTGCTTTCAAGACTGCCATTTGAATCTCTCCTTTCGGAATTTGAAACTACTTCGACTCTGTAATCGGTCTGATTGCATCTCTGCATGCACGCGGCAAAAAACACGGTCACCGTTCTATGGTGACGGGCGGGAGCGACCCCACTTTGATTTGGGCGGCTGGAAGCCGTCAAAAGTGGGGTCGCTCCCGCCCATCCTAGTGTTTTTGCCGCGTGCATTTGTCACCTCTCTCTCCTACGCATTTGCTTTGCTTCAAAGGACTTGTTGTCCGAGCTTCGGTGAACCACGAGGTAAAGTTGTCCTTGAACGGCCTCGAACCTTCCAGCCGTCACCCCATCTCTTCGTGTCCGTGCCGAAAACTGCATCGTGACCGCTAACTGTCATTACGCTGAATGTGCAGTTCTGATTGGAAGAATCTTCGGCTCGCAGATCTTTCGGCAGCTGGTTTCTCTTCCAGAGGTAGTACAACGTGCCAAAGATTTCGCCGGTGTAGCGCTTGCGGCTCTCACTCAAAAAGATCAATTCATCGTTGGAGAGCAGTCCGTATTGTTCGTTGTCCCACTTCGTTTTCAGATCGAAATACCGCAGCAAATCGGCCAAACCCTTACCCTGAATCAGCAAAGCGAAAAGCTCGGCCGCTTCTTCCTGTTCTTTCGAAGCAGTCGATACATAAACAAACTGGAAGTGTGAGAGGGCCGCAAACAGCCGCCTGTACGTCCGCAGATGCTTGATAAAAGGACCAAGTCCAACACGCTCTGAATCGACGTAGGTGAAAACGACTATGGGAGTCGATTCGACCGGAGATCGTGAAAGGCTCGCGGGAAAGCGGTCCGGGAACGTGGTCACTTCGGACTCATCCGCTTCCGGTCCAAAGATTCCCTCAGGCGCTTTCACCGCCTTCACGAGGTACCGCCATTTGGCATCTGCCGTCTCGAAATGGTCGTCTTCTGGATGCGCCAGGATGTACTCGAGAGCCAAAAGACGCGCCTTGATGTGGCGAGTCTCGTGGTTGCGGCGATTCCGAAGTTCACCTTTGCCGATGGCCTGGTACAGGGCGCGAGAATGCAAATGATAGACGCAACTCCTCCGGCGGTATCTCTGCGCGGTCGCGTGGCCTTGAGAGAAGAGTTTCTCGATGAGGTGGGCGTTCCTCTTGCCGCTTTTGGCATGGGCGAAGTCCAGGAATTGCCGCACCGTGAAGTAGCCGGAATGCGTCGCCACGAGGTAGAGGAAGCGGGATTCAACTTCGGTGTAGCCGAAGGATCGAAGCGGAGCGAGTTGGTCTGCTGAAATAGGCATTGTTCCTTACATCCTGAGAATCGTGGTCATCAGCTCCTCGCGGTCCCGAACGCTTCTCAAGCGGCTGGTGTCTTCGGCACGGGCATAGACCTCGAAGCCGGCGCGAGCCTTCTCTGAGAGCCCACGGGGCCGGTAGTGGTCGGTGGCCAGCTCGAGGTCTCGGCGCTGGAGCTGCCAGTCGTTTTCGTTGACATACTCGATGCGGAGGTCTGGTATGGGAATCTTCCCGTCCACAACCTTGAGGTGAAAACTCTTGGCCATTTCCTCGCGAATAGCATGCTGAGTCTGCCGCCTCGATTTCGAGGCGCGGGCGATCCTCGAATAGAGTTCGTCTTTCAACTCATAGTCGAGTCGGACACCCACGATTCTCCCGCCTTGGGATTCGATCTCGTCGCTGACCTTGTGATAGAGGCGGTACAGGTCGGCGTCGTGCGCGGCTTCGTTTGGTTTCTTGAGTCCGTTATAGGTGCGCTGTCCAGGCTCCAGAATCCCTCCTCGTCGCAGGAGCCGATTTCCTCCTTTGGTCAGGGTCACGACTTCGATGGGATTGTGTTCGGTGCCCAGGATTGTATTGACTTCGGCCAATCCCTGCCTCTGTAGGTTCTCGACATCCCGCTCCACGCGCTTCCGGTCGCCGTTGTATGCGAAGTCTACGAGGTCATTTCGCGCTACAACACGGAACTTTCCCACTTCCGAAAGGAGATGAATCTCCGAGTCTCTGAGTTCGTAAGTCTTATCTCGATTCCTGAAAACGGTGCGAACCCGCTGCGCCAGAATTTCCCGAACGCGCTCCTCACGACGAAGCGGCGGACGCTCTCTGCCGGAACGATCCAGTGCCTCCCGGTCGTGGGCATCGGCACGCTCTTCCTTTCTGTGGAGTTCGCTGAGGCGTACGCGCGCGCTCCAAAACGACGCTGAGCCGCCACTTGCTCCGCGATCAAGATCATCGGGACTGCGGAAGTCGTCGCGGTCGAATACATCGAAGCTGCGAGTCATAGGGGCTCTTCCGACTTCGCGTTACACAGTGGTTGAATGCGGTAAATAGAGAAAGATTCTCTCGGGCCGGGTAGCTCGATGAAACGCAACCGGAGGGGCAAAGCGAGGAACATTGAGTGGGACTTGCTAGCTAGACGCCGGGGTTCGTCGTTGCTGGTAGTTCGTTCTCCTGATACAGAAAAACCTCTTCTACGTTCTTTCCAAAGGCACGCGCAATCTTGAAAGCCAATAAAACACTCGGGTCGTATTTGCCGGTTTCAATGGCGTTGATAGTGCCTCGCGCAACTCCAACACGGGTAGCAAGCTCAGCCTGCGACCATTCCTTTTCGGCTCTCAATACGCGAAGCCGTGTCTTCATTGGTCCCGCCAAGAATTGAGAATCAGGCCAGCGCTCCACAGGGTGATCATGAGCACCGGGATGCCAAGCCAGGACAAGGAATGAAATCCAAGTCGCTGTGCCAGACCGACAACTAACGAGAAGACGAACGTGCCTACAAACGCGAACGTCAGTGCGCGGTAGTTAATCTGGCGTTCGCGCTCATCTCTCGAACGCAAGAAAAGCACGAGGAAAAAGGCGGCGGCGAGAGCTGTCACAAGAGCGAGGACAAGCAAAGGTCGGTGGTAAAAATCCGAGGCGTGGGACGCTGCCCCGAACAGGATGGCTGATAGAAATGCGGAGGAATAGAAAAGCGACAGCACGTTGCGAGCGTGACGGGAATCAAGGAAGGACATAGCAGACTCCGGCCATTTAATGTACGCTATACAGAACACTATGTCAATTATAACAGTCTCTCTGTTCGATATGGCGCTCTTGACTGGCTATAGCCTATGAGCTATATTCCCTCCATGGAATGGGAGGTCGAATTCACCAGCGAGTTCGAAGGTTGGTGGAACAGCCTCTCCGAATGAACAGGCCGATGTGAACGCGAAAGTGATCCTGCTGCAGAAACTCGGACCAAGCCTTCCGCGGCCACATGCCGATCTGATTCATTCATCGCGGCACGCAAACATGAAGGAACTTCGGATTCAGCATTCTGGCAGGCCCTATCGCGTGCTCTTTGCGTTCGACCCGCGCCGCTGCGCCATTCTTTTGATTGGCGGCGACAAGACTGGCAATGATCGCTGGTATGAAGATTTTGTTCCGGTCGCGGACGGACTCTACGACCAGCACCTTGAGGCACTGAAGAAGGAACAGGAGAAAAAGTGACCATGGCAAAAAACTTCAAAGAACTTCAAGAGAAGATGCCGCGCGAAGCGCGACTCCGCAGCGAAGCATCTGCCCAAAAGATGATCTCGGAAATGGGCCTGGCGGAACTTCGCACCGCCATGGACATGACGCAGGAATCGCTAGCAAACGCGCTCCATGTCAAGCAGGCGTCGATCTCCAAGATGGAACGGCGCTCGGATATGTACATCAGCACACTCAGCAAGATCATTGAAGCCATGGGCGGCGAGCTGCAAATCGTTGCCAAGATGCCGAATGGAAACGTGAAAATCCGTCAGTTCACCCAAATTCGAGAAGACGAAACTGAGACTGCATCTCTTAGGTAGAGCCAGAACGGATTACTGGCCTACCTCGGAATCGCTTTCATGTGCTCGCGGATGATGTGGAACTCTCTACTCTGCCAATTCGACGCGTGCAAATCCAACGGCGAACATATCGCAAGCATGGCGGGCCGCAATCTGTGAGTCATGAGCCAGCAGTCAGGTAGTTCGCGAGTTCCGGAGCAATGGGCGTCAAATCAAAGGATTGCCAGTCAGTGGTATTTTCAACCTGAAATATCGTTAGCCCCAATGCGTCTAAGTCTTGTTGCATTTGACCGTCGAGCCGTTCCAACCAAACTAACTATTAATGGTGTGGTTAACCGTCCCGCCATCCCGTAGACCTTGTCGTCAAATATCCCCGCACTCGCTCATGACAAGCGGAATTCCCGCAAGACCGTTTTGGTTCCAAACTTGGCAGTATGAAAGCGCATATGGGATTTCGTTACTAACAAACACGGTTGCGGCGAACATGTAGGAGTGATTGCTCCAGCTCTATGCATAACCTTCCGGGTTCATTACCGCTGCGAGCGATGAAAAGTTTGCAACAGGAGTGTGAGGGCATAACTTGCTCGGCGAGAGCGACTGTTTGGGCGGAGGAGGCAGTTGGATGGTCGGACCGCCACCGCAAGGTGCGAGGACAATCGAGAGGCAATAGGCAAAGCCCACACCCAAAAGAGAGATGGGACCCCACTCTTATTGATTTCGTGCACGGTGCGAAAAGAAACAAATTGGATTGTGGAGCATGATTGTCACTATGTGCTTCTCCCCAATGAATGGCCGTCTCTCAGAAAACATCCCTCGCTCAAAACCAAAAACTCGATGTAGTAAGCGCGGAGTTTCTGAACTAACGGACGTTATCGACGTCGAGTGTGATCTGAGTGGGCAACCCGCTACGCGCTGCTCCAAACCGAAGTGCCACGAATGCAGCATCCGCTGGCGTCGTGTACTGTATTGGAAACGTCCCAAAGCCTATTGTGCTGTCCTCCTGGAAGTAAGAGGTGGTGTCGTCGGCTTGGATTGCTGACGGCGTCCCGTCTCGCTGGAAATAAAGAATCGAAATAAATACTTGCGGGCGGGACGAGGACTGGCCCGATGGATTGGGGTCGCCGGACCAAGAAAAGCGCATATTCGTCGTAGTCGTGAAGAGGGTTGAGGGAGCGGCGGGGATCATGGCACTGGTAGCCCACACCGAGTCGCGTGACTGAGTTCCGGTCGTCAGCCGCATTACGTTTACCCCGCGAGAAGGAACATCGGGCAGCGTTGGTTCCTGCGTTAAAAGATATCGCGACACAGTCCCACTTCCGCTCGCCACCCAATTCTCCGGTACTCCATCTCTCGTAAGTGAGCCTTCGAAGGAACCATTAGGGACATCCGGCAAGTGGAAGCCGGCCATGTCGAGGATTTCCTTCTGAACTGGATTGTAGGTAAAGCTCGTCCCTCGGATCTTTATTGGAGTTGCAAGGGTTGGATCGGAATCCTCGCTTGTCTGGAAACTGGTCCAGCGCCAGAAGGACCCGCCATCGATAGCATATTTGTGCAGAAGGAAGATAAGACTTTCCATAGCGTGCTGTGTGCTCCAGTTCTCCTGGTCCACGGGGGCCAGATTCCCCATCTCCGCAGCGACGATTCGGGCACCAGTCCCTGTGACACTGGTGACGTACTCCATGGTCTGATCGGCCCAGTCGTGAGGATGCATGTCAGCACATGGGAGCGTCTCGATATTTAAGCACTTTCTGTGCTCGTAGAATGACAAGGCGTATGTGCGTTGAGCGACGGGTATATTGAGATTGTCAAAGATACTTTTTTCGACCGCTATGGGTGACCACAGATGCCCGTCAGTCGCGTCTTCACCAGCAGGAGGTTGACTCTCAAGTAAAAAATCGCCAACGATTGCCTCTGCGGATAGCTTTTGAGGAGGAATTCCTTGTGACATCGCTAGCCCTATTGCCCACTGGACATAGGTGGCTGGTACCGAGCCAGGACCAAGCCAGAGTGGCGCTTCCGCCGGGGTGCCGCAGGATGTGGGCGTTGAAGTGTAAGGTGTACCGTCGAGAAGGAACAAGTCAATCGCGGGATGTGATCCGACGGCTTTGAAAATTGCCGTGAGCCATTTCTGCGAATTGGCCGGGGGAACCTGTTCCATGTGCGTGTTGATCAGACTTAACCAAACCTTCATTCCTTTCTTCTGTAGCATGTTCAGGAAATGAGCCAAGTTGGCCAGTTCGTCAGCCGTTGGTTCGGGAAATTGCAGCCCGAGCACAGGTGGCTCGTTGCAATCTGGGGGTGTGAAATTCCCAGTAAAAATGGGATCAGAGGTCCGCAATTGGAAGGTGATCGTGTTGATTCCCATCGCGTTCATCTTATCGAGTTGAAGCGAGACTTCAGTGGAGATCGTGCTGCCCACAACGGAGTCAAATTCATTCCATTGCTGGAGGACTTGGCCGGACCAGTATTCTGAAGGCCATCCTCGGCGTTCGAATTGGGTGAAGATTCCTGGGTTTTTCATTAAAAAATCTGCTCGGGTCGTAAAGTTAAGAACGGTCAAGATTGCCTTGTTGCTCGTTGCCGTTCCCACGGCGTTTGAAACAGCGACAGCAAATTCAGAACCATCATCGCCACCGGAAGTCGCTGGCGTTGTGTATGTCGCAGAAGTTGCTCCACTGATCGGCACGCCGTTCCTAGTCCATTGGTACAAGAGCGGTTCGGTCCCAGTCGCGGTCACGCTAAAAGTTGCAGGCAAAGGCGCGGTGGCCGTTCTATCTTGTGGTTGGACGGTAATTGAAGGTGCCAACGGAGGTGAGGGGTTGCCGACAACAATTCGATAGTTTGCGCTTGCCTGCGCTGGAGGTGATTGCGAATCCATAACTTTGACCGTCACCTCGTAGCTGCCTGCGGTGGTCGGAGTGCCTGAGACTACACCCGCGCTGGACAGACTGAGGCCCGACGGAATGGAAGAACCGGGGGCAGATACCCATTTCCAAGCGTACGGTTTCATCCCCCCCGACGCAGAAAAAGTAAACCCGCTTCCGTTTACGCCATAGAGCGTCTGCACTACACCATCCAGCGGAGAGCCGGAAGTAATGATCAACGGCTGCATCTGCGGTGATGCGGAACCTCCACCACAACCGTTAAGCTGAAATACTCCACAAACCATCGTTAGAGTGAGAGCAGTTGCCCTTACAACGGCTCTTAAAAACAAACTATCAAGTGCGCTTCTCATAAGAGCAGCCGGCCGAGCCAGGTCTTCGGCGATTGGATTGCGAAAATAATGATAGTGCCGCGCCAAACGAGAACTCGAAGGGTTGTCCATCCTTCCGAGGTGGTGCTGGAGTCGACGGATGGACGGACGCTGGCGCGGCCCGGGATCGTGGCGTCTATCATTTTTCCGCGTCCTCTCCGGTGCGTGCCGCGCTATTCCTCAGCAGTTGCATTCTGTCGCGTATCGCTTTCATGGTTGTCGGAAAGAGCTTATTGCGTGTCTTGGTTGAAGAGTTTGGCAAGGCTTCGGTGTATAGGGGAATTTCCACTTGATCGTCCGCTACGGGCATAGTGAGGTTCACACATCGCGTTTCCTCTTCGCAGGGGAACAACAAGTAGGCATGCCCGCAGGACTCGTTGTCTTCAGGGGCACAGCCAGGTGGCAAGCCGACGCCAGCAATCTCGCCACGCTCGTTGATTGCGAAGGCATGCATGAGTGTCAAGTTCGCGCCGGGAGCAATTAGAGTGTTTAGGTCCACCATCGGTCCGCCACGCTCCCAAAGAAAGGCATGCTGGCCAACTGTAATCGAACATAGATGTTCGTTCTCCGACGTGCCAACCACCTGTCCGCGATTGTTCACGAAATAAGCGTTGCTGCATGCGTCTCCGGGAAGGACCCCGAGATCAATGGCCTTGCCGTCGCTCCAGAGAACGGCGTCGTGCAACTGAGGCAGCGGCCCGACCAGGTCCGCTTTGCCGGCAATGTCGCCACGATCGTTAATCCAGTTCGCCGCGCCGGTGTTTCCGCCGAGTGTTCCCAAATCATTTATCTTTCCATTGCTCCAAAGAAACGGATGGCCGATGTTGCCGCCTAAACCGGCCGTGTCGCCCGCGAGGGTCGATTGTCCAATGACCTGGCCTCTTTGATTCATCCCCGTGGGCTCGCTATCGGTCCCTCCGAGCGAGCCGAGGTCAATCATTTTGCCGTCTTCCCAGAGAAACGGATGCACAACGGGTACCCCGGTGACAGGGTCTACGTCGGCGGTATAGGAAGGTCCGGTGACCTGGCCTCGATCATTGATGAGGCCAGCGATTGCATCCGGCCCGCCCAAAGTGCCAATGTCTTCCATCTTTCCCTTCTGCCATAGGAACGCGCGCGTCTGCGTCGGGAAGCCGACGAATGAGAAAGGATCCGGAACAGTGTTCACCGCCCAGCCGACGACTTGTCCGCGATTGTTCACGGCCGTGGCGAAACTTTCATTTCCACCCTCCGGTAGAGTTCCCAAATCGATGATTTCGCCGTTTCGCCAGAGCACAGCACGAAACTCGGGAACGCCAGGAACGGGGCCGAGGGGGTCGAGTTCGCCGTTTTCCGAAATTCCGGCGATTAGGTCGTTTTTGGCAATCCAAGTCGGCTGACCATTCACACCTCCGGGCAGCGTGCCAAGGTCTTTCACCGTGCCACCTCGCACCTGAAACGGGCGCGTCACGAGGCAGGTGACATCGAAGCAGAACGGGGCAAACGGATCAGGATCCGCGGCGTGCGTCCATCCCACCGCGACACCGTGGTTATTAAGAATGCCATCCGCGCCGTTGGAAAATTGGCTGCCCAGGCCGCCAAACGTGCCTAGATCAATGAGTCTGTATCGAGCGTGCTGCTTTGGAGACAAAGCTTCTGCTTCATTCGATTGGGCAGCAGCCGGATCGGCAATGACTATGCTGTAGCTGGCAGTGGCTTGGGCAGGGGGAGACGCAGAATCAACAACCGTAACGTTTACATGAAACGTACCCGCAGTGGTGGGTATGCCACCGAAATATTGCGCAGTTACCGTTGTGCAGCAACGAGTGGATCCGCCGCATGTAACGCTTTTCTGTGAGGGCCCCAAGCCCGGCGGTAGTGACGATCCTGGAGCCGGGGACAAACTCCAGGAGTAGGGAGCTACGCCGCCCGTCGCTCTCCATCGTATTCCAGTGAAGGTGACGGAACAACCCGAGGGGTGATCTGTCACTGTGTCAACGATTCCGTAATCATGGCCGACAGTACCGTTGGGAAAAGGCCCCGTCGCGTCTTGCAGTGTACTCGGGGTAATCACATTGATTGGCCCCGTCGTTCCAGTAACGGACGCATTCGCAGTGTCTGCCACTACGACGGACTGCATGCCAAGCGTCTCAAAAGTTACAGAGAAAGATAGCATACCGTTTATCAAATTGGAGTCTGGCGGTAGGCTGGCTTTGGCATCGCTGCTGGTGAAGTGAACCAGTCCGCGGTAGGCGCTAAGCGTACCTCCTGAGGCGTCCAACGCCGTAACTGTGAAATTGGACGCTTGTCCGGCTGTAACACTCCGTGTGCCGATCACTGAAAAATGCGTGACGGACGATGGTTGAGGGCAAGAAGCTCCCGCGCAACCGGTGGGAGTTGCAACGGCGCCACCGCATCCGTTGACCTCAAACAAGCAAAAAATTACCGCGAAGACGTAGGCCAGTTTCTTCATGACATCTCCCGAACGCTAGTTGCTGTGTCGATGCCTCGCAACTGGACATCGGCTCGCCTAGTAAGGCGGGAATCTCGTGAAAAAACTGGCATTGCGCCACAAACAATTGGGGTCTGATATCTGAAAAATGGAGCGGTCGCAACGTGAGAGTGCGTAAGAAATTCATTTCAGGACGTCACTTTGCAGAGGCCAGCAAGGTGAGCCCGGGTTGGGGGACGTTACTGTGAGCTCTCATCCAATCATCTGCTCTATAAATTGCTTGCGCGATTTCTTCCTGGGCTAGCTCAGAGGCCACGATATGCTTAGCTTCTGCCACTTGCTCGCCACTGCTCTCTGCGAGTTCGAGCCACATGTAAGAGATGACAAGGTCTCGGGCGATGCCATTTCCATTGTGATAAGCCTTAGCTAGGTTTATGAAAGCGGCGGAATTTTCACCGTCCGCCCCCAGCCTAAAAAGACTGATTGCTCGGGCCAAATCTCGCTCTACGCCGTTTCCATTTTGGTAGAGGATCCCACCACTTTATTGCGCGACGCAGATCGGAGGGCACGCCTAGTCCATTGAAATACAGGAGACCCAAATTGAACTGCGCTTGAGGATTGCCGAACATCGCTCCCCGCTGAAACCACTCGAATGCCTTCTGATAGTCTCGGTGCACGCCCAAGCCTTCCAAGTACATGCGTCCAAGTTCGGTCATTGCTCCCGTGTGTCCGCGATCCGCAGCTTTTTTGTACCAAGCAAAGGCCTTCCGTGAATCTTTTGGTATTCCTTGGCCAGTACGATAAGAATGAGCTAGTTCAAATTGATCCATGGACGAGCCGGATCTCATGTGATGTAACGTCTGCTTTGAAAGAAGAGGCCTGTCTGCGCTGACACTGTCGCCTGACTGCTGAGCCACGCAAGCGGAGGTCGTAGCAGTCAAGAGCGACACTAATAGAACACCACGCATAGCGCTTCTCCTCGCCGACAGGAGGATGTGGTCCACAGAACTGTGTGACCTCCTGGTTCTCTTGGTAAGGCGGGAAGAGCGAGTGAAAACTTGTAACCGGGTGAACGTGGAGCGATGCAACTCTCTGGAAAGCCATGTGTAAGCTATGCTAAACTTTTCAATTAAGCAGGAAGCCGATAGCCGAAATCCATGCCCTCACCGTCCACCCTGGATTTGACCGGCCTGCTTCGAGCCTGGGGGCAGGGCGATGAAGAAGCCCTTCGAAAGCTGACGCCCCTAGTTCACCGCGAAATGCGCAGGGCTGCCCGACACTACATGGCTGGTGAACGGCCAGGGCACCTACTGCAGACGACCGCACTGATCAACGAGGTATATCTTCGGCTGCTTGGCGCGCAGAAAGTTAGCTGGCAAAATCGCGCTCATTTTCTTGCCATTTGTGCGCAATTAATGCGCCGGGTGCTCGTTGATGACGCGCGCTCCCGCGAGTATCAGAAAAGGGGAGGTGGACTGGTCCGTGTGAGCCTCAGTGAGGCCCGACTTCCAGCGCCTGAAGGCGACCCAGACCTGGCGGCTCTCGACGAGGCAATGAACAAGCTCGCGACTGTAGATGCACGGAAAAGCCGGGTTGTTGAGCTACGTTTCTTTGGTGGGCTGGACGTGAAAGAAACGGCGGAAGTACTGAAGGTTTCTCCCGATACTGTGATGCGCGATTGGAAGATTGCCAGGGCGTGGCTGCTGCGGGAACTGAGCGGAGGGAACCGGCGTGGATCCTGAGCGCTGGAAGCGAGTCGAAGAACTGTATTGCGCGGCGATGGAAGCCTCTGCGAACGAGCGCGAAAGGCTGCTCCAAGCTGTCTACGAGGAAGATCCTGAGCTGCTGGAAGAAGTGGAATCGCTTCTCCGATTCGGCGAATCTACCCCCGGTCTCTTTGACCGTAACGCCATAGAAATAGCCGCAAAGGAAATGGCGTCAGACCTAGGTGCTGATTGCCTGCCGGACACTCCGACAAGCGGCTCCTTGATTGGCCGTTTCCGCATTGTCGCAAAGATTGGTGTCGGTGGCATGGGCGTCGTATACAGAGCCGAAGACACCAGGTTACATCGTGTTGTTGCGCTAAAATTCTTGCCACCGGAATTGGCAGAAGACCCGCTGGCCGTAGAACGCTTTCGCCGAGAAGCGCACGCAGCTTCAGCTCTAAATCACCCCAACATTTGCACGATCTACGACATCGATGAAACGGCTGGGCAACCGTTCATTGCGATGGAGCTTCTGGAGGGCGGAACACTCGAAAAGCGAATTGCGGGGAAACCCATGCCCGCGGAAGTACTCCTGCCACTCGCTTTGCAAATAGCCGGCGCACTGGAAGCGGCTCATGCACGCGGGATAGTTCATCGCGATATCAAGCCGTCCAACATTTTTGTCACAGCGAAAGGCCAGGCAAAGGTGCTGGACTTTGGTCTAGCCAAGCTACAAGCCTTGGAACCTACAGAAGCGCAATCAAGCGAAGGTATTGGATCAAGCGAACCAGCATCAGACGCAACCCCAGCCCTTTCTTTTGCGGGCGTTGCGATGGGAACCGCCGGGTACATGTCGCCGGAGCAGGTGCGCGGGGAGAATCTAGACGGTCGCACGGATGTGTTTTCCTTCGGTCTTGTGCTTTACGAAATGGCAACCGGGAGTCGCGCGTTCAAGGGCGACACCCGAATAGAGTTGCAGGAAGCGATCCTGCACCAACTCCCTGCCCGGGTTTCCATGGCAAATCCAGCCCTTCGCACTGAATTTGACAGAATTGTCGGTAAGGCGCTCGAGAAGGACAGAAATACGCGGTATCAAACAGTTTCAGAGCTGGCAACGGACCTGAAGAAACTAGAAGCCGCTCTGCTTCACGGATTCAGCAGCGCACAAAGAATGGCGATCTTTGCCGCATCTTTTTTGGCGATCTTTGGGCTCATTCTGTGGTTCGTGAATCGTAAGCCTGCGACTCCGGCCCAACCCAATTTGCGACAACTCACGACTAATTCCTTTGAGAATCGCGTCACCGCTGGTGCGATTTCGCCCGATGGCAAATACCTGGCATATACGGACGCTAAGCGCATTTATCTCAAGGCCATCCAGAGCGGACAAGTGCAAACAATTCCCCAACCGAATATTCCTGGAATTGATTCGATGGAATGGGATCTTGGCTCCTGGTTTCCAGACGGCACCAGATTTATCGCGACGATGCAACCGTCGCCCGTCGCTCCCCTTGCACTGCGTCACCAAGAGTTCTCCGGTTGGGTCGTACCGACGAATGGTAATACACCCACCAAACTGCGAGAAAATGCGCTTTTCTACTCCGTCTCACACGACGGATCGCAAATCGCGTTTGGAGCAAATTTAGGCCGGTTTGGGCCTCGTGAAATTTGGTTGATGGATGGTGATGGGAGCAACGCAAGGAAACTTTACGAGACGGATAAAGACAGCGCTATTTGCTGCGTGAACTGGTCGCTCAACGGCAGCAGAATCATCTATGTTAGATCAGACGAATCGGGCGACACATTCTTGAGCCGTGATCTGGAGAGCGGAGTTGCCATCGCGCTCCTGAAGCCCCCCGAGACGAAGCGAGTCCGTGACTATGTTTGGTTGCCGGACGGCCGATTTGTGTATTCCTTGGAAGAACCTGAATCCAGATTAAATTCAGCCTGCAATTTCTGGTCTTTGCGAGTTGACGCAAACTCGGGTGGAGCAGTCGGGCCCCCTGAGAGACTCACGAAGTGGACGGAATCCTGCGCGAACGTCATGAGTGCCACGGCTGATGGCAAGCAAATGGTTTTTTTGAAGTGGACGGCGCATCTAACGTCGTACATGGCCGAATTGGCTGTTGGTGGAGAGAAAATATCTGACGTTCGCCATTTTCCCAAGAGTGAGAGTCACGATGGAGCGAGTGACTGGACACCAGACAGCAAATCAATAGTTTTTGTTTCCGACCGTAGCGGCAAGGGGGGAGTTTACAAACAACTACTGGGCTCAGACACCGCGGACCCGATTGTGACCGACGGCTCCTCAGGCCTGGCGCACGTCACCGCGGATGGCAAGTGGTTGCTCTTTCGGGGTGAAACAAGGGGAGAACGGCCCTGGCAGCCTTGGGCGCATGCGGAACCTATCATGCGCGTGCCAATTTCGGGAGGATTGCCTGAACACATCTTCACCTGCAAGGCGTGGTCTATGATGAGTTGCTCGCGCTCTGCGAACGTGTGCGCAATCGCTGAACCGACGGACGACTTGGCACAAGTAGTCGTTTCCGCTGTAGACACATTCAAAGGCCGTGGTGCTGAGCTTGCACGATTTCCCATAGATGCAAAAACAAACGACTGGTGGTTCGACTTTTCCCCGGATGGCACGCGCATTGCGGTAACCCGCAGGGCCGAGGGACCAATTCAAATAATTTCGCTGCGTGGCCAAACGACACAGGAAGTCCGGTTAGAACGGTGGAACAATTTTCCGGCCTTCGCTTGGTCTGCAGATTCGCAGAGCTTATTTGTTGTTGCAACAGTCAAAGAAGGAAGGGCGCTGTTGCACACCGATCTTCAAGGGAATGCGAAACTGCTCTGGACCTATGAAGGTGGCACTGGGGAGACCATTGTCGTGCCATCTCCAGATGGCCGTCACCTCGCTATGCAGAGCTGGAGCACCAACGGAAACATGTGGATGATGGAAAATTTTTGAGACTTTGCTTTCATTCAAAACTGCAGTTGGATCTTTAGCTGAATCATCCGTGGCGCCGCATCGCCGCCAAACCCACTGCCCAGGATACTGGTTGGTGGCTGCTGGAGGCTGAAGATTTGGCCAAACGTCGGGCTCGAAAGGCCAAAATCCGGAAAGCCGAAATTGGGATGATTAAAGAAATTGAAGAATTGAGCACCAATTCCCAGGGTTACATTTTCATTGCATGGCAGTTTCGTATTCTTCATGATCGTGAAATCTGTATCGAAATAGCTGGGCCCCCGAAAACGATTTCGTCCTTGTGCAAAGGAAACTTCGGGGCCACCGCATGGTCCCGACGCTGCTGGCAAATTGCCTTTGTTGAAGTCTGTTGCACAGCCCGGTTGAATAAAGCGTGCTTGAGGGTTTGGTGTAACTCCGTCACTCAGAACTTGCGGTAGTTGGCATGGATGCGGCGCCAGCGGCACGGCGGCTCCCTCGGCGCACGAAGGATCAGAGCCGAGCGGTCCGGCGGGCACAGCATAGAGCAACCCAAAATAGTTGTTCCCCACGAGGCTGCCGGATTTCTCAAAGTCGAACACGGTGTATGGAAATCCAGTACGCGCGAAGATGGTCCCGGAAACCTGCCATCCCTTCAGAAGTATTTCGGGGCCGTGTCCTCGCAATGCGTCTTTCAAAGGGATTTCCCAGTAGTAATTCCCGTTGAAGGAGTGCCGCACGTCGTGATCGGCCGAACCGTAGCTTCCCCGAGGGTTAGCGGGGTCTTGCGCCGAGGTCGCGCTGGCGCTGCTGAAGATGAAATTGGCGTTGCTTGACACCTCGTCCAACGCGTGGCCGTAGGTATAGTTCGCCTGAAAGTATCCCCGCCCCCACCGATCGAATTGATACTGAAAAGAGATCAAAGCCCCATGATAGTTAGACACGGCGTTCGAAAGAATTTCGGTGACCTCGCTGAATCTTGGATCTGGTGCACAAGAAGGTACCGGATTGTTGCATCGTCCCGGCAGCAAAGATCCGAATCCAAAGGCATTCGCATTCGGATTCTGGAGCAAGCCGAAAATGCCATGATGACCAAAGTAGCCGATGCTGATCGAAGTGTTGGAGCCGAAGACTTGCTGCCATTCCAAGCTCCACCGCTGATACTGCGGCGTGCGCGTTTTCTCGCCTGGGTCGCTGATGGCAGGAGGAAAAAAGTTTGGAATCGCCGCCTGAATCTGCGCCAAGGTTTGGCCTGCAGCAAAACCATGAACAAAGGCTGCATTCGAGTTCGCCGCATCCTTGAATAAACTAGTTGTTTCGTTTGGAGCAAGATTATCGCCGCGAACCGCATACGAGTTGAAAAGTGGGGCATTCCCGGACATGGAACTCGAAATGTTGCCAGGCACAGGATCGTAAAAGGCTCCTACGCCTGCTCTAACAACGGAGCTACGCGAAATGGCGAAAGGTTGCCATGCGACACTGAATCTGGGGGACCACAAAATCGGATCGGTCGCGGAAAAGGCGTGGGACTGATTTATCAGAATCGCCTGATCGTACGGCAGACCGGGGTCATGGTTAAGCAAGCTAAACGGCCTGACCAGACGAGCGAAACAACGGCTTTCACAAGTGGGATTGCTGTAGTGCTCCGCGCGAAGTGCTAAGGTCAGCGTCAGGTTCGCACGAGCATGCCATTCATCGTTGGCGTAGAGCGCAGAACTCAAAAACGAGATCGGCAATTTGCCCTGTGATGTAAACGACTGTGTCAGCTCCGTAAAGTCAAAATCAGGAGAGTTTGGGTCCACCCCTCCCTGAAAAAAGGCGCGGAGTGTTTGAACATCTAAATGACCGATGGAACCAGACCTGCCAGGTAGTTGACTCCAGTAGATGCTTTCGAACTGTGCGCCAAATCCCAGCTTATGTTTGTTCAAGATCTTGGCGAAGTCGTCTGAGAGCTGGTATTGGGTATTGTACCGGCCGTAACCAAATGCGGTTATATTGCCTCCGCCACCGAGGCCCGTGAATGGCCCTTGGACGAAATTTAGAGTCGTGGGAAAAGCAGCCAAAGCTTGAGAGGCATTCTTAAGTTGAAAAATTCCGCCAAAATAGGAGCTGGCCAGCAGAAACTGGTTTGTCGCGGACGTACCGAAAGAGTGGGTCTCAAGAATCTGCCCTTGCCACCAGGGTTGCGTGAAATCCGCATCGAACACCTCACTGATTGGGTCCGCGGCGATCGCGCCACGGCCTCGATCATACTGCAGGCGTAGAAAGACGCGGTCGTTGCGGCTAATGTTCCAATCGATGCGTCCCGAGGTAAGAGCATCTTGGCTGGGGCGACTGCGAGTCGTGAAGAAGTATCGCGAACATGGGACATTTATGCCCAGCCCGGTGCTGAAGTCCGAAAAACCGCTGCAACCTAGAGGATCACCAGGGGCAGCGCCCCCGCTCGTTGCTATGGATCCGGGCGCAGCGTTATATAAAGCGAACATCTTTCTATAAAACGCGTCTGTTGCCGGACCAAGCCTCGGATCCGAAGCAATGTTGTTTAGAGTTGCAGCTTCGAACTCAGGACTGGGAATCGTCACCAGGAAATTCTGTGGGATGGTGATGCGAAGGCCCTCATGATCAAAAAAGAAAAAGAGAACATCTTTCTTGATTGGTCCCCCGAGCGAGCCCGCCCATTGATTGGCGATGGAAAAAGGGCGCGGCGTGTTAAACGCATTGCGGAACCAATCATTCGCGTTTAACAACCGTCCGTTCCAATAATATTGCCCGTTTCCGTGAAACTGGTTACCTCCCGACTTTGTGATGTAATTCACGTTCCCACCGGCGGCCCCGCCGTATTGCCCGGAATAACCGGTGGTGACGACGCTTGCTTCCTGGACTTGGTTTTGGCCGAGCAACAAAATCAGGGCACCGACTTGGCTCAGGTTCACGGCATTGTCGTTGTCGTTCATTCCGTCGATTGTATGCAGATAGGAAAAGCCCGGCATGCCAAGGATCGAGAAATTTGCCCCTCCTTGGACATCGGTGTTCATCACCACGCCTGGAGTGGTTTGCGCGATGTAGGTTAGATCGTTTCCGGGATTCGGTAACTCGGATACCTGCGTTTGGTTAATCGTCGTGGAAACATCTCCATTTTCTGCGTGCAACAGTGACGTTTCTCCGGTGACGTTCACCGCCAAATTCTGGCTTTGAAGCTTGAGAGAGACATTGAGCGTTGCGGGTGGGCCGAGCGCAATGTGCAAAGTTCGGCTCTCCCTTCGAAATCCCGGACGCGTTACGGTGAGCACATATTCGCCCGGCGAGACGAAGAAGAAGCCGTAAACCCCATCTCGATCCGTGGTCTTTTCTTGTAGCGTGTTTTTGGCGACACCCGTCAATTGGACGAGCGCGTCCGGCACAACTGCCCCACTTGGATCAGAAATGATTCCGGAAAGTCCTCCAGATGCAGTTGTCTGCGCATTTAGCTTGCCCGAAGCAGCAAGAGCAATCACTAAAACCAACACCGTCATTGGGAGTGATTTCTCCATTGCGAATGATACTAAGCCACGCGGACGTTGGTCTCCGCTCCATTCAATTGCTAAGAACGCTTGCGATTCTGATTTTCTCGCAAAACGCCCTTTTACCGCGATAGTAAGTTCCACGCGGTTTATGGTCAATGGTCGGCGGCAGCAGCCTGGACAAGCGGAGGGTCGTGTGTAGCAGTAAGAAGGTACCAACAAACAGGTGGACGCCCCACATACCGCTTTACGTCGGAAAAACCCGCATGTGTGCCCAAGAAAACCCTCTCACTGAAGGGGTGCAGTCGAAAGAACTGGGAACAAATCGAGAACAAATTGGGAACAAACTACCGAAGAACACCCGTGAAATAGGTAGACCAACATGCGCGTAAGTTGTTGAGAAGCAAAGACGGGCTATTACTTTCTCCGGCTCATAACCCGACGGTCGTCAGTTCAAATCTGACCCCCGCAACCAATTGAGTATCAAAGGGCCGGAGCCAGGATCCGGCCCTTTCTTTTTGGTGAAGCACCAATCATAGGTGAACGTCCCGTCCGTCCCCGAGTTTATCGTTGGGCTGCCTGCGCGTTTACACTGCTTATCTTAAGTTGCTCTAGCAGCCCGTGAAGGTCAGGCATACCCCACTGCTCGGTGATTTTTCCGTCCGCCAAGCGAAAAATGGCAACTTCGCGGATGGTTACCTTCTTACTGGTAGGAGCGATTCCGGCAAATTCGCCCTTCTGCGTGCCCGTTGAAGTAAAACGAATCACAACCTTATCGCCTTCCGCGATTATGTCATCCACTTGCTCGTTCCAATCGGGGAAAGAACGCCGATGCTGCGCGACTGCGTCCTTGATACCTTGCACACCGCGCCATTCCGGTTCGACGACAAAATGGCAGACAAAACTCGGAGAGTACAGTTCATCGGCGGCAGCAAGATTGCCCTTATTCCATAGTTCCACTTCGGAGCGAAGTACCACCGCTTTGTTGACGGATAAAGTATTGCCCTGCTGCGCCGTACACCCTGCCAACGCGGTGGTGCACAGTGCAAGTAGTAAAAGTAATCGAATCTTCATTAAACTGATCCTCCAACTTGGCTGGGAACATCCAGAAGTGAGCGAACAAACACTAGCATGAGCGTATCCACGATTTCTCCCTCGATGCAGATTGCAGGTGCCACATAGTCGCGCCAAAGCTGAGGACGCGGATTCGAGTCCTCAACCTTCTCGATGCCCGTTATGCCGATTCGGTACAACTTCGGTACAATTCACAGGAGAAATTGGGAGCTTGGATATAGAGCTAAGCAACGCCACATCAAGCACTTGTTGGATTTTTGTCCTGCTATTTGATGAAGCTCATAACCCGAAGGTCGTCAGTTCAAATCTGACCCCCGCAACCAATTGAGACGTAGAAAACTAAAGGGCTTCCGGTTTGCTCCCCGGAAGCTCTTTGCACTGAAATGCACCAGTTGTCTGCTTTTTGGCCGCCTTCCCGAAAGAAACTGCAGCCAAATCCTACGCGGTCAGCCGGCGTGACTGTGGCGTGGTGAAACGTCCGTCGCGGCGTCCTCCGCCCGCGGTTGATAACGCTCGCGCGAGCCTTCAATCCGATTTGTTGAATTCGATGCAAGCGTTGAACTGTTTAAGATTCGTATCGAGGCGGCCGCAAATTTCTTCGTGGTGCGCTTTGCCAAAAATGTCCCGATAGGACACCTCTGAGAAGAGGTACATAACCAGTTTTCCCTCAACGAGCTGCCGCGCTTCGTCCTCTGTCAGAGGAAGACGCGAGTCGAGGTGCTGTTCGAAGTGTTGCCCGGGTGGAATGGCTGGTGGTTTGGCTGAAGAGGCACTGCCTTGCGGCCTAAAGGCCCTCTCGTGTGCTTGCTTGGTTGTTTCAGGGGACTCCGAGGAAACCAGGCACGTCTGCACGGAGGTTTTGAGAGCGGGCGTGCGACCAGCATTAGTGAGCGCTACGGTGACCAGCGTCTGCTGGCCTGCGGCGACAGGGCGGCGAAGAATCGGTGTGATGTAGACATATGCGCGCTCGGAAACGTGAAAAGATTCCGCCGCGACGGCAACGCTGGACTCGGCTGCGTTCGCTGTCCGCTCGGCCTGTTCTTTCAGTTGCTTGGAGGCTTGCAGTTGCTTGGCGATAGCGTCGAGAGCATCCTGTCTCGCCTGCGCGGCAGAATCTGCCGCATCCTTTCGCGTGATCTCGAAGTTCCGCTGGTTCTGCTTAGCATCGCAACGCGAGTAGTATAGTTGCAGATATGTGAGCAAAAGGGCAAGGAAGGCTGTCGCTGCTGAGATGATCGCGACCAGCAGACTCTGTAGCTCCATTTTTTCCCGCCTACTTTCGCGTTCGGCTTCTTCGGCCTCGCGCCGTTCTCGCAGGCGTTCCCGTTCCGCTTCCTCTTTCTCTTTTTTTCGCTGCTTGATTTGCTTGAGGAGACGCGTTATCTCATGCCACGGGTTCCATGTGCCCACTCGGTCACCTCGCAATCTCTAGTTGGAGCTCAGCGGCAGGCCGATGACAATTCCAGCGCCTCTTGCACCGCCAGCGCCCGCGACTTCCTGGGCGGCGCCGATCGTCATGCCGCGGCGATTCGCCATCTCGGCTATTTCCATTTTTTGCATTTTGACGAGACCTTCTCATTCAGGCAGCGTATCAGAGTCACTCAACTGGACGGTAACTGAGAATCGCGGCTCGCGGGTCCTTTCCCATAGTGGAGCCGCCTGCGGGTGACGGCGACCGTGCCATCAGGCTTATTGACGAAATTTCTCGGAGGACATCAGCACTTTTTCCTCGTTTACCTGGCCTGTGCTAGTTTCCCCGGGAATCACAAGAACCGATAGGCCACTCCCGTCCGAAATGAAGTGGCGATTGCCTTAGCGCCTAGTCGGGGCGGCGATTGGCTGTGAGGCTCTGCTATACTGCGCCGCTGGCCGGCACCTGATCGAGCAAATTCGGTTGACGCAATTTCAAGGAGTTCGCAATGATCGTCGTAACAGGCGCAACTGGGCGCACCGGGCGACGCGTAACGGAAGTGCTGCTGGCACAAGGGGAAAAGGTTCGCGCCATCGGGCGAGATGCGGGAAGGCTGGCACCGCTGGTGGCGCTAGGCGCGGAGCCTTTCGTCGGTACCGTTGAAGACGTTTCTTTCCTGACCGCAGCTTTTTCCGGCGCGACCGCAGCCTATCTGGTTCTCCCTGAAGACTTGTCACAGCCGGACTTGCGTGCCCATCAGGAACGGGTTTCCGATTGCTACGCGGCTGCAATCGCAAACGCGCAAGTGCGATTCGCGGTTAACTTGAGCAGTATCGGTGCTCAACACGCCAAAGGCACCGGCCTCATCGTGGGGTTACATAATCAGGAACAAAAGCTGGATCGAGTCGCCGGACTCAACGTCCTCCACCTGCGGGCGGCGTATTTTATGGAGAATCTGTTCATGAGCATCGTTCCCTTGCGTGCAACTGGGACGCTGCCCGGCGGAATGCGGGGCGATCTGCCGATCCCTTGGATAGCAACGAGAGACATTGGGGCTTATGCCGCAACCCGCCTCGCTGCCGGCGATTTTTCCGGCAGTTCGATACGGGAACTGCACGGGCAGCGCGATATTTCGATGAACGAAGCAGCGTCCATCGTGGGCAAGGCGATCGGCAAGCCCGATGTTGCGTATGTGCAAGTGCCCAGTTCGATGCTTCTGGACACCCTCCTGAAGGCGGGCTTGTTTCAGAAAACCGCAGAATCGGTCATTGAAATGTGGGAGGGCGCGAATGCGGGGCTTATCGTGCCCCAAGAAACACGGTCGGCGAAGAACACAACGCCCACCGCTCTGGAATCGTTCATCACCGAAGCATTCCTGCCTGCATACCTGCATACGGTCTGAAGATGGAGCGCTCCTACCGCAATCTCAGCTACGTCTTACTTGTTCTGAACCTGTTCATCCGTGTCGGGTGAGAATGTTGTTGTCGCTCCAGTGAAAACAACGTTGAAGACGAGGCATGAATCATGAACAACCCTTTGGATTTCAGCGGCAAGGTCGCACTGGTCACCGGAGCGGCAGCCGGCATGGGACTCGCCACAGCCAAAGCCTTCGCCGAGGCGGGCGCAGCCGTTGTGCTCGCAGACTACAAGGAAGAGGCGGTGAAGGCGGAAGCGCAGAAGCTCGCCGCTTCCGGATATCAGGCAATGGCCCTGCGGTGCGACGTGAGTGACGACGCCCAAGTGGCGGCGATGGTTGATCGCACCGTTGCCAAGTTCGGTCGGCTCGACGCTGCATTCAACAATGCCGGCGTGATGGCTCGCATCATGCCGACCGCAGAGAGCACCCGTGAGGAATGGGATCGCGTGATTGGGATCAACTTGCGGGGTGTTTGGAGTTGCATGAAACATGAACTGCGGCAGATGGAACGTCAGGGCAGCGGTGCTATCGTGAACAATGCATCCGTCGGCGCGTTGACTGGCAATCCGGGTATCGGCTCCTACATAGCATCGAAGCACGGTGTCGTGGGGTTAACTCGGACAGCGGCTCTCGAATACGTCCAGCATGGAATTCGCGTCAACGCGGTCAACCCCGGTTTGATTGACACGCAGATTGCCCGGGATGTCGTCAGTGGAGATGAGCAAGCGTACGCCGATATCGCGAAGAACGTTCCTATTGGCCGAGCGGGTAGCCCGGAGGAGATAGCGTCGGTGGTGTTGTGGCTTTGCAGTCCGGGGGCGAGCTACGTGGTCGGTCATGCCCTTACTGTGGACGGCGGGATGACCATCGCACCCTGACCGTCGCGACTTCGGCTGCTGCTGCTGCAGTTCAACTATTTGCAGTACGCTTTGGCTGCTGGCTGGTCGGAGCGGGAACACCTCTTGTCCACCGAACAATCCGCCCCTGCTGCCAGAGCCACAGTCCGCTAACGGCGATGGCAGGTATCACAACCCTCTGAGCCACTCGGGTCGCGTTTGCGTCCGCATGAAACTTGTACACATATCCGACTACAAAAAGTCCAGCGGCGATGTGAATCCAGCGTAGAACATTTCTCACCTGAGCCTGGTTGATCATGGAATCCTCCTTATCTTTTCTAGGCAATCTTGGTTCTATTCGTGCGCAACGCGCTGGCGGAACCCGAGCCAAGCGACGATGAACGCGGCAAGTGCGCTCACCGCCCGGACGTGATTCCCCAACAACCACGTGGCCAGCATGCGTTGCAATTCAGGGGATGGCGCGGTTGCCAAAACAACGGCGCGATTGATCCCGGCTTCGACAGCGAAGGTAGTACCGATGACTCCGATGACGTACAGCAGTGCGAAGCTCAAGCACCAAACTCTGAGCCGTGAACGCCATGCCGCTGCGGTACAAGCGATGACGAGAAGAGCCGTGCCGAACGCGGTCCCGGCAAAGAGTGGGTTCCGAACGGTCGAGTTGATCGCTTTCCAGGCCGCAAGCGCCTGCGGAGGCGATAAGGCATTGAGTGCGGGGGCGGTCACCACGGACATGTTGAAGAGAAACCCGGCCATAAGTGCAAGCCCTATGGCGGTGGGCAACTCCAGCGCCAGCGGAAACCGTGGCGCTTCTCGGGGTCCGTTTACGCGGGGAATTCGATCGGTCATGGCTTCTTTGCCCCCTACTTTCCGCAATTGGTCCTAACGCTCGCAAACACCCGCAACCGCGACCTTCTGGAACAAGTGCGGGGAAGCCACAGCCGAAGACGGATAGCCGGATAGCTTTGCCCGGAACTCCGGGTTCGTGAATGCCGCCCGGAAATGGGCGGTTGTCTCCCAAACCGCATAGTTGAAGTAGGTCGGACTGTCACCGATGGCGCGATGAAGTTGGGTGGAAATAAACCCCGGCTGTTGTTTCATGAACAGCGCATCGTCCTGCCAGGTTCGAAGGAATGCCTGTTCGTCTGCGGTATCGAGCGTGAAAAGATTGACCAAAACCACGGGACCGGCCTCAAGCACAATCTGACGTTCAATCGGGAAAGTGGGGTCCAGGGGGCGGAGCGGCGACATAAGACATCCTCCTATTGGTTGCATGATGTCCATATGGTTTTATAGCAACAACTGAGGACCGGAAAAATAGCAGCTTGACACTATCATGTCAAGCACATAATATCGTGACGAATGGGAACAGCGTACAAAGGCAAGCGAACGGCTCCCGGGGAAGCGCTCACCACTCTGATCGTTGACTTATTCAGGCTGAACAGTCTGCTGGTCACGGCGGGGGATCGGTTGGTCGCAAGGCTGGGGCTTACAAGCGCCCGGTGGCAGATTCTTGGGGTCGTGGCTGCCTCCGAACGTCCCCAGCCTGTAGCATGGCTCGCCCGTGACATGGGCGCTAACCGCCAGAACGTGCAACGGATTATCAACGACCTGCGCAAGCAAGGGCTAGTCGCATTCGAAACCAACCCACATCATCGGCGAGCACAGCTTGTCGTTCTGACGGATAAAGGGAAACAGACCTTCGACGCCGCAATGCGCTTGCAAGCGCCTTGGATCAACAGCCTGTCGGAGGGCATTTTGGTCAAAGACATTCAGACGGTCCAGCAGGTCGCCGCCGCGCTTCGACAAAAACTGCAAAGCAACGGTTCAGAGCGAACCTGACCGCGGACAGATGATGACCAAGGTCGGTTTACCGACGCT
>Ga0335070_10001564_pt1 | contig 26450 bp, 21 predicted proteins | sample Lox_Sample_13_FD_206722 | JGI IMG/M metagenome (GOLD analysis project Ga0335070, IMG submission 206722) | Soil microbial communities from Loxahatchee National Wildlife Refuge, Florida, United States - Lox_Sample_1.3 | ecosystem: Environmental > Terrestrial > Soil > Wetlands | place: USA...
CTCTGCAATCGCCCCTGCCTCGCCCGCTGGTTTACCATCTTCCCGTGCACGCCTTGGCCAAACGGTTGCTCGCAACAATCCGCAAGCAGGCGCTGATCAAGCCCGGAGACCGCGTTGCCGTCGCCGTTTCCGGCGGCGCCGACTCCGTCGCGCTCCTTATCCTGCTGCTCGATCTGCGCGCAGAACTCGGAATCGTCCTCTCCGTCGCCCACATCAATCACAAGCTACGCGGTGAAGAGTCCGACACCGACGAGCGTTTCGTCGCCGATTTAGCCAAATCTCACAGCCTCGACCTGCACTCGACCGTCGCCCCCCTGCAGCCCGGCGCTCCCGGCATCGAAGCGTCCGCGCGCGAGCTTCGTTATAACTTCTTCCGCCAGATTGCCCACCAGGATCGCATCACGAAGGTCGCAACTGCGCACACCCTCGACGATCAGGCCGAAACCGTCCTGCTGCGCATCCTGCGCGGCACTGGCATCCGCGGCCTGTCCGGCATCCATCCGCGCCTGCCCCTGTTCGAGGCGGAGGACTCTGCCGAGGTTGTCCGCCCCCTGCTCACCTTCCGGCGCGACGAGCTTCGGGAATTCCTTCGCCTTGGTAATCGGATTTGGCGCGAAGATTCTTCCAACCTCGACCCAGGATTTTTGCGCAATCGTGTGCGCCACGAAGTTCTGCCATTCCTTTCGACCATCGCTCGCTCGGTCGCCGGAAACCTGAGCGACCTGGCCGAAATCGCTCGCGTGGAGGAAGATCACTGGCGCCTGGCGCATCCTGAAGTGCGTTCGGCTGGCACGACAATCGATCTCCGGCTGCTTTCGTCTTTGTCCCTCGCCGCTCGGCGCCGGCTCATCCTGGACTGGCTCGGACATCAGGCCCCGGACGCCGGCATTTCCCTGCTCTTGACGGAAGAAATTCTCGAACTCGCGCACTCCGAGCCCGGTCGCGTTTTGGAATTGTCGTCCGGGTATCGGATTCTCCGCACTCGTGAAGACCTTTCGCTCGAGCCGCCGCAATCCTCCCCGCGGAGCGACGGTTATCAGTACACGCTCCCCATCCCGGGCAGGGTCGCGGTTCCGGAACTGAAGCTCCAGTTTGAGGCCGCGCTGGTCGATCCGAGAACGGCGCCCGAATCCCCGTACGGTTCGCTGCTCGATCCGGCGCGTCTGCCCTCCGCTTTGACCCTGCGCAGCTGGCGTGCGGGTGATCGTTTCTGGCCCGCCCACACCAGGGAACCGAAAAAAGTGAAGGACCTGCTTAACGACCTCCACATCACCGGTCCCGAGAAGAAGCTGTGGCCCGTCCTCGTCGCCCACGACCAACTCATCTGGATGCGTGGCTTCCCTGTCCCAGCGGCCTTTCGCCCCTCCGCAAACGCGACCCAGGCCGTGCTCATCCGCTCGACGCCGCCCTAGCCCACCCCGCTGCGCTCGCTCGTTGCTCGAAGCTCGTAGCTCGACGCTCTCAGTCCGGTACTCAGAGTTCGCAGTGCCTGAATTGTCGATTGCTGCCTCCTGAGTGCCGATTGCTGACAGATGAATACTGTTTCTGATGTACTATTTCCGGTTCCGGAGACGCCACCTCCATGACTGCTTCGCCGAACCAGGCCTTGCGCCAGGTTATTGCCGCCGACCAGATTCAGAAACGCGTTCGCGAACTCGGACGCCAGATCTCTGACGACTACCGCGGCCAGACCATCGTCGCCCTCGGCATCCTTGAGAACAGCTTCATGTTCATGAGCGACCTCGTCCGCGCCCTCGACGTGCCGGTCGTCTGTACGTTCATCAAGCCCCGCTACAAGCAGACCACCCAGGGCGAAGCCGCCATGCTCGAGATCTTCTTCAGCCACGAGCTTGCCATCCAGTCAAAGCACGTCCTGCTGGTCGAGGGATTGGTCCACTCCGGCGTGACCACCGAGTTCCTCATGAGCGACCTGCGCGCCCGGGGAGCGGCCTCGGTCAAACTCGCCACCCTGCTCGACCGCCAGTCCGCCCGCCGCGTCCAGCTCCAGCCGGACTACTTCGGTTTCCTGGTGGATGAAGCCTTCCTTTGCGGCTATGGATTAGGCAGTCCGGAGCAGACGGGGCGTAATCTTCCCTACCTCGCTGCCTCGAATTAACGCCCTCTCTTGCCACACGGCGACCTCCTCGACTGCGGTTTTTCCCCCGCTCGCAGCTCACAGCTCGCGTCTGATTTAGAGTGACCTCTGTCACCTCCGTGTACCCGATTTGGGGAGAAAAGGAATAGAATAGGACCGCAGGTTTTCCCCATCGAATTTGGGCCCCCGGCATCTAATAGCGGTAGTGTACTAGGCGCCCTATTCCTAACATGGGTAAGACGCTGCGTTTAGAGGAGTTCTAGGGTGAATTCGACAGCCAAGACAGTGCTTTTCTGGGCGGTTATTGTGGTCTCGGCGATCCTGTTGTGGCAGGTCGTCCGCACCAGCGGCAACGGCCAGAAAGACAAGGAAATCAATTTCTCGCAGTTCATGACCGACGTGGACCAGGGCAACATCCGCGAAGTCACGGTGAGCGGACTGGAAGTGCGCGGCAAGTACAAGAGCGACAATTCGAACTTCCACACCACCATTCCGCCGAACTACTCCGACATGTACAAAGCCCTCCGCGATAAGGGCGTCAGCATCAACATCAAGGACATCACCAACGGCAGCTGGCCGCTGCAGATTCTTGGCACCTGGGCTCCTCTCATCTTGCTCGGCGCTCTCTGGTTCTTCATGATCCGCCAGATGCAGACCGGCGGAAACAAGGCTCTCTCCTTCGGAAAAAGCCGCGCCCGCCTGCTCTCCATGCAGCAAAAGAAGGTGACGTTCAAGGACGTTGCCGGCGTGGACGAAGCCAAGGAAGAACTGCGCGAGATTATCGAGTTCCTGCGTGAGGCGCAGAAGTTCCAGAAGCTCGGTGGACGAATCCCGAAAGGCGTCTTGCTTGTGGGACCTCCGGGAACCGGCAAAACTCTCCTTGCCCGCGCAGTCGCGGGCGAAGCTAATGTTCCGTTCTTTTCGATCTCCGGCTCTGACTTCGTAGAGATGTTTGTCGGCGTCGGCGCAAGCCGCGTCCGTGACCTCTTCGAGCAGGGTAAGAAAAATGCTCCCTGCATCATCTTCATCGACGAAATCGACGCGGTCGGACGCCATCGCGGCGCCGGCCTCGGCGGTGGTCATGATGAGCGCGAACAGACCCTGAACCAGTTGCTCGTCGAAATGGACGGCTTCGAATCGAACGAAGGCGTCATCCTCATGGCTGCCACCAACCGGCCTGACGTTCTTGATCCGGCGCTGCTCCGCCCTGGCCGCTTTGACCGCCGGGTGGTTGTGAACCGTCCTGACGTTCGTGGCCGCGAGGAGATCCTCCGCGTGCACACCCGCAAGATTCCTCTCGCGGACGATGTCGATCTCTCGGTCCTTGCCCGCGGCACACCGGGCTTCTCCGGCGCCGATTTGGCCAACATGGTGAATGAAGCTGCGCTGGCTGCCGCCCGGCAGAATCGCAAGGCTGTGTTGATGTACGACTTCGAACTCGCCAAGGACAAGGTCCTCATGGGCGTCGAGCGCAAGTCGCTCTTGCTCTCCGACGAGGAGAAGAAAAACACGGCCTACCACGAGGCCGGACATGCGCTGGTAGCTGCCAAGCTGCCGCACTCCGATCCCGTACACAAGGTCACGATCATTCCGCGCGGCATGGCTCTCGGCCTGACCATGCAGCTTCCGGTCGATGATCGCCACAACTACTACAAGAACTATCTCGACACTCAGATCGCCATCCTGATGGGCGGCCGCATCGCTGAGGAACTGTTCCTCAACCAGATGTCCACCGGCGCCGGTAACGACATCGAGCGCGCCACCGAACTGGCCCGCAAGATGGTTTGCGAGTGGGGCATGAGCGAGCTTGGGCCGCTCACTTTCGGCAAGAAGGAAGAGCAGATCTTCCTGGGCCGCGAGATCGCGCAGCATCGCGATTACTCCGAAGCCACTGCCATTCAGATCGACGAGGAAGTCCGCAAGATGGTCAGCGCCGGTTACACCACCGCCAAGACCATCCTGACCGACAACCGCGACACGCTGGTCAGAATCGCAAAGGCCCTGATCGAGCGCGAAGTACTTGATGCTGCCGAGATCAAGATGCTGGTCGAAGGACAGGATTTGCCGCCCATCAAGCCGCTGCCCTCCAAGAGCAGCGACGACGGCGTTCAGCAGGTGCTGAAGCCCGAACCGGGCCGCACTCCCGCCAAAGGCGGCGAGCGTCCCGCAACCGCGTAACAACAGTTCTCAGTTCGCAGTCTCTAATTCTTGAAAGGGCGGCCAGATCGGCCGCCTTTTCCTTTTGTGTGGTGGCGCGGGCATTCCTGTCCGCGCTCGCGTCAGGACAGCCGTCCTCGGCGTCCGATTGAGCGCGGCTCGGCCACGTACGGGCCACCTACACATTTGCCAATTACCAACTACCAATTCACAATATTTCCCATGATCCTCGGCACGGGTGTCGACATTGCCGAAGTCCACCGCATTCGTGAATCGGTAGAGCGCTTCGGCGACCGCTTCCTTCACCGCGTTTTCACCGAAGGCGAAATTCAGTATTGCAGCGGCAAAGCCAATCGCTTCGAAAGCTATGCCGCCCGTTTTGCCGCCAAGGAGGCCGGCATGAAAGCCCTCGGCACAGGATGGAACCACGGTGTACGTTGGCGCGACATTGAAGTCGTCCGCCGTAAAGGGCAGCGCCCGACCATCCAGTTCCACGGAGTCGCGGCCCAGATCGCCGAAAAGATCGGCGCCCGCAACATCGCGCTTTCGCTCACCCACACCGCGGACCAGGCGCTGGCGCACGTCATCCTCGAAAGCTGATCGCGCGGTGACTCCACCGCGAACTCATCGGCATTCATCTAAGCTGCCGTTCTGGCAACTGAACTGGCCGCCATTCTTCTGCTATCCTGACCAGCCGACTCATGGGAACAAAAAGTTCTTCTTCTACCGCGCCCGCTCCGGGCAAAACCCTGCTCGTTGCCATCTCGCTGACCAGCTTTTCTGCTCTGCTGCTCGAACTCGCTCTCACGCGCCTGTTTTCTGTGGTGCTCTTCTACCACTTTGCCTTCTTGGCAATTTCGGTTGCTCTGCTGGGTCTCGGTGCTGGCGGGGTGTTCGCCCACCTCTGGCAACAGTGGCTGACGCGCTTTGACACTCGCCGTCTGGCAGCTAGCCTCGCGACCTGGAACGTCGTGGCGATTCTGCTCGCGCTCGAAGTGGTCCTGCACGTGCCGGTCTCGTTGGAACTCTCGCGCTGGAATTTCCTGCGCCTGACCGCGCTCTATCTCGCCTCGGCGATTCCTTTCTTCTGCACCGGGTTGACCTTCTCGGTGGTCTTTGCGCGCGAGTCACGGCACGTGACCCGCCTTTACGGCGCCGATCTTCTTGGCGGCGCGCTCGCCTGCCTCGCGGTCGTTCCCTTGCTCAACTGGATCGGCGGTCCGAATGCCATCTTGTTCGCTGCTTTCGTTTCCGCGATTGCAGCCATCGCATGGCGCCCTCACGGACCTGGCGCGCGCCAATCGCGCATGCCCGAACTCGCCGGCCTCGCCATACTCGTTCTTATCATTGCGAATCATTCGGGACGCTTCGTCGACGTGCTCTACGCCAAGGGTGTGCTTCGCGATCGCAGCTGGGTCGAGTTCGCACGATGGAACGCCATCTCGCGCGTCGAGGTCGATCGTCAAGGACAAGCCAAGACAGTTGTCATCGACGCCGATGCCTCCACCTACATCATGAATGCCGATCCCGGGCACTTCGAAGGCACGGAATGGGAAGAAGATCTCATGTCCGCTCCCCCAGCCCTCGCCAATGTCCTCCGCCCGCACGGGGAATACGCGATCATCGGCCCCGGCGGAGGCGTCGATGTCCTTCGTGCCCTCGCCAACGGCAGCCCCAAAGTCACCGGCATCGAAATCAATCCCATCATCGCCAACACCGTGATGCGCGGCCGTTACGCCGACTATTCAAAGCACCTCTATGAGCGCCCCGAGGTGCAGATCCACGTCACCGATGGCCGCTCGTTTATCCGAAACTCGAAAACTCAATATGACGTCATCCAGATGACGCTGGTCGATACCTGGGCCTCCACCGCGGCCGGGGCATTTGCGCTCAGCGAGAACAGTCTCTACACCGCCGATGCTTTCCGCGAATATTTCCAGCACCTGAGGCCGAATGGATTGATTGCTATTACCCGCTGGGAGTTTCATCAGCCGCGCGAAGCCCTGCGCGTCGTCTCAGTAGCGATGGAAGCGCTGCACCAGCTGGGAGTCGCCAATCCGGCGCGCCACTTCATCGTCGTGTCGCAGGGAGAACTCGACGCCGATGGCATTCCCGTCGTCGTTCTTGCCAAGAAGACGCCCTTTACCGCCGAAGAAGAAGCAGCCGTGATCCGCCACCTCGAGCGATATGACGAACTCGAGCCCTTGTACCTGCCTTCGGCCCCCGGCGACAACCCCTTCTCCGCCTTGATTGCGCGCAATGACCCGTGGGCTTTCGCGAATTCCTACGCCTACAACGTTGCCCCGGTCAGTGACAACGCACCTTTCTTCTTCTTCACCCTTAAGCCCCGGCAGATTCTCGGCGAAGAAAGCCTGCAACAGGGCATCGACTGGAAAGTGAATCTGGGCGTGGTGGTGCTCGGGGCGGTGCTGCTGATCTCGATCGTCGCAGTCTTGACTTTTCTCATCGTCCCGATGTTGGTCGCTAGCCGTCGCGCGACCTCGGTTCGCAGCTGGCTCTCTCTCTTCTACTTCGTGGCGGTCGGACTCGGCTTCATCCTGGTCGAGATCGCCTTCATCCAGCGCTTCGTCTTGTTCCTCGGACATCCGACCTACGCCCTGACGGTCGTCATTTTTCTGCTGCTGCTTTCGAGTGGCGCGGGCAGCTTGGTCTCCCGTCGCTGTTTGCCGCAGCCCGCCCGGGTATGGTTGCCCCTCTCGCTGCTCGTCATCGCGATCAGCGTGTATGTGGCCGTCCTTCCTGGGCTCTTGAATGCGCTCGTCGGCACCGCGTTCGTTTTGAAGCTCGCAGTCAGCGCGCTCCTTCTTGTTCCGCTGGGACTCGCCATGGGCATGCCCTTTCCCACCGGCCTCCGCGCCCTCAGGGATCTGGCCCTGTCCGATTCTGCCGGCAATGCGATCGAATGGGCTTGGGCGATGAATGCCGCCTCCAGCGTCCTCGGGTCGGTCCTGGCGATGGTGATTGCGATCAACTGGGGCCTCAACATCACGCTCGCATGCGGGGCTGTTGCTTATTTAGCCGCGATTTTGTTGGCCCGTACGCTGCTTCCCGCGCCCGCCCTGCAACCCTAAGTTTGAGGCCGTTTGCTATGATGTCTTGTCGTTTTAGCGACCACCGTGCCTAGCCAAAAACAACTTAAATGGTCCCAACTTCGCGTCGGGCTGACGGTCGTGTTCGCCAGCATCACGCTAGCGGTCCTTATTTTCCTGATGAGCGGGACCGGCTTTCTCACCCGGAAGATCGTGCTGAAGTCCTATTTCGATAATTCCGGCGGCCTCCGCATCGGCGCTCCCGTGCGCCTCGAAGGCGTCGACATCGGCAATGTCACCGGCATCCGGCTTGTGCCCGGCCATCCCCTGACGCCGGTCGAAGTCACGATGAAAGTCAGCACCAAGTACTCCTTCAATCTCCGCAAGGATTCCGTCACCTCGCTCGCTACCGCCGGAGTGCTCGGTGAGGTTTACATCGATATCGAGAGCACCTTCGCCAAGGGACCCGAAGCGGTGGATGGCGACACGCTCGCCACTCGTGATACGCCACAGATCCAGGACGTCGTCCGCGCCAGTCAGAGCACGCTGCAGAACATGGACGCTCTACTCAAGCGCCTCGATCGCATCGTTGCCTTCGTTGAGAGCGGCCAGGGCTCGATCGGAAAGGTAATCTACGACCCCGGTCTCTATGACCGCCTCAATGCCACTGTCGCCGAGTTCAAGGGGCTGGTAGACGAGATCCAGAGCGGCAAGGGTTCGATCGGTCCGCTTCTTACCAGCGATGAGGCCTACAAGAAAGTCATGGCCGCGGTCGATAAGGTTAACGTGATGATCGACGAACTCCAGCAGGGCAAGGGCACTGCTGGCAAGTTCCTCAAAGATCCCGCACTCTATGACAACGCTAACAAGACGATCGCGAACGTGAAGCAGCTGACAGACGACATCAACGCCGGCAAGGGCGCTTTCGGCAAGCTTACCCACGATGAAGAATTAGCCGCAAAGCTCCAGTCCGTCATGAACAACCTGGCGGAACTGACGAGCCGGCTCGAAAAGGGCGAGGGCACCGCGGGCATGTTGTTTAAGGATCCAGCTCTCTACAACAACAGCAACCAGATGCTGGTGGAGACCAGAGAGCTGGTAAAGTCCATCCGCGAGAACCCGAAAAAGTATCTGACATTTCACGTGAAGGTGTTTTGACGCTGGAGTTTGGAAGAAAGCGCGGGCTGCCCGAGTACTACCTTCAGCCCCGGGCGCTTGCCGCCTTCAGAAGTGCTTTGAAATCAGGCCCGCAACCCCTGATTGCCGCCGCCCGGCTCTCGTACAGACAGCGAAAATCGCTCGGCGCGCTTCTAACCTAGGGAACCATGTACCGATTCTTATTCATCCTGATTGCGTCTGCGTTGGCCTTCGGCCAGCAGGAAATGGCTCCTCCTGCTCCTAGTGCCGCCCCCGCGCCCAAGACCCCGCTCAACCTGAATGATTCCGACAACGCCCGCAAGGCGCGCGCCGTGCTTGACCAGACCATCCAGACCCTGGGCGGCCAGGCCTATCTGACCTACACGAACAAGAGCGAAGGCGGGCGCTACTATCCCCTCTATCACGGACGTACCAACAGCCTTGGAATTCCCTACAACTACTACACCAAGTACCCCGACAAGGATCGCTTCGAAGTCATCCACATGCGCAACATCTTCCTGCTCTACTGGCAGGTGGGCAACGTCCCGGTCAAGGACAAATCCGATATCGTGGTGATTCACAACGGCGTGAAAGGATACGAGACCACCTACAAAGGCACGGCCGCGCAAGATCCCGAGGCCTTGGCGAGCCACCTGCGGCGGCGCGATCACTCGCTCGAATGGGTCACCCGCAAGTGGATCAACGACCCGACCGTCGCGCTCTTCTACGATGGCATCGCCGTGGTCGACGGAAAGGCCACCGACCAGGTCACCCTCTTGAACAGTCAAAACGACTCGGTCACCGTATACATCGACCAGAACACACGTCTCCCACTAAAGACTACCTACAGTTGGCGCGATCCGAAGGATAAGCAGAAGAACACCGAGGAAGAGGTCTACGACAACTATCGTCTCGTGCAGGGAATCATGACTCCGCACTCCATCACCCGATATTTCAACGGCGAAACTTCTCAGCAACGCTTCATCAATATCGCCAAGTACAATCTGCCGCTGCCTGACACCATGTTTGAGGCTGGAGTCACCTATAACCCCTATGAGCCTCTGAAAAAACACTGAGAAACGCGCTGCCGAGCGGAAAAACAGGCCATCCGAACCATCCCTGACACCCCTTTCATCCGCCTTAACCTGAACAACTTAGGCGATACACCTTTCGTCAGTGCCGCGCAGTGTGGCGGTTTTGCCACATCCGGAATTCCGCCAATCACGCTAAACTCATTTCACCAAAAGACTTACTCAATCTGTTCTTGACGCACGAGCAAACAATTCGTGCTGCCGTCAGTTGCAGCGGCGTAGGCCTCCATAGCGGCGCTCCCGTACATTTGAACGTCTTGCCGGCGCCGGCAGGCACGGGAATCGTCTTTCGCCGGACCGACCTCGACGGCTTCCCTATCGAAGCCAGCGGCCGCAATGTTGCCCGAGTCAGCTATGCCACCAGCTTGATGAAGAAAGGCGTGCTCATCTCCACCACCGAGCACCTGCTGTCGGCCTTCATTGGGGCCGGCATCGACAACGCAATCGTCGAACTCGACAACCTCGAGCTTCCCATTCTTGACGGCAGCGCTCGCCCCTTCATGGACATGATCCGGAAGGCTGGTGTCCGGCGCCAGCGCAAGGCCCGCACCTACCTCCGAATCGTGCGCGAAATCGAACTGCGGGAAGGCGACAAATTTATCGCTGTCTACCCTGCCACTACGTATTCCGTCTCCTACTCGATTAACTTTCCTCACCCGCGCATCGGCCGCCAGACATTCTGCGTGCAACTCACGAACGGCAGCTATCAGCGAGAGATCGCTCCGGCGCGCACCTTTGGCTTCTTGCATGAAGCCGACGCCATGCGCCAGCAGGGCCTGATCCGCGGTGCCTCCACCGACAACGCCATTGTTCTCGACAAGCACGATGTTCTCAATCCGCCGCTGCGCTTCCGCGACGAATTCGTCAGGCACAAAGTTTTGGACCTCATCGGTGATTTAGCGCTGATTGGAAAGCAGATTCTCGGCTCGGTGGTGGCCGATCGGGCCGGTCACGCCATGCACACTGCGCTCGTATCTCGAATTTTGCGTGATAAGTCCTATTGGGAAGAGACAACGGTCGATGAGCTTCCCGCTGAGACGCCTTACCTCTCTGAAGTTCAGCCCAACGCCTAGCCGAACCTCTCAACTCAGCCATCGTCTGGAATGCTTCAGTCGGCGGGCTGTGGTAGTGACAGATCGTAGTCTGCCAGCCGCTGCCGTTGCAGCCGTTGCAGTTCTAGCTCGGCTTCCGCCCGGACCCACGCGGCATAATCTCTTACACTCTTACGGTGCTCGGCGCCGAGCGCTGCCACTCGCACTTTCAGATAGGGTCGGTCTTCTTCCAGGCGGCGCAAAAGCCTCTCGGTGCGCGCGATTCTCTCGTCAATGCTGATCATAGTGGGCCTATGGAAAGCGTCTCCCAGGGCTGTACGCGGGCGCAAGTTGCAATCTGGATTCGGGCAAAAGCGGAAGGAAATAATCCTCGACTACAGTTCGACGAATGCCTGCAGAGGCGCAGGCATGTCCTCCCGCAACCGTTCGGTGAGCCATTTCTCGAGCTGGTATTGCGAGCTTTGCGGCACGTCCACAAAACGGATGCCGGCATGACCTGTCTCATCCGCCCACATGATCTGCCCTGGGATTTCGAGCGAGGTCTTGCTCTCTGGCAGCGTGAACTGCAGCTTGGCGGCGGAATCCTTCGGCAGCTTTCCGGTGAACCTCACTGCCATTCCCCCTTCGCTCAGATTGGTAGTGGAAGCGATGATTTCGGAATATCCGGCAACACTGATCCGGACTTGTGTCTCCACCGAATGGCGGAAGTACCGGCGGCGTTCGCGCACCATAAAACTCAGCGCGGCGTTGAAGCAGCGCATGGCGTTCAGCGGCGTGAGCGGCTTCTGCAGAACGAAGTTCGCCCCAACCTGGAACGCCTCCTGCGTAGTGGTTTTTCCATTCAGAACGGCGAATGCCACAGACGAGGCGTTGCTCCGAGCTTTGCGAAGCGCTTTGAGCAGGTCGGTTCCGCCCTCCAAATCGTCGCAATCGACAATCACCGCGTCGAACTTGCGATTGTTGAGCGTCGCATTTCCCGTCTCCGTGCTCGAACAGACTTCCACGGTAACCGACATTTTTTCCAGCGTTGGACGCAACACTCCGAGCAGCGCCGCGTCTCGGCTGATCACCACCGACTCAAGGGTCATCACCACCGATGGTAGCGTGCTCCCAACCTTGCGAGAAAGTGACCAAGGTACGATGTCAGAAGCTTCGAGAATCAACCGTCCTGCCCTGATTACAAAGGCCGAATCAGTGATTCCCTGGAGAGAGCTTGCGCTCCGACGGCAAACCCCGCCAAACTAATGGCCGTGCCTGAGCTCGTCTATTTGTCGCTTGGTTCCAATATGGGAGAGCGCGCCGCCCACCTGCGTGCGGCCATCCAGCGTCTGGCCGATGCCGGCACTGTGAGTGCCGTCTCCGCCTTCTATGAAACCGAGCCGGTCGATGTTCGCGACCAGCCATGGTTCACGAACTGCGTGATTGCCCTTGAAACGAAAAAATCGCCCCGCGAACTCCTCGACTTCGTTCTTGCAATCGAGAGCGCCATGGGCCGCCGACGCACACGCGACAAAGGTCCGCGCACGATCGACATCGACATCCTGTTGTTTGGCGCCCATGTGGTTGATGAGCCTGGATTGCACATCCCGCATCCGGCCATGCAGGATCGGCGGTTTGTACTCGAACCCCTGGCCGCCATCGCCCCCGACCTTCAGCATCCGCTGCTGAAGAAGAGCGCCCGCCAACTGCTGGCTGCCTTGCCTCCCGGCCAGGCGATCTTAAAGGCGTAAGCCGAAGACTGATACAGGAGACTTGACACCTGCTAAACGAGATCTGCCCCTACGGGACAATAATCCTGCTGCCCGCTTCCGCCGGGGTCGCGATCGCCGACTCCTTCTCCGGAAACTGCGCGATCAGAAAATCCTCGAACGCGCGCGACTTTGGCCGCCCCGAGGTGCGCGATATCGCCATTCGCAGGATGAAGACCAGGGCCTTCAGGACTTCCGAATCGCGCAGCCGGACATAGCCCACATGCTTCTGTTCCGCTTCGCGATATTCCTTGACCATCGTCTCGATCTCGCCCCCCACCGCCTGGTGCGCGATGTTGGTCGAGGGTTGCTCGTAGATCAAGCTTGAATTCACCAGCGTTCGATAGCTTTTCGCCACCGCTCCCAGCGCCGCGATCAGGTCGGAATCGAAAAGGGACCGGTTCGCTCGTGCGCTCTTCGCCAGCGCAAAACTCAATCCCAGGATCAGGTGTTCGTGCTCGTAAATGAACTGCTCGTTGACTTCCACATCCGGAAACAGCGCCTCGCGATCGAGGTCCCCTCCGTCACGCGGCTTTTCATGTTCTCGCGCCTGCTGCAGGTACACACACTCGCTCGGGCAGTCGAGCGTCACCTCGCGCTGCTCGCCGCAACACTGAGCGCAGATTCGCCCGTGCACGGCCGGGCAGAACCTCTTCTCTTTTCGGACTTCACAAATGCTGCACGTCAAATGTCTTTCCCTCGGAAATCATTATTTCACAGCGTGATTGCGGCTGAATCTTTCCTTATCGTCTTCCCCGCGCTCTGCCCGTCTGCGTCAAGTCTTGGCTTTGGCATTTTCTTTGCACCTTGTCTCACAACGAAATTTCTGTAAGCCTCAGTTCTTTTTTCATCGTTTTCTCGGCGCTCTCTGCGTCTTGGCGTTAGGTGTTGGTGTTGGTCTCGGTGTTCGTCTTGGTTTTGCACCGATCCTGATGCAATAAACCTCGCTAATCCCTCGCATAAACCATTTTTATTTGGCGCGCTCGCACTCCACGCGATAGCCTATTCGGTGTTCCCCTAGCCATTGCATCTGACAATCGGGGCGCCGCCCCCAACCTAAGGAGAGGCATGTCAACTGAACTGCGCGACTTCCTGGCAATACCTTATGACGAACTGGAAGAGATGAATCTGAAGGCGAAGAAACAGCGCCTCGACCGTGTTTCGATTCAAAAGATCCAGGAAGAGCGGCTGAAGTATCTCACCGACGAGAAGCGCATCAAGGCTGTGACCGTCATGTTCAGCGATCTCGAAGGCCGGTTGCACATGCTCGATTACGACAAGAAGTTCTTGCTCAAGAGCTATGACAACCTCACCTTCGACGGTTCGTCGATTCGCGGATTCACCGCGCAGCGCGAAAGTGATCTCCGCCTCGGGATCGACTGGAGCGCCTTCTACTGGGGTCCCGCCGACGTCTTCGGTCCTGGCAAAGTACTCGTCTTCGGCGAAGTCATCGACAAGGGTGGAGAGCCCTACTCTGCCGACATGCGCGGCGTGCTGAAGACATTCGCCGACGGACATCACAAGAAGAACGGTTACACGCTGAACGCAGCCAATGAAATCGAAGGCTTTCTTTTCAAGGGGTCTGACGCCGAGCGCACCTATCACGAAACGGGCAAGTTCGAGTACGTGAACACCGGCGGCTACTATCACTCGCTGCCCGGCGACCCCCTTCGCACCTTCATCGACACCACCGCGGAAGTGCAACGCGCCATGGGGTTCCAGAACGAAAAGGATCACCCCGAAGTCGCACCCTCGCAGTTCGAGATCAACTACAGCTATGCCGAGGTGGTCGCTGCCGCCGATCACATCCAGCTTTACAAGCTCATCTGCCGCCAGGTCGCGCGCAACATGGGATTGACCGCCTGCTTCCTTCCGAAGCCAGTCGTCGGCGTCAACGGCAGCGGCATGCACACCAACGTTTCCGTGAGCAAGAACGGCAAGAACATGTTCTGGGATCCCAAGGGCGAAGAGAAGCTCAGCAAGATGGGATGGGAATTCACCGACCGCATCCTGACGCACGGCAATGACATCTGCCTGATCCTGAACTCGAGCGTGAACGCTTACCGCCGGCTCGACCCTCACTTCGAGGCGCCAAACCAGTTGAAGGCCTCGCCCGTCGATCGCGGCTCCATGGTCCGCATTCCGATCGGCAACGAGCGCAGCATGCGCGTGGAAGTTCGCTCGGTTGCACCCGACGCGAATCCTTACCTCGTCATGCTGGCCATCTTCAAAACCGGGCTCGAGGGCTCAACCGCGAAGATCAAGAACCTGCGCCAGGCCGAACGCTACCTGCCCGACAACATCTACACCGCCATCGAGAACTTCCGCAAGGCCGACTGGACCTCAGAACTGATCGGCAAAGATGTGAAGACCCGCTTTGCCGATCTCAAACAGGCCTCAGCCGACCGCTGCGCCCACCTCCTCGGGACGTTCGTAAAAGCACCCGAGGTGCAATACCATCACGACGTTTACAACCAGTACCTCTGGAACCTGTTCTAGAAATCTTTTGCGCGGACGCCTTCATCCGGGCAAAAGATCCGTGGCGCGGGCGCCCTCGCCCGCGCAAACCTCTCATGCCGCCACCAACCAGGAGCTCTTTGTCGCTTTGCGGCCTCTCCCGCGCTGTTCTACTGGCCACTGTCCACTGATTTTCACCTCTGCAATCTGACCTCTAACCTCTGCAATCGATTACTCTCGTGCCAACGAATTCTTGGGCTTTCCACGATCCGCTGCGATAATCGTTATTATGATGGCTCGTGCTTTCTTATCGGACGCCTGGCTACCCAAGTCAGTGCTCTGTCTGAGGAATTACACCCTCAACAAGTTCTTCCATGACCTGGTGGCCGGCATCACCGTCGGCCTCGTTGCCCTGCCTTTGGCAATGGCATTCGCGATTGCGTCCGGACTCACTCCCCAGGCGGGAATCTATTGCGCCATTGTGACCGGTTTTCTGATCTCTTTACTCGGGGGATCGAAAACGCAGATCGGAGGGCCTACTGGCGCCTTCGTTGTCGTCGTCGCCGGAATCGTCGCTGCGCACGGCGTCGACGGCCTCTATATGTGCACGGTAATGGCCGGGGTTCTGCTTGTACTTATGGGCTTGACCGGCATGGGCGGCGCGGTGAAGTTCATCCCGCGCCCGATCGTCATTGGTTTTACCAACGGCATCGCCATCCTGATCGCCAGTACCCAGGTCAAAGATTTCTTCGGCCTCTCGCTCGACAAAGTTCCCGGCGTCTTCTGGCTGCGCATGAAAGCTCTCGCCGCCAATTTTCACACCATCTCCATCGAAGCCACCGTCCTGGCCGCCGGCACTGTCGCAATCATTCTCGTGTGTCGCGCCGTTTCCAGCCGCGTGCCCGGACCGATCCTGGCCTTACTCGCCGGCACCGTTACGGTCGCCGTCTTTAAACTGCCGGTCGAAACCATCGGCACGCGCTTTGGAGGCATTCCGAGCGGCCTGCCTCATTTCGATATTCCTGAGTTTCGTCCGGAATTGATTCACGGCCTGCTCGGACCAGCGGTCACTGTCGCAATGCTCGGCGCAATCGAGTCCCTCATGTCAGCCGTTGTCTCGGATCGCATGAGCAACGATCGGCACAACCCCAACGTGGAACTCCTCGGCCAGGGAGTGGCCAACATCGTCTCCCCCATGTTCGGAGGACTGCCCGCAACCGGAGCCATCGCGCGCACCGCGACCAACATCCGTTCCGGCGCTCAATCGCCCGTCGCCGGCATGATTCATTCCGTCACTCTGCTCGCAATACTTCTCTTCGCCTCTCACTGGGTCAGCTATGTTCCGATGGCGGTCCTCGCCGGCATCCTCATGGTGGTCTCCTACAACATGGGCGAGTGGCGCGAAATACCGGGCCTGCTCAAGCTCACAAAAACCGACATCGTCGTTTGGCTGGTCACCTTCGGGCTAACCGTGTTTGCCGATCTCACCGTGGCGGTCGAAGCCGGCATGATCATCGCTGCGCTGCTCTTCATCAGCCGCGTGGCCGCTACCACGACCGTTTCGCAGGTCACCGACGACTACATCGAAGACGGTCGCATGCACATCCTGCAGGACAAGGATATTCCCTACTACGCGACCATCTTCCGCATTCACGGCCCATTCCTTTTTGGCGCGACCGACAAGATTGCAGTGGTCACCGAGCAGCTTCATAAATTGCCTCCCGTCGTCATCCTGCGTCTGCGCAACATGACCGCACTGGACGCGACCGGACTCTTCGCGCTTGAGGAAGTCGCCCGCACCCTCAAAGCGAGTGGCCGTGAGCTGATCCTATGCGGAGCGCGCGAACAACCCGCCCAGCTGATTCAGGAAGGTGAATTTGCGGAACTGATTGGCAAGGAAAACATCTGCGAGAACGTGCAGGAAGCGATCCAGCGCGCGGAAGAGGTTTTCGAACACTTGACGCCGGTCGCCAGGGGCGCCGCGCGCTAGCATCGTCCAGTTAGCGCGCCGCTCCGTTGGTTAACTCTTCGTGCACGTAGCGGGTCATCGCCAGGTCGACGATCTCCCCGATCAATTCCGTGTACGACCGGCCGCTTGCCTTCGCAGCCATCGCAAATTCCTGGCGGCTCGCCAGCCATGGGTTCGGATTCGCTTCGATCACGAACACATCGCCATTGGGCGCAAGCCGCATGTCAATTCGGCCATAGTCGCGCAGTTTGAGCGCGCGATACGCTGCCAGCGCGGTATCCGACAGCCGCTTCGTCGTCTCCTCGTCAAGGTCTTCGGCGATATTCGATTTCGTAAGCTTGTACGCCTCGGTATTCTTCTCGAACTTCACATCATACGTTGCAATCTTCGGCGTGCCCTCCGGAAGCTTTGACAGATCCAGCTCAACCAGCGGCAACACCTGCGTATGTTCGTAGCTGCCGAGAATGCCGGCGTAGATCTCGCGTCCTTCAATGTATTCCTCGATCAGCGCCGGACAATCGAACTCGTCCTGGATGTACTGCATGCGCTCCATCATCTCCTTGACGTTCTTCACCACCGCGCCCTCATCGATCCCGATCGACCCGTCTTCGAGCGAGGGCTTCACGATCAGCGGGAACGAAATATCATGTGCGTGCTCGATGCGCCCGCGGTACGACATGGCGCAATAGGGAGTCTTGATGCCGTGAAACGCGAAGATTTTCTTCGCGACGGACTTGTCCTGTGCCAGGAAAATCGAGTGCGGACCTGCGCCCGTGTAGCGCAGTCCGAGGAGGTCGATGTATGCGACCACGTTCATCTCTTTCGTGTCGTCTCCATCGAACGACTCCGTCAGATTGAAAATCAGGTCGGCATCGCAGCGCGCCAGGGAATGCAGGGATTGCGCGCGGCCGTCGAGTTCGAAGTACGACGGCTCGTGGCCGAGCTTCTGCAGGGCTTCAAAAATTTCTTCGCGGTCCGTCTTCTCGACCTTGGTTTTCTTCTTCTTCGACTTCTTGCGAGCTTTCCGCGCTGGCAGCGACTCGTCTTCCTTGGCCGCCGCTACAATCGGATCCTCGTTCCACACGTCGTACAACAACGCGACTTTTAGTTTTCCGCCAATCATAAAATCAGGCTCCAAACCCAGGCTCTAGGCTTTCGGCGTTCGGCTCTGGGCTCTACCAGGACGGCTCCGGCCAAATCACCGGCCCGAAGCCCAGCGCCTGATGCCCAAAGCCTGCCTTGCTACGGCTGTATGAACTTTCCCTTCGTCACGTATGTCATGGCCAGTGCCGTGACATATGCCGTGATCTCCGCCAGGTGTTCCTCTTCGCGCTTCGCGTCTGCGCGCAGATCGAGTTCTTCCGTCCGTTTCTCGATCGCATCCAGCAGACTCTTGATCAGCGGACGTTGTGCTCCCGTCCAATACGCTACCTTCTCCGCGACCGCTTTGCGATGACGGCGCAGAAAGTCGCGCGCGGCCGCCGCCGATTTCCTCCGCTTCGATACCGGAAACAACTCGCGCAAGTCTGTGTCGGGTGTCAGTTCCGTGACCGCCACCTCCTCGCGCACCGACTGATGATAGAAATCGGCCACCGTGATCTCCATATCATCCACCGTGATATCCGTCTGGCCCCGCTTCCTCAGCGGCTCAACCTTCCGCAGCTTGCGAGCCAGCCGATCGAGATAGCGCAGCTTCTCCATCGCCGGCCATCCCCGGTACCGCTTGCGCCAGTTCGAGCGCGGCGTCAGCCAGACCGCAAACGTTTCCGCAAAATCTTCGTCGGGATGCTTCTGCGCGTACCACCCCGGAAGATGCCGCACGTACTCCCGCGAAAATGGCACCGGCCGGTAGTTGTCGCGATACGGCCGCCGGAATGGCCCGAACATCTGCCGCCACTCCGGCACGTTGTGTAGCCGGTACGAGTATGTGAAAGCGTGCCCTGCTTCGTGCCGCAGGTACATCATGATCTCGCGCGCGCCCTCCAGTTCGTTCGTCTCCCTCTCCAGTTGCGCCAATCCGGCATGCGCAAGATAGAACGGAATCCCGATGATCGGTTCGCCGGAAGGGCAGCCCCACTCGTCCGTGAGATAACATGCCGGGCGGAATTTCGTCAGGCCCTTGGCTTCGAGCTCGCCATACAACTGCTCGACAAAGCGTTCGACTGGCGATCCCTCGAGCTTGAGCCCCAGGTCGCGTATCGGCCGCGTCAGCAGCTCTTCTTTTGCGCCTTCCGGTTTTCCGTTATCGTGCACAATCGCTCGCTAAGATGAAACAACAGCGGCCGCGTCGGGACAGACGGAGCGGGAGAGTGCCGCCACTATAAACACTAATTGAGAGCCCCATTAACTCAGAAGTTACCGCAGTAATGGACTTGCTGTCGACGCTATTGTCGCACGAAAGAATTCCCCGGCCGCGCGACAACTTCTGCGCAAAAGAAAAGGCGCGATTCCTCGCGCCTCTTCTTCTCGGATTGTTCCGAATTTACATGGACGAAGAAGGCTCAATCGACTTCACCTTGATCGTGTTGCTGCTCGAGTCCAGGCGGCCCGTCACTTTCACGTCCTTGCCTTCGAAGCTCTTCGCCTGGCTCTGATCATCGAGCTGGTAGTCTGCGCCCGCCGAGTGGAGAACATACTTGCCGCCCATCTTCGCGATGCTGCCCGTGAACTGCTGTTGCGAGCTGTCCGAAGAGGTCGAGGTGGCGGAAGAATTCGCCGAAGGATTCGATGCGTCCGGTTGCTGGGTCGACGTGCTCGGCGTCTGCGTCGGAGTTCCCGGCGTCTGTTGGGTGGCGGCCGGGTCCTGCTGCGCGCTTGGATCCTGCGACTGCGGGCTGGTTGAGCTCGGGCTCTGACCGAATGCCACAGCAGTCATTCCCACGGTGAGTGCGGTGCTAAGCAACAAAGCTTTCAAATTCATGACTTGTTTTCTCCCTGACGAATTCGTCGTCGCCCATGCATAGGGCAATGGGCATGCCAAATCCGGCGCATGTGATTTCAGCATCTTGCAGGCTCGCGCCCGCGCGTCGCGCTTCAAATGAAGTACTTCTGTAATTCATCGCGGGGAATTTCTTCGTACAGAAAAAGCTGTAGTAGTCGCTCGGAGATTCTCGGGCGTCATTTCACGCTAAAGCTCCGTCAGATCTGGCTTTTCGCGCCCACGTCCGGCTGCGCTTCTGCACCCTGCATCGGTGATCGTCGTCACTGTAGCTTGTACGACCTAGTGCCACAATGAAAGCAAAGAACGGTGTTCCGTCCTTTCGCTCGATGACTGGGGAAAGGAGGCTTGTATGACTGTTCTCGCATCGGTAGCGGCTCGCCCGAAATCCATTCTGTTCGCAACCGATTTTTCCTCATCCTCCGAAAAAACGGTTCAACATGCCTTGGCGATCGCGCGCCATTACCGCTCCAGGTTCTGCATGGCGCACGTCATCTCGTCGGTGGGCTTCGCGATCGCCGGGCCGGAGGCCGTCGAAACTGCAACCGAAGCCGCCTGGAGAGACGCCGCACGCTGGGAGAACCGCCTGGCGGAGAGTGGGGCATTCGGCGCCATTCCACATAAAGCTTTCATCCTGCGCGGCAAGATCTGGGATGAATTGGAGAGAGTCATCCAGCAGGAGCAGATCGATTTAATCGTAATCGCCACTCACGGCCGTCGCGGCCTCAAAAAGATGGTGCTCGGTTCGGTGGCGGAAGAGATCTACCGCCGCGCTTCTTGCCCCGTGCTCACCGTCGGCCCGTATGCCTCTGACACACCTGCGCCCGAAGATACCCTGCCGGGTCCGCTCCTCTTCGCCACCGATTTCGGAGAGGCCTCTGGCCATGCATTTCCGTACGCTGTGACTTTCGCCAACGAATATCGCGTGCCGCTCATCCTCTTGCACGTCGTTCCGGAAGTTCCGCTGCCCGAAGGCCCGCATTGGCACATGGCTGGAGACATCATGCGCCTTCGCGAGAATGCTCGCGCCGTTACTCTCGAGCGTCTCCATAAGATGGCTTCGGAGTGCTCGCTGATCTATGCGTCGCAATCCAGGGTGGAGTTCGGACTGCCGAGCGAGCAGATTGTCAAAACGGCACACGAAGTCGATGCGGCGGGAATCATCCTGGGTGTGAAGCGAGCACGCTACGCTGGTGTCGCGTCGCACACCCCGTGGCACACTGCCACCGAAGTGGTTGGCACCGCCATGTGCCCTGTGTTGACGTTGAAGTCCTGAGCTGAATTCGCCCGATTCTCGTCAGGCGCGTCGCGTGATCGGCTTCTCCGGAAGTTCGCCGCGACCCTCCGCCTAGTGCACGCTCACCGTCGTCGTTGCCTGCGCCCGTCCGAACGGACCCGTGGCATACAACGTGTAAGTCGTCGTCTGCGATGGCGTCACCGAAACGCTTGTGCCCCTCACCGCCGCTACGGTCGGCGAGATGATTAAATACGATGCGCCGCTCACGTTCCAGTTCAGCGTGACCGTCTGTCCTGCCGAAACCGAGTTCGGCGTTGCTGTGAAACTCGCGATTTGTGGCGCGTTTCCGGTAGGAAGATTTGACTGCGTGTAGACCGTGCCCATCTGCACCACTTCGAAATCCGACGCCTTCAGGCTCGACAGGTTGTGCAGGTCGTCGTTGTTCCAGCGATCGTCCGGGGCCCCGCTCAGGTACATCGAGCTTCCGTTGTCCGCCATGATGACGCCGTACTTCTTCAGCGCCTGTAGGATCGCCTGGTTCTGCGACGAGAATCCCGAGATGCTAAAACTCGACTTCAACCGCATTCGCATGCCCATCGGCGCCGCGTTTGGATCGCTCGAATTCGCTGCCCAATGCGATGCCGGAGGAGTAAACGCGGCTTTACTGTGCTGCAGCGTGAAGCGGATCGCATGCTTGATCGACCCCGCCGCCACTTCGTCGTATCGCAACAGCCCGGGGAAGATCGGCAACCCGGCTGCATCTGCCGATGTCCACTCATACGGCCGCTGCTCGTTCGAAAGCATGTCCCACACCGCCGCCGATGCGGCATTCCATCCTCCGCCGCCTGCCGGCGACCCCTGGTAGAGTTCGTAGATCCAGCACTGGTTCTGGTCGATCACCAGCACGTGCCCGTCGCCGCTCGGATTTGGATCGCCTTCGATCGGCGCATCTGAGGGAATCGGCATCGGCCCCGGATCGCTTTCGTCGCCATACGCCGTGAAATTGATGTTCACCGGCTTTTGTCCTGCCCCTACCACCACGTAGGGAATCCCCATGATGCTGTTGTTGTAGAGACCGGCCCCGAAATCCGGGTGCACCGCAGTATTCGCGCCAATGAAATTAATGATGGCGGTCGAATTCTGATCGACCGGCGCGCCAGAGATATCCTGATTCCACAAACTGTTGCTCGGAAACGGCACAAAGCCGTTCAGGCTGGCTCCCGCTCCTACCGCGATCTGGTTACACGAGCTATTTCCCGTGCCGCCGCCTCCGCCTCCACCGCCATCGCCGCCGCCGTTCCCGCCACCCCCACCGCCGCTGTTGCCGGCGCTGGTGGCGGCTCCGCAGCCCAAAGTGGCCAGTACGCAAGCGACTGAAAACACGGCGAGTAACCGGCTTCTCATCAGGACTCTCCTCCTCTTATGGTCACCGTCCGGGAACCGTTGGGCAACCGCCAAAGGTGAGGGTCAGAACTTAGCAATGGGACGATATCCCGCCAATTCGCCAGGTCATGTCCACGACAGCGCAATCGAGCCAGTGATGCTATCGTAGGCAAACGTTTTCAGGGGTGAGGTCGATCAGCCCCATTTTGTCCGCTCGACACTTTTCAATCTGGAGAATCGAATGGCTTCCACGGAAACCGTTGCTGTCCCTCGTCCGCAAGCCCAGGACTTCGAACGCGTGATGCAGTTGGCCACCGGCTTTGTGTTTACCGCGGCCATGCAACCGGTTGCGCGGCTCAAGATCGCCGACATTCTGGCTGAAGGCCCTCTGCCGGTCTCCGAACTGGCGCGCCGCACCGGCAGCCAGCAAGACGCCCTCTACCGCGTCCTGCGATTGCTGGCCAGCACTGGACTCTTCGCTGAGTCCCCCGGAAAGGTTTTCGCCCTCACGCCGATGTCGGAACTGATGCGTTCGAACGTTCCCGGCTCCTTGCTCGACATGATCACGTGGATGGGCAACCGCTTCCACTTCAAGGTGTGGGGCGAAATTGGCTACTCGGTCCAGACCGGACGCCCTGCCGTGGAACACGTCTACGACAAGTCCTGCTTCGACGCCATCTTTGGGGATCCTGAAATCGCCTACGACTTCAACATGGCGATGACGTGCTTCAGCCGGATGATCGCGCCCGCCGTCCTTGACGCCTACGACTTCTCCGGCATTGGCACGCTCATGGATGTTGCCGGCGGCCATGGCGCCATCATCTGCGAGATCCTCGTCCGGTATCCGAACATGAACGGCATCCTCTTCGATATGCCAAACGTAATTGAAGAGGCAAACTGTCATCTCTGCTCACTGAAGATGGATCATCGTTGCCAGACCATCTCGGGCGACTTCTTCGAAAACATCCCCGCTGGCGCCGACGCTTACTACATGCAGCACATCATTCACGACTGGAACGACGAGCGGTCTCTCAGGATTCTGGCGAATTGCCGTCGCGCGCTCGAAGGCCGTCCCCATGGCCGCCTGATCGTCGTGGATAGCGTTGTCCCCGAAACTTCCGAGCCGCATATGAGCAAGATTCTCGATCTTGAGATGCTGCTCATGCCCGGCGGACGCGAGCGCACCGAACCCGAGTGGCGCGAACTGTTCCGCAAAGGCGGCTTCGAAATAACTCGCATTCTCCCCATGCGTGCCGCGGAGAACGTGATTGAAGCAAGATTGATCTAGTTGGAAGGGGGGACTGGAGGCTTACTTCAGTCCTTCCACCAGGTAAAGATCCGCCAGCATGCGGTGATACCCGAACACACACGTCTTCGCATCGGGTGTCATCAGAATCGGGCCGATGTTTTCCACGCCCGCTGGATCGGACGGCATCAGCTGTTTCCACATCGTGCGCTGTCCGTTGCGCAAATCGAGCCGGTCCACCCGCGCCGGCAATTCGCCCGGCTGGTATATATAAAGAGATTGCCCATCCGAACTGAACGTGATCGGCTGTTCTCCCGGCTTCAGTCCGCTAATCAGTTTGGGCTCGCCCCCGTCCACCGGGTACAGGTAGCCCTTCTTGTCCGGCCCGATTCCTGCCACCCACTTTGAGTCCGGAGAGATCACGAACGCCGTTCCATTCACTCCCGGTGGAGAAATCACCGTCCGCTTGTCCGTTGCCAGATCGTAGATGTAGAGCCTCACTCCCTGTCCCGGTTCATTGCCCGTAACCAGGAGCCGCTTGCCATCCGGAAACCAATGCGCCCACGAGTGATTGATGTTGTTGTTCGCAAGTTCACGCGCTTGTCCCGCGCCCGTCGGAAGTAACTTCAACCGCGACGGCGACCCCTGCGACTGCGTCACCGCCCATTTTCCGTCTGGTGACAACGCTACCGCTCCGCCCTCGCCCAGCAGCACCGCCGGCGATCCGTCCGTCTTCCGGATATACACCGCGTACGTGAATCCGCCCGACTTCGAATAGTCCAGCGCGCCTCCCCCGCCTTCTTCGTCAAACAGTAGCGTCTTTCCATCGTCCGACAAATCTGCGGGGTAGGTGTAATCCAGCCACGAGAGTTCGCGCTCCTTGCTGTCGCCCGAAAATCCCATCAATTCACGGCGCCACGTCGCGCGCACCAGCAGCACCCGTCCGTCTTTCGCGATATCGAGCAGCATCAGCGCCCCCGGCAGGCGCGCCACGATGCGCTGCTTTCCATCAAGAGAAACCGCGTAGAGCGTCCGGTCCGTGCCCGACTTGCTCGCTGTAAACCACACTTCTTTGCCGTCCGGAGACCACGCCGCCCCCTGAATCGTGAACCATTCTTCCGTCAGGCTCTTCTTCTTCCCGGCCGTATCAACCACCGACAACGCGCCGCTGTCGTCGCCCTGAATCGGATGATCGGCGAACGCGATCATGTCTCCCCTCGGCGAAATTCTCGGATGGCCGATCCATCCGCCCGTCTGGTAGAGCGTCGTTCCGATCGGATACTCCAGGCGGTTCATGCCGCCCGCATCGCGCACCACCAGGAATTTGCTGCCGTCTGGACTCCAGTCCGCCCACTGCACCTGCTCCAGCACTTCGCGTGGCGCCCCGCCCGCCAGTGGAGCGCGCGCCAGCGTTCCCATGCTCACCCATGCGCCGATCGCTTTGCTGTCGAGCAGAACCGCCATCTCGGCATTGCCGGAGATTGACATCAGCTGCGTCCGGTTGAGTCCCATCGAGCGCGACTCAGGCGCTTCCGGCCGCGCGGTAAACACGTCCGTCGGATTGCCCTGCCATGCCGCGCTGTACAGAATCGTCTGGCCATCGGGAGCGAACCGCGCCGCCCGGATGCTGCCGCGCCGGAACGTAAGTTGCCGGTACAAAGGCGGAGGCACCGGCGCGGAAGAGAAAATCAGCTTGCCGCCAACCAGGCCCAGCGCCAACGCGACCAGTGTGCAGGCGGCCAGGACGAGCCGCCCCTTCGCGCCGCGGCCATCGCTTGCGGCCACCTTCACCTTCGTCGACGATCCCGACGACGCGGCCGCTTCAGTTACCACCGATGTTCGCGACGACTCCAGTTCTCTCCGCAGCCGCTTCAGATCCGCGCGCAGCTCGGCCGCCGTCTGGCACCGCATGTCGCGGTCTTTTTCCAGGCACTTGTTGATGATCTCTTCCAGCTTCCCCGGCAATTGGGGATTGAGCCGCACCGGTGCCGTCGGGGCGCGATTCAGAATCGCTTCCGTGATGACGGCCGACGTCTCTCCCTGGAATGGCAGCCTTCCCGTCGCCATCTCATAGAGCACCACGCCCAGCGAGAACAGGTCCGTGCGCCCGTCCAACTCTTTGCCCCGGAGCTGCTCCGGCGACATGTAGGCGACGGTGCCCACGGCCGTTCCCGGGCTCGTCAAGTCGAGTTCGGCGGCCTGCGTCTGCGAATTTTCCAGATTGCCCGGCCCCGAACGCGAGACTTTCGCCAGTCCGAAATCCAGGATCTTGGCATGGCCACGGTCGGTCACAAAAATGTTCGCCGGCTTGATGTCGCGATGCACGATGGCCTTCGCATGCGCCGCCTCGAGGGCGTCCGCCACTTCGATCCCGATATTCAGCAGCCGGTCCAACTCCATCGGCTTGCCGCGCAGCAGGTGCTTCAGCGTCTGCCCGGTCAAGCATTCCATCACGATAAACAGCCGTCCGTTGTGCTCGCCGATTTCGTGGATCGTGCAGATATTCGAGTGGTTGAGGGAAGAGGCCGCGCGCGCCTCGCGCCGGAATCGTTCCAGCGCCTGCGCTTCATGTGAAACGTCTTCGGGAAGGAATTTCAGGGCAACAAAGCGTCCGAGCGTGGTGTCTTCGGCCTTGTAAACCACGCCCATCCCGCCCCCGCCGAGATGCTCGACGATACGGTAGTGAGAAATTGTCTGACCGATCATGATCGGTGGCGCTGGTGCGGTCTGGCTCGCTAGGCGTTCTCCAGATCGCAGCTTCGTTTGGTCGAGACATCTTAGGTGTGAATCGCTGTCCAGTCAATCGCCCGACCGGGGAACGCATCCCTCCTCAGAGATCGCCCCCATACACAGGAATCACTGCTCCGTTCACGTCGCGCCCCGCATCCCC
>Ga0335070_10001565_pt1 | contig 26429 bp, 17 predicted proteins | sample Lox_Sample_13_FD_206722 | JGI IMG/M metagenome (GOLD analysis project Ga0335070, IMG submission 206722) | Soil microbial communities from Loxahatchee National Wildlife Refuge, Florida, United States - Lox_Sample_1.3 | ecosystem: Environmental > Terrestrial > Soil > Wetlands | place: USA...
TGCGCGGAAAACTCGCCCTGGTACACGAAACCCTCCGCCAGGCCGCGGCAGAGTCGGGCGTGCGGGAGTTCGCGATAGTCCGAGTAGTAGCCGTCATGCTCACCGGTGAGAATCGTGTGCACGCAATGATGGACGTCATCGTTCCACTGGGCATCGAACGTGTTGCTCTCGCCCGGTGGGCCCAGGAAGCGCGCCTGGTTGGCGCCATTCTCGAGGATGAGGTGGATGCGACGCTTACCCTGGATGCGGGTGCGGACCGAGGCGGCAATCTCTGTGAGGATATGGACCTGGCTGTCATCGGCGATCGCGTGCACGGCGTCCAGACGCAGGCCATCGAAACGGTATTCCTCCAGCCAGTAGAGCGCGTTGTGGATGAAGAAATCGCGGACCGTTCGGCTGCCGTCCCCGTCGAAGTTCAGTGCCGCGCCCCAGGGAGTGTGGTGACGCTCGGTAAAGAACTGGGGTGCGTAGACGCCTAAGTAGTTGCCCTCAGGGCCGAAGTGGTTGTAGACAACGTCCAGCACGACCGACATCCGGCGCCGATGCGCCGCGGCGATCAGCACTTTCAGTTGCTCGGGCGTGCCGTAGCTGGACTCGGGCGCAAACGGCAGCACCCCGTCGTAACCCCAGCCGCGCTGCCCGGGAAAATCGGCAATCGGCATGAGCTCGATGACCGTGACGCCGAGCTGCGCGAGGTGATCGAGCTTACGCTCGACGCCGCCGAAGTCGCCTTCCGCGCTGAACGCACCGATGTGCAGCTCATAGATCACGGCCTCGTGCCAGGGCCGGCCGCGCCAGGCCTCGTCATTCCACTCGAAGCCAAGAGGATCGACGACCTCGCTGGGGCCGTGCACGTCCCGAGGATTACGGCGCGAAGCCGGATCGGGCACATCGCGCGCGCCGTCGATCCGATATAGATAGAGCGATCCCGCACGCGCCAGATCCGTGACCAGTTCGAACCAACCTGCCGAGAGGCGTTGCAAAGGCAGTACGGGTGCGTCGCCGGCAACATCGGGCAGGACGAGTTCAACCTGTCGGGCTGCCGGCGCCCACAGGCGAAAGCGAACCGCGTCATGGCCGATCAGCTGGGCGCCGAAGGGCATCTCGTGTCGGTGTCTGCTCACCGGTAGGCCGTCTCCCGCAACAGCGCCAGGGAGCGACCCTGGAGAGGGTACGTGGAGCCGGCCTCGTGTCGCTTCTGCTCGAAAGGCTCTTCCGGCGAGGCCGTATCCAGCACGGACCACCAGGAACGAGCCGTGAGAAAGGCCGGCAGCGTGAACGCAATCTCCTCATGGTGGGCGTTGAACAGCAGCAGGAAATTGTTGTCCGCAACCGGCCGGCCGCGGCGGTCGCGGCGTTCGATGGCACTGCCGGACAGGTAGATGCCCAGACAGCGCGCGAAGTGCTGATCCCACTGCGTGGCGGTCATTTCGCCGCCCTCGGGAGTCAGCCACGCGATCTCCCTGACACCCTCGGCATTGGCCGCGGCCTGCAGGAAGCGGCGCCGGCTGAACACGGCGTGACGGCGGCGGAAGGCAATCAGGTGGGCGACGAAGCCGAGGAAGCTCTCCTGCCCGGCATCGAGCTCCCAGTTCAGCCAGGACAGCTCATTGTCCTGGCAGTAGGCATTGTTGTTGCCCTGCTGGCTGCGCCCGAGTTCATCGCCCGACAGGATCATCGGTACGCCCTGCGACAGCAGCAGGGTCGCGATCAGGTTGCGCTTCTGGCGCGTGCGCAGCTCGAGAATGGCCGGATCTGCGCTCGCTCCCTCCGCGCCGCAGTTCCAGGAGCGGTTGTCATTGTTGCCGTCGCGTCCCTCCTCGCCGTTGGCCTCGTTGTGCTTGTCGTTGTAGCTGACGAGATCCTGCAGCGTGAAGCCATCGTGCGCGGTGATGAAGTTGACGCTGGCATGCGGCTTGCGGCCGCTGGCTTCGTACAGGTCGGCGGAGCCGGTGAGGCGGCGCGCGAAGTCGCCAATCAGGCCGCCGTCACCCTTCCAGTAGGCGCGCATCGTGTCGCGATACTTGTCGTTCCACTCGTTCCAGCCCGGCGGGAAATTGCCGACCTGGTAGCCGCCACTGCCGATGTCCCAGGGCTCGGCGATGAGTTTGACCTGCGACAGCACCGGGTCCTGGCCGATGGTGTCGAAGAACGACCCGAGCCGGTCGACGTCGTACAGCTCGCGGGCCAGCGCCGAGGCGAGGTCGAAGCGGAAGCCGTCAACGTGCATCTCCAGCACCCAGTAGCGCAGGCTGTCCATGATCAGCTGCAGCACGCGCGGATGCTGCAGGTTCAGCGTGTTGCCGGTGCCCGTGAAGTCCATGTAATAGCGTGGCTCTTCGGGCAGCAACCGGTAGTAACAGGCGTTGTCGATGCCACGGAACGACAGAGTCGGACCGAGCTGGTTGCCTTCCGCAGTGTGGTTGTAGACCACATCGAGGATCACCTCGATGCCCGCCGAGTGCAGCGCCTTCACCATCGTCTTGAACTCGCTGACACGACCGGTCGCGGAGTAGCGCATGTCGGGTGCGAGGAATCCGATCGTGTTGTATCCCCAGTAGTTGCGCAATCCCTTGTCGAGCAGATGCCGGTCATCGACGAACGCATGCACGGGCATCAGCTCGAGGGTGGTGACTCCCAGTCGCAGCAGATGTTCGATGACGGGCGCGGTCGCAAGTCCCGCATAGGTTCCGCGCAGATGCGGCGGAACCTCCGGGTGCCGCATCGTCATGCCGCGCACGTGCGCTTCGTAAATGACCGTGTCATGCCAGGGTACGCGCGGCGGCCGGTCATCCCCCCACGTGAACGCCGGATCGATGACGCGGCACTTGGGAGTGCCGGCGGCACTGTCGCGTTTGTCGAAGGACAGGTCGGCCCGAGAATGGCCCAGCCGGTAGCCGAAGTGCGCATCACTCCAGTTCAGGGTGCCGTGCAGTGTCTTCGCGTAGGGTTCGATCAGCAGCTTGTGAGGGTTGAAGCGATGACCCTTTTCCGGCTCGTACGGGCCGTGTACCCGGTACCCGTACAGCAGTCCCGGGCGGGCCTCCGGCAGGTAGGCATGCCAGATCTCATCGGTCCGTTCGCGCAGCGTGATCCGCTGCAATTCGTGACGACCCGCAGCGTCGAACACGCACAGTTCCACACGCTCGGCGTGCGCCGAGAACATTGAAAAATTGACGCCTTCGCCATCCCAGGTGGCGCCGCGCGGATAGGGTTGCCCCGGCCAGACCGCGCTGATCGGGCGTTGCTCGGTGTGGCCCACCGTTCTGACGGGACTGATCTGCTGATCCATGAGTCAGTGCTCCTGCTTCAGGTGAAGGCAATGAGGCTGCGCAGCGGGATGCCGGCCCAGTCCGGGCGGTTGCCGAGCTCATAGCGCACCTCGTACAGCGCCTTTTCGATCTCGAACAGAGCCAGCAGCGGCCGGACCTCCTGCAGCGAGCGGTACAGACCCGCCGCGCGGGCAATGCCGTCGTAACTCGCAAGAAACGTGCGCCGGACCTCGCTCTCCCAGCGTTCGAGCAGCGACTCGAAGCGGGCGGTGTCATCGCCGGTCTGCGCGGTGCCGCGCTGCAGGGCGGCCCGCGCGGCATAGGTGAAAGAGCGCAGCATCCCGGCGAGGTCGCGTAAGGGCGAATGCTTGCAACGGCGCTCGGCCAGCGGCCGGGCCGGCTCACCCTCGAAATCGACGATGATGAAATCGTTGCGCCGGAGCAGGACCTGGCCCAGGTGATAGTCGCCGTGGCAGCGGATCTTCAGTCCCTGCGGCACAGTGGGCACGGCCGATTCGATTCGCCGCCGCAGCACCTCGCGCCGGGCGAGCAGCGATTCGGCGTCCGCCGCCACGGCGGGCGGCAGTTCGGCCAGGCGCTGTGCCAGCAGATCCAGGGTCTGCTGCGCCTGCTGTGCCGTGTTCACGCGCCAGGCCGCCAGATCTTCCTCCCGGATCGGTTCCGGCGCGAACACCGCATCGGCTGTCGGCGTTGCCAGAGCCCGATGCAACTCCGCAGTGCGAGTCGCCAGGGTCTTCATCAGCTCCAGGTACAACCCGTGAACATCCTCCGGCAACGTGGTGGCCGTGCGGCGTTCTTCCAGGAAGCGCGCGAGATAGTTGACGGTGTAATCCCACCCGTCACCCTGATTCATGACGAACGCCTGCAGCAGGGCGAGCGTGACGGGCTTGCCCTGGTCGTCCTGGTACTCGGCCGCGCCGGCCACGGGCACGATGTTGGGAAAGCGCACGACTTCGGTGAGGTAGCGACCCACCTCGAGTTCGGGATTGATTCCCGACTGCAGTCGCCGGTAGAACTTGAGAAAGAAATGTTCACCGACCCGGACGGTGGTATTGCTGCCCTGGCCGGTGGCCGGACTGACCGCGAGCGGCGTTCCCGGATCCCCGCGCAACTGCGCATAGCAACTACTCGGAGTCAGCCTCACCAGGCCCCGTTCGGTGCGGATCTCGGCCTGCGCGCCGATACCTTCCACCACGGCCCGACAGAAGTTCTCATCAGCGGTGGCATCCGCCAGCACTCCGACGGTGGCCTGTCGGCGGACACGCGCGATCGCGCCCGGCTGCAGCCTTTGCCAGCGAGTCTCCTCCGTATCCTCGTAGGCGATGGCGAACGGCAGGAAGTAGAGTTCGGTCTGACCCTTTGCCTGGACCTCGAACACTCCAGCCAGCCAGCGGCCGTGCGGGGTGTCCCATTCGCCGTTGTCGCCCAGACACGCGCGCTCGATCGGAGAGCCTTTGCCGGCATACCAGCGCTGCGTCGCGATGAACGCGGGGACGAGGCGCGATTCGAGCTGCTGACGCAACCGCGTCGCCAGTCCCGCGCGCCAGTTGGCGACCCTCTCCGGGAAGAAGCTGGTCCAGCCATCGAACAGCACCAGCACGGGCAAGTCATCCCGCGGCAGGCGTTCGTCGTGCCACGCGGGCGGCTGTTCGGCGCGACTGAGCCGGAACCAGTAGAACCCGTACCCTGGCAATGTCAGCAGGTAGGGCACATCGCCTATCGGCGGGAAGGGTGTACGCCCGAGGAGTTCGATCGGCACGGCGCCCTTGAAGTCCGCGAGACCGACTTCCACCGGCTGCGCCGAGCGGGCCAGGTTGCACACGCACAGGATGGTGTCCGGGCCGTATTCGCGCAGGTAGACCAGCACCTTGCGGTTGCCGGGCCGGATGAAGCGCAGCGTGCCGCGGCCGAAGGCCTGCGAGCCCTTGCGGACCTGCAGCATGCGTTTCATCCAGTTCAGCAGCGATGAGCGATCGCGGGTCTGGGCTTCGACGTTGACCGCCTCGTAGCCATAGACCGGATCCATGATGGGCGGCAGATAGAGCTGTTGTGGATCGGCGCGTGAGAATCCGGCGTTGCGATCGGGACTCCACTGCATCGGTGTGCGCACACCGTTGCGGTCGCCAAGGAAGAAGTTGTCCCCCATGCCGATCTCGTCGCCGTAATAGATGATGGGCGAACCGGGCATCGACAGCAGCAGGCTGTTCATCAGCTTGATGCGCTCCGGATCGTTCTCCATGAGTGGCGCCAGCCTGCGGCGGATGCCGAGGTTCAGGCGCGCCCGCGGGTCCGCGGCGTACATCCTGTACATGTAGTCGCGCTCGCGACTGGTCACCATCTCCAGGGTGAGCTCGTCATGGTTGCGCAGGAAGATGGCCCACTGGCAGCTGTCCGGAATATCCGGTGTCTGCTCCATGATCTCGACCATGGGATGGCGGTCTTCCTGTGCGATCGCCATGTACATGCGCGGCATCAGCGGGAAGTGATACGCCATGTGGCACTCGTCACCGTCGCCAAAATAGTCGCGCACGTCCTCCGGCCACTGGTTGGCTTCGGCGAGCAGCATGCGATCCGCATAGCGTTCGTCGATCACCTTGCGGATCCGTTTGACCACCTCGTGGGTCTCGCGCAGGTTCTCGTTGCTGGTGCCCTCGCGTTCGAGCAGATAGGGGATGGCGTCGAGCCGCAGACCATCCACGCCCTGGTCCAGCCAGTACTCCATGATGTGGATCACCGCCTGCAGCACGTGCGGGTTGTCGAAGTTCAGGTCAGGCTGGTGGCTGAAGAAACGGTGCCAGTAGTAGGTCCGGGCCACGGGATCGAGCGCCCAGTTCGACGTCTCGGTGTCGCTGAAGATGACACGCGTGCCGGCGTACTTGTCCGGCGTGTCGCTCCAGACATAGTAGTTGCGCTTGCGTGATCCCGGTGGTGCGCGGCGCGCCGCCTGAAACCAGGGATGGGCGTCCGAGGTGTGATTGATGACGAGCTCGGTGATGACTCTCAGTCCGCGCCGGTGCGCTTCCTTGACGAACAACCGGAAATCGCCGCGCGTGCCGTACTGCGGGTGAATGTTGTGATAATCCGCGATGTCGTAGCCGTCGTCCTTGCCCGGCGAGGGGTAGAAGGGCAGCAGCCAGATCGTGTTGACACCAAGGTCCTGAATGTAATCGAGTTTGCGTGTCAGTCCCGTGAAATCGCCGACACCATCGTCGTTGCTGTCGAAGAACGCGCGTACGTGTACTTCATAGATGACGGCATCCTTGTACCAGAGAGGATCGGCGGAGGACGGCGGGTCGGGCTGTGCATTCATCGGGCTTTTCCGGCCATGCAATGACCTGCCGCAAGGCAGTCGCACAGCATCGGTCTGTAACAGCAAGGTCCGTGCCCAACCTGGCGCCGCTGCCACGCAGGGTCGCCACAGGACAAGGCGGCCGCCGAGCAGGGTCCGCCACAGGACAGGGCCGCTGCCGCGCAGGGCCACCCTAGGACAGGGCCGCCGCCGAGCAGGGCCGCTGCCGAACAGGGCCGCTGCCGAACAGGGCCGCTGCCAGGCCGGCGACCATCGGCCGGCGTTCCGGGCCGGTGCGGCCCTTGCGGTCGGTCGCCCTTACAGGAAGTAGTCGAAGTCCCGTTCGGAGCGCACCCGGCGGCGGATGCGGAACAGGTGTGCCGGCGTGCGCTTCGGATCGAGAGCCACGTACTGGCGCGGGCCCTGCCAGAGGAAGCGCGCGCCGGAGAGCAGGTCGTGGGCCTGGAAAGCTCCCGTGGCGGGCAGGCCCAGCGCTTGCCGATCCAGCTGCAGCCACCCCGACTGGGCATGGTGCGGATCGAGGTTGACGACGACCAGCAGGCTGTCGTTGTCGCGCGTCTTGCTGTAGGCGATCAGCAGATCGTTGTCCACTTCGTGGAAACGCAGGCCGCGGTCGCTCTGCAACGGTGCATTCTCGCGCCGGATGCGATTCACACGGGCAATGAATTCGCGCAGGCTGGCCGGATCGGCCCGCTCCCAGTGCCGGATCTGGTACTTCTCGGAGGCCTGGTATTCCTCGCTGCCCGGCTCGCGCGGCCGGGCTTCCATCAGCTCGAACGCCGGGCCGTAGATGCCGTAACTCGCGCCCAGCGTGGCCGCGAGCACCAGCCGGACCCGGAAGGCCCCGTCACCACCGAACTGCAGATACTCGGGCAGGATGTCCGGGGTATTGGGCCACAGATTGGCACGGAAGAACTCGTTCACGGGCGCAGCGGCGAGCTCACCGAAGTAATCGGTCAGCTCGCGCTTGGTGTTGCGCCACGGAAAGTAGTTGTAGGACTGCGAAAAGCCGAGCTTCGCCAGGCGGTACATCACCTTGGGCCGCGTGAAGGCCTCCGCCAGGAAGATCGTGTCCGGATGCCGGGCCCGGATGCCCTGGATGAGCGCTTCCCAGAACGCGAATGGTTTGGTGTGCGGATTGTCCACGCGGAAGATCCGTACGCCCTGCGAGATCCAGTATTCGACGACGGACTGCAGCTCCGACCACAGCTCGTTCGCCGACTCCGATTCGAAGTGGAACGGATAGATGTCCTGGTAAGTCTTGGGCGGATTCTCGGCGTACTGGATGGAACCATCGGGACGGCGCAGAAACCAGTCGGGGTGTTCGCGCACATACGGATGATCGGGTGTGGCCTGAAAGGCCAGGTCCAGCGCGAGTTCGATTCCGTGCGAGGCCGCCGAGGCGATCAGGTGTCTGAACTCCTCGAGCGTGCCCAGTTGTGGGTGAATGTCACGGTGACCGCCGGCCTGGCCACCGATCGCCCAGGGACTGCCGGGGTCTCGCGGACTGCGCGAGGGTGTGTTGTCGGGCCCCTTGCGCTGCGCGAGTCCGATCGGATGGATCGGCGGCAGGTACAACACGTCGAAGCCCATTGAAGCGACATAGGGCAGCAGCCGTTCCACGTCCGCGAACGTGCCATGCCGGCCGGCTTCGGGTGCTGCCGAGCGCGGGAACATCTCGTACCAGGTGGAGAAGCGGGCACGCTCGCGATCGACCCAAACGCCCAGCGGCGGATCGCTCTGCGCGATGATGGATGGGGCTGGATAGTGGCGCGCGACGGTACAGAGTGCCTCATCCTGAGCAGCCTCGACGCGTTCCGATACAGATGCCCCTTTTGCACCTTCGAGCACCGCGGCCCACTCACGCAAGCGCTCAGCGTCGGCTCCGTTGGCCCGACTCGCAGCGTCCCGCACGAGGTTTACTCCCTGACGCAGATCCAGATCCACGTTGTGGCCGGCTTCGTGCTTCTTCAGCAGACCTCGTCGCCAGGATCCGACGTGATCGACCCAGGCCGCCACCGTGTATTCAAAGGCGCCAGGATGTTCGACGGTGAAGGTGCCGCGCCAGCGGTCGTTGCCGATCTCCCTCATGGGAGACTCGATCCAACCACGTTCGCCGACCTGGGCCTCGCCGCGCCTCTGAGCCTCGCCGCGCCCCTGGGCATCGCTGGGGCCCTCGGCCGCGTGGGATTCCCTGGGTACCCGGCATTCTCTATATAAAAGAGAGGCCGCCACGCAGTCGTGGCCGTCCGCAAAGACGTCGGCCTCCACGACCACGTCCTCGCCGACCGTACGCTTGATGGGGAACCGCCCGCAATCCACCTGCGGGGCGATGTTTTCCACGACGGCGCGGACCTTTGTCGCCACGACCCGCTCGCGGAGTCTCAATCCGGCGTGAGCACCAGCACCGCCAGGGGAGGCAGGCGCAAGCTCAGGGAGTGATGGTGGCCATGTGATGGCAGCGGCGCAGCCTCGATCGCGCCGAAGTTACCCATTCCGCTGCCCCAGTAATCACGCGCGTCGCTGTTGAGACGTTCACGCCAGATGCCGCCGCGTGGAACGCCGACCTGATAGTTCTCCCGCGGTATGGGAGTGAAGTTGCAGGCCACCAGAGTCACATCCTGCGCACGCCGGCCCTTGCGCAGGTAAACCAACACGCTGGCATCCGCGTCATTGCAGTCGATCCATTGGAAGCCGTCCGGGGAAAAGTCCTGCTCGTAGAGCGACGGAGTCTCGCGATAGAAGCGGTTGAGATCGCGCAGCCAGTGCTGCACGCCGGAGTGTTGCGGATACTGCAGGACGTGCCACTCGAGACTGCTGTCATGTGTCCATTCGCGGACCTGACCGAACTCACAACCCATGAACAACAGCTTCTTGCCGGGATGGGTCCACATGTAGCCGAGCAGCAGGCGCAGGTTGGCGAAGCGCTGCCACTCATCCCCGCTCATCTTGCCGAGCAACGAACCCTTGCCGTGCACCACCTCGTCGTGCGAGATCGGCAGGACGAAGTTCTCGGTGAACGCGTACCAGATGCTGAACGTCAGCGAGTTGTGCCGGTACTTGCGGAACATCGGGTCGGTCTGGAAGTACTTCAGGGTGTCGTGCATCCAGCCCATGTTCCACTTCTCGCCGAACCCCAGTCCCCCCAGATACGTGGGCCGGGACACCATGGCCCAGGCGGTGGACTCCTCGGCGATGGTCTGGGTGTGCGGGTGATCCCGGTACACGGCCAGATTGAGCTGCTTGAGGAACTCGACGGCATCCAGGTTCTCGTGTCCGCCGAAGGCGTTGGGTACCCACTCGCCGGCCTTGCGGCCGTAGTCGAGGTAGAGCATCGAGGCGACGGCATCCACCCGCAGGCCGTCGATATGGTATTTCTCCAGCCAGAACAGCGCGCTGCTGCCCAGGAAGTCGCGCACCTCCGCGCGCCCATAGTTGAAGATGGAGCTGTTCCATTCCGGGTGGTAGCCCTGCCGCGGGTCGGCATGCTCATATAAATGAGTACCGTCGAAGTAGGCCAGGCCGTGCTCGTCCGAGGGGAAGTGCGAGGGCACCCAGTCGAGGATGACGCCGATGCCCCGGCGGTGCAGGTAGTCCACGAAGTACATGAAGTCCTGCGGGGTGCCGTAGCGCGAGGTCGGGGCGAAGTAGCCGGTGACCTGGTATCCCCATGAACCGTAGAACGGATGCTCCGTCACGGGCAGCAGCTCCACGTGCGTGAAGCCCATGTCGATCACGTAGTCGCTCACTGCATGCGCCAGTTCGCGATAACTCAGCGAGCGGTTATGTTCCTCCGGCACGCGTCGCCAGGAACCCAGATGCAGCTCGTACACCGCCTGCGGTGAATCCAGCGCATTGCGTTGCGCACGGTTGCGCATCCACTCGTCATCTCCCCATTCATAGGAGAGATCCCAGACGACCGAGGCGGTACGTGGCGGCACCTCACAGCGAAAGGCGAATGGATCGCTCTTGTCGACCGTGTAGCCCGAGTTGCGGGAGACGATGTGGTACTTGTATAGCGCGCCCGGGCGCACACCACTGATGAATCCCGACCAGATGCCGGAAGAATCACCACGGAGTTCGAGCCGGTGGGACTGAGGGTTCCAGCCATTGAAGTCGCCCACCACGGACACGGACGCCGCATTCGGGGCCCAGACGGCGAAGCTGGTGCCCTGCTCCGAAGGTAATGCGGGGGAGGTAGGGTGGGCGCCGAGCTTCTCGTACGAGCGGTAATGCGTGCCTTCGCGGAAGAGATAGATGTCTTGTTCCGTGAGCACGCGGACAGTCTAGCAAGACCCGTGCCCACTCGTTGCCGGAATGTCGCCGGGGTGCTGGAATAGCGCCCGCCGGATGCCCGGTGTCACCCATCACGAAGCCACGCTACATGTCCACGCGTACCCTCGCTGCTAGACCCCTGGTCATCGGCCATCGCGGCGCCTGCGGTTATGTGCCTGAACACACCCTGACCTCCTATTTCATAGCGATGCAGGCGGGGGCGGATTACGTCGAGCCTGACCTGGTCATGACCAAGGACGGTGTGCTCGTTGCACGCCATGAGAATGAGATCGGTGGCACCACCGACGTCGCCGAGCACGTGGAATTCGCGAATCGGCGGGCGACTCGAATCATCGACGGCGTATCCATGACCGGCTGGTTTACGGAGGACTTCACGCTTGCGGAGCTGAAGACGCTGCGCGCGCGCGAGCGCATACCGGACGTGCGGCCTGGCAACACCCGCTTCAATGGCCAGTTCGAAGTGCCCACGCTCGAGGAGATCCTCGAACTGCTGGCGGGCGTTCAGCGGCAGCGCGAGGCGGCGGCGCGCCAGCGCGGTCTGCCGCCGCCCGCGCGCATCGGCATCTACCCGGAGACCAAGCATCCGAGCTACTTCGCGGGTCTTGGACTGGCCATGGAAGAGAAACTCGTCGGCACGCTGCACCGTTACGGGTACCAGGGGCCCGACGGCGGTGCGCACATCCAGTGTTTCGAGGTCTCGAACCTGAAAGCGATGCGCCAGATGACCCGGCTGCCCATCGTTCAGCTCATTGAACCCGAGGGGGCCCCCTATGACTTCGTGATGCGGGGCGACAAGCGGACTTACGCGGATATGGTAACGCCGGCGGGGCTGAAGGAGATCGCTACCTACGCGGACGCCATCGGCCCGTACAAGCTGATGATCCTGACCCGTGATCCGCAGGACGGCTCAGGGCCCGCGACCTCTCTGATAACGGATGCACATGCGCAGAATCTGCGTGTGCATGCCTGGACGTTCCGCGCGGAAAATCAGTACCTGCCGCGCGAGGATCGCTCCGGCGCCGAACTGGGTCATCTGCGGGCCGAGTTGTTCCGGTTCCTGGATGCGGGCCTGGATGGATTCTTCACGGATCATCCGGACCTGGGTGTGGCGGCACGCGATGCGTGGCTGCGGGAGCGCCAGTGAAAATCGAACTGACGGCAATCGAAGCGCGGGTGATCGGCTGCCTGATCGAGAAGCAGATCACCACACCTGATCAGTACCCTCTCTCACTCAACGCGTTGGTCAACGCGTGCAACCAGAAGAGCAATCGCGACCCGGTGCTGGATCTGGACGAGCCGACCGTGCGCCAGGTGGTGGACGGACTCGCCCGCAAGCACTTCGTGGTGGAGAAATCGGGATTCGGCAGCCGCGTGCCCAAGTACCAGCATCGCTTCTGCAACACCGAGTTCGGCAGCCTGAAGCTCGATCCGCAGGAGTTGGCCGTTGTGTGCGAGCTGCTGCTGCGCGGACCACAGACACCAGGCGAGCTGCGTGGCCGGGCCAGTCGGATGGCACCCTTCAGCGAGGTGTCCGAGACCGAAGCCACGCTGACCCGCTTGATGGACCGACCGGATGGGCCCTTCGTGGCGCGGCTGGCGCGCGAGCCCGGCAGACGGGAGTCCCGTTACGCGCAGCTGTTTACCGGGCCTGTGCTGGACGCAGGTGCAGCGCGCGATAGCGACAGCCGTGCAACCGGCACTTCCCAGGATCCCCACGCGCTGCGTGAACCGCGGTCGCCGGAAGTGTCGTTTCCTGCTTCCCACAACGACGAGCGCCTCGCCTCGCTGGAGGAGCAGGTCCGGACCCTACGTGCGGAGTTCGAAGAGCTGAGGAAGCGCGTCGGCGGCTAAGTACCCTTGCGCCGATTGGTCGTGCCGACGAACACGAGCGGACCGCTTGCCGGGTCCGCCGCGGCGGTCCTGGCGGTGGTCTCGAGAATGGTGCGCGCGCGATTGGCAGCGGCGACGGATTCGCGCTGGGCCTCGTGGGTCTCCACCGGGTACGCGAGCAGGTAACCCTGCACGCCCACTGGTCCACAGTGTGAGAGGAACTCCAGCTGCGCGGCCCGCTCGACGCCTTCCGCGATGACCTGAAGTCCCAGCCCATGACACAGGGCCACGATCGAGCGGACGATCGCCGCCGAGCGTGGATTCGAGTCGACGCCTTCCACCAGCATCCGGTCGAGCTTCACGCTGGTGATGGGTAACTGCTCGAGCGAGGTCAGGGACGAATAGCCGATACCGAAATCGTCGAGCGCAATGGAGACGCCGAGTTCGCGCAGGCGGCGCAGTGAATCCACGGTCGTCGGACCGGTCTGGAATACGGTCTCCGTCAGCTCCAGTTCGAGCGCACTGGCGGGCAACCCCGTCACTTCCAGCGCCCGCTGGATGTGCTCCACGAAATCGCTTTCGAAGAACTGTGGCGGCGACACATTGATGGATACGGCGGCGCGGTGCCAGCCCTGGGCCCGCCACGCGGCCACAGTCGAGGTGGCCGAACGCAACACCCAGTCGGTGAGTTCGTGGATCAGCCCCGTCTTCTCGGCGATATGGATGAACTCGGTGGCGGTGGCAATGCGGCCGTCGGGCTTGCGCCAGCGCAGCAGCGCCTCCAGTCCCATGACTTCGAACGTATGCAGCGCGATCTGCGGCTGGAACATCAGCATCAGATCGCCGGCCTCGACGGCGCGGCGCAGCGACTGCTCCAGACGGAAACGCTGGGCGGCGGCGTCGTAGAGCGCAGGCTTGTAGAGGGCGAAGCGGTTACGACCCAGTTCCTTGGCACGGAACAGCGCCACGTCCGCGGCGCGCAACAACTGTTCGGCGTCGTCGGCATGATCCGGAAACAGACTTGCGCCGACGCTGGCGCTGGTTGCCAGCAGTCGCCCATCAACGGTCAACGGCTGCTGCAGCGTCGCCACGATTTCCGCGGCCCGCTGCTCCACTTCCTCGACCGACTTGACGTCCTCGATCAGCATCGTGAACTCGTCGCCGCCGAGCCGCGCGAGCAGCGCCCGGCCGTCGGCGGCGGCGCGCAATCGCTCGGCGATGCCTTGCAGTACCCGGTCGCCGAAATTGTGTCCGAGCGTATCGTTGATCGACTTGAAATTGTCGATATCCACGAAGAGCAGTCCCAGGCGCTGTCCCGTGGCGCTCGCGCGGGCCAGCGCCCCGCCCAGACGGGCCGAGAGCTGTCGCCGGTTCGGCAACTGCGTCAACGGGTCGTGGTGAGCGAGGTGATGCAGCTGATGCGTGCGTTCGGCGACGTGCCGCTCGAGTTCAGCCTGATGCGCGCGAAGCTCTGATTCGGCGCGCGAGATCTGATCCGCCATGGTGTTGAAGGATGCGGCCAGGGCATCGACCTCGGCCGATCCGCCACGGCGGGCGCGTGCTGCGCGATTACCGGTGGCCTGCAATCGGGTGGCGGCCGTCAGGCGACGCACGGGCAGGCTGATGCTGACCACGAGCAGCACGGACACGAGCAATAGAACTCCGAGGACCGCGACGCCGGTCATCGTGAGTGTTTGCTCTGCGTTCTCAGCGGCGGCAGCGGCACGCGCCGCTGCTTCGACCAACCCGCGTCTGGCGGGCTCCTGCAGGTACTGCTGAACGCCTGCGGTCAGATCGGCGCTCTCTTCGAGGAACTCGCGGCGCGCCGTTCCATTCGTCGCGTCGAATTTCTCGATCGCCTGGCGCAGCTTGACCGCCTCGCGGAAGTCCTCTTTTTCCAGATCCAGCCAGGTGCTCCCGGGTGAACGCTGCAGCTCCGCGCTGTGGGACTGCAGCGCTTCCTCGAACTCCTGCTCGCGCTTGGACAGCACCGCGGGAGCTGCAAAATTGCCGCGCACGCCGTTGATCGCCGTGGCGAGTTCCGCCAGCGAACGGTTGGCGATGACCTGATTGCCGTTGATGGCCAGACCACCGCCGCCGGCGGACGCGATGCGCTGCTGCACGCGATCCAGAGCAGCGTACCGCTGTTCCAGCCACTCGGCGCGTTGCGAGGCGTGTTTGGCGAGGTCGCGGCCGTGCTCGATGTGGCTGGCGATGCGGGGGCGCAATTGCTTGCCCGCCATGGCCTCGGATGGGGAGGCGGGCTTCTCGGCAGATTTATCGGCAGGCTCGAAGTACGCGCTGACGGCAGCGTCGAGCGCGTTGGCCGCGTTGGTAATGGTGGCGTAACTGGGGGTCCGCCCGGCCTGCAGGTACTCGATGACAGTCTGATCGTATGCGACCAACGTCGATACAACCGCGCTGGCTCGCTGCGCTCTTGGTTCGTGCTCCGTCTGCATGGCGCGCACAGCATTCACGGCGATGCGGGTGGTGCGGGTGGCCAGGTAGTGGCCGGCGATGATCACGGCGGCAACGGCGGCCAGGCCCAAAGCCAGGCGACTCCCTATCCCTAAGCGTAGCCAGCGGCTGCCCGTCCACTCGGTCCGCGGGCCTGCTTCGGCGCGGGCGGCGTTGATGGAATCAGCCGTTTGGGAGGGGATTTCCAGCATATGACATAAGCCATGACCCACGGACGCACGGCTTCGGCCGCAGTGGCTCTTCGGCTTCGCACCATGATGAGGGGGAGCCGGCGGGGGGTTCCGTGGTGGCCATCTCAGAAGTGCAACCGCGGAACGGGCCGGGGAGTCGGCGGGTGAGGCCGGGCCACGCTACGGTCGCCCCGGAGGGCCCGCGGGCCCGAAGCAAGTCCATGTTTGCTTTATAATGTCGGGATGACGGAGATGAGGGGAACATGACCGAGATCGCTGATACCTTCGACTCGGCCTTCACGAAAGCCGTCGACCTGGGGAATAGGCTGGCCGACAAGGACAAGGACGCCGATCTGTGGGATATCGCCGACGGGCTGCTGGCGGGAGCGTTGCAGTACTGGCTGTATTCCCGCCAGCCGTGCGGTGATCCTCGCTGCCAGGACTGTATGCCCATCAGCACGGCTGAAGGGCGCATGGCCGAGCTCAAGCGACTGATGGAACAACTCGCCGCCGAGAGCGAATACTTCCACACGCCTACCGACGCCAACGCCGGGCGGGCCTGAAAACGCAGGACCCGCGAGGGAACCTCGCAGGCCTGTGCATACGCGTCGTTTTTCCTAGGCCGATGCCGCAGCGGCCGGCATAGTCGTGCTTGCCACATCTCCCAACGCCTGCTCGAAAAGGTGGAAGCCCTCCTTGAGCAGCGCGTCGCTGATCGTCAGTGGTGCGAGGAAACGAATGACGTTGGCGTAAACGCCGCAGGACAACAGGATCAGCCCGCGCTTTCCTGCGGCCTGAACCAGCGCCTTCGTCAGGTCGGCATCGGGCGAGTCCGCCCGACCGTTCTTCACCAGCTCGATGGCCACCATGGCCCCGAGTGAGCGGATTTCACCGATGCACGGGAAGCGCGCCTGCAGCCCACGCAGACGTGACGTCATGAATTGGCCAATGTGACCAGCACGGTTCAACAGCTGCTCTTCGCGGATGACATCAAGGACGGCGAGCCCGGCTGCGCAGGCGAGAGGTGATCCCGCGAAAGTGCCGCCCAGACCACCGGGCACTGGTGAATCCATGATGTCAGCCTTGCCGATCACCGCCGAGAGCGGTACACCGCCGGAGACGCTCTTCGCAATGGTCATCAGGTCGGGTTCGATGCCCGCGTACTCCACCGCGAACATGCGCCCCGTACGCGCGAAGCCCGTCTGGATCTCGTCCACGATCAGCAGAATCCCGTGCTGGTCGCACAGGGTGCGCAGCTTGCGCAGCAGTTCCGCCGGGGCGACATAGAAGCCGCCTTCCCCCTGTACGGGCTCGATGATGATCGCGGCCACGCGCGCGGGATCCACATCCGCCTTGAACAATTGCGACAGCGCCTCCAGCGAATCATCCACGGACACGCCGTGGTAACTCATCGGGAAGGGGATGTGGAAGACCTCGGGCAGCATGGGGCCGAAGCCCGCCTTGTAGGGCTGCACCTTGCCGGTCAGGCTGACGCACGCAAGCGTACGTCCGTGGAAGCCACCGGAGAAAGTGATCACCGCGGAGCGCTTCGTGTGATAGCGGGCGATCTTCACCGCGTTCTCGATCGCTTCGGCGCCCGTCGTCAGGAAAATCGTTTTCTTCGGCGTCGCCCCCGGGGCAAGCTCGTTGAGCCGCTCGGCGAGAGCGATGTAACTCTCGTAGGGCGTCACCTGGAAGCAGGTGTGGGTGAACTTTTCCAGCTGCGCGGCGACAGCGGCCTTCACCTTCGGATGCACATGCCCGGTATTGAGTACCGCGATGCCGCTGGCGAAGTCGATGTAGCGGCGGCCCTCGACATCCCACAGCTCCGCGTTCGCTGCGCGTTCTGTGTAGACGGCCAGGGAGTTCGATACGCCACGGGGGACCGCCTTCTGGCGGCGCTCGTGCAGGTCGGAATTGGACAAGGCAGCTCTCTCTTTGGGTGGCGCCCCGGAAGGGTGGGCGGGCGTTTCCGTGGTTCGGGCAGACTCCTATGATACGGCCCGGCGGCCCCGGCGGCATCTGCCCGCGCACCGCCGGACCCACTACAATGGTTCTTTGACTGACGTGGAAGCGATTCCTTGAGCGATACTCCCCCCGCCGGCCCCGCCCGGGAGCCGGTCAGCACCGAAGTGGTCATCATCGGGGCCGGTCCCTGCGGCCTGTTCCAGGTGTTCGAGCTTGGACTGCTCGGCATCGGCTCGCACCTGGTGGATTCCCTGGCCGTGCCCGGTGGGCAATGCGCGGAGCTGTACCCGGAGAAGCCCATCTACGACATTCCGGCACTGCCGGTGTGCGGGGCCCAGGAGCTGGTGGACCGGCTCATGAAGCAAATAGAGCCCTTCCATCCCAAGCTGCACCTGGGGGAGGAAGTGACCGAGTTCAGCCGCCAGGACAATGGCCGGTTCCGCCTGGTGACCTCCCTCGGAACCGTCTTCGATGCGGGAGCCGTGGTCATCGCCGCCGGTGTGGGCTCGTTCCAGCCCCGCCGGATCGGCGTCGAGGGCGCCGATGCGTTCGAGGGCACCTCGATCCACTACAGGGTGAAGAACGCGAGCGCATTCCACGGGAAGCGTCTGGTGATCTTCGGTGGTGGCGATTCGGCCCTCGACTGGACGCTCGAGCTGGCAGCGCGCGCCCAGAGCCTGACCCTGGTCCACCGTCGCTCCGAGTTCCGTGCCGCTCCCGCCTCCGTGGCCCGCATGCGGGAGTTGGTGGCGGCCGGCAGGATGCGTTGCTTCGAGGCCCTGCCGCACTCGCTCATGACCGACTCCGGAGCGCTGCGCGGCATCAACATCAAGCTGCCTGACGGCACGCACCGGGCACTGGATGCGGAGCAGCTGCTGGTTTTCTTCGGCCTGCATCCCAAGCTCGGTCCCATCGCCCAGTGGGGCATGGAGCTGGAGAAGAAGGCCCTGCGGGTGGACACGGAGAAGTTCCAGACGAGCCTGCCAGGGGTGTTCGCCGTCGGTGACATCAACACCTACCCGGGCAAGAAGAAACTGATCCTGTCGGGTTTCCATGAAGCGGCACTGGCGGCGTTCGCCATCCAGCACCACCTGTACCCGGCCAAGAAGCAGTTCCTGCAATACACCACCACCAGCCCCATCATGCACCAGCGGCTGGGCGTGCCCGACTGAACGGGCGCCCCGACAGCTGCGTGCGATGCACGCCGGCGCGTGACGGCCAACAACCCATCGAGAGAGGAGAGAATGCGGATGACGATGCGAAACCTGTCTGCGGCGGCCGCGCTGCTCGGCCTGCTGGTGACATTTCCGGCTGCGCACGCGGCTGACAAGGTCTGCAAGTTGCAGATTGCCGGCACCGACCAGATGACCTACGACAAGAAGGAGCTGGTGGTCGCGGCGGACTGCACACAGGTGGAGGTGACGTTGACCCACACCGGCAAGTTCCCGAAAGAGGCGATGGGGCATAACTGGGTGCTCGTGAAAGCCGCGGATCTGAGCGCCGTGGCCAACGCGGGCATGGGCGCCGGGCCGCAGAACAACTACCTGGCGCCGGGCGACAGGCACGTACTGGCCAGCACGAAGATCGTCGGCGGCGGCGAGAGCGCCACGGCGAGCTTCCCGGCTTCGCTCCTCAGGAAGGGCGAGTCCTACATGTATCTGTGCACCTTCCCCGGACACAACACGCAGATGCGCGGCGTGCTGAAGTTCGGCTGAAGTCCCCGGGGGCGCTGCAGTGGACCGGCGGATCGCCGACCTGTTGAGCCTGCTGGAGCTGGAGCAGATCGAGGTCAATCTGTTCCGGGGTGAGAGCCGCGACATCGGCAGTCCGCAGGTCTTCGGGGGACAGGTGCTGGGGCAGGCGCTCACGGCCGCCTCCGCGACCGTCAGCGGCCGGTGCGTTCATTCGTTGCACGCCTATTTCCTGCGCCGCGGGGATTTCAACGCGCCGATCGTCTACCAGGTCGACCGCAGTCTCGACGGCCACAGCTTCTCCAACCGACGTGTCCAGGCCATCCAGCACGGCGAGCCCATCTTCAACATGGCGGCCTCGTTCCAGGTGGTCGAGGAGGGGCTGGATCACCAGATCCGCATGCCCACCGCTGTGCCACCCGAACAGCTGCCCGACTCCAGCCATCCACCGCCGGAGCTGCTCGCGCGCCTGCCCGAGCGGTTGCGCCGCTTCCTGGAACAACCCCGGCCGTTCGAGTTCCGGTTGGTGCCGCTGGAGGCCGCGGCGCAGCAGCGCGATGACGCGCCGGTACGCCTGATCTGGTTCCGCGCGGTCAGCAGCCTGCCGGACGATGAGCGGCTGCACCGCTGCCTGCTGGCCTACGTGTCGGATTTCTTCCTGCTGGAAACGGCCACGCTGCCGCATAACAGCCAGCTGCTGCAGCACACGGCCGTGATGGCGAGCCTGGACCACGCCATGTGGTTCCATCGACCGCTGCGCGTGGATGAGTGGTTGCTGTATTCGATGGAGAGCCCGAGCGCTTCGGGCGCGCGCGGCTTCGCTCACGCGGGTGTCTTCGCGCGCGACGGCCGACTGGTCGCCAGCACGGCGCAGGAAGGTCTTGTGCGCCTCAAACGCCCCAAATAGGCTGGTCGCGGCTCACTTACCCCTTCACAGCACGGCAGGCGCAGGAACCCAAATGCTGCTGCTAGCGGGCGTTGCGGCGCTGGTCGCGGGCAGCGCACTCGGCGGATCCGATGTCGATGCGCTGGAGCACCTCTGGCCTGGTGTCCGTGACTCCAGTGAAGAGGTGTTTGTCGGCACCGATGCCAGCGTCGCAACCTGGGGCGAAGGATCGGAGCGGCGCGTGCGCACCGTTGTCGCGCCGGTCAGCGCACCCTGGCTCGGCGCCCATGTGTTGTATCTGGAAGAGTTCCTCCACGACGACCCCGACACCGTGCGCCGGCAACTGCTCCTCGATCTGGAACCTGGTGCGTGGCCGGCAAGGGGAGTGCGTGTCAGGGTGTTTAGTTTCGTAGAGCCCGGACACTGGGTGCATCTCGATCGCCGGCCGCGGCTGATCGCCGCGCTGCGCAGCGCACGGATCGCCGAGGCGACCGGCTGTGAACTGCTGCTGCGCCGCGAGGGCGAACAGTTCAGCGGCGGTACCGTGGGCCACCATTGCAAGGACCCCCACTCCGGTGGTTCCCGTTACGTGGACTACCAGCTCGTGATCGGATCGGAACTCTACTGGTACCGACGGCGTGTGCTGCTCGGTGAGGACCTGCAGGAAGAGGTCATCGGCTTCAACTGGTTCGAGCTGAACGAAGCACGGTTATTCACCTGCCGCGTGGACTGGTCCGCGAGCGGCCGCCGCTCGGATCTGCGGCCGCTGGCGCGTCTGGAGCTGCACGACCAGGGAGGCCACGGCCGGTTCACCACACCGGATGGCCGGCAGTTCGAGCTGACGCTGCACAGCCAGGACTGGCCATACATGGCCGACCGCGACGCGCTCATCCTGCTGGTGCAGGACCCCGTCGAGGGCGCGCCGCTCGCCTCGGCCTGGACCGAGATCGATTCGGATGACATCTCGGTCGATCTGGGCTGGATGCAGGTCCACTGCGGCTCACTCGTTCCCGACACGGACGAGCTGTGGTCGGACGCCCGCGGTGCGAGCGGCGGGCCCGCGCCGCCAGCCGACTTCCAGGGCGGGACGACTTCTGCGGCTGGCAGCCGGCCGGCACGCTTTCGCGGCTGACCGGGTTCTCAATGGCTGGCGCGGCGCGTCAGCGTGTCGATGTCGCGCAGCAGCACCGGGTTGAAGGTCTGCGGCGCCTCCATCATGAGAAAGTGCCCCGTGTGCGGCAGCACATCGGCCTTGAAGTCGGGCAGGAACCTGCGGATGCGGGTCTCATCGGTCGGTGTCAGGTCCGAGTTGATCGCCAGCACCGGCACGTGGATGGCCGGCAGCACCGTGGCGAAGTCCATGCTCAGCAAGGCCTGCAGGGAGGGCACCGCCACTTCGGGTGGCTCCAGCGACATGTCGTAGGCGACCTTCTGCACGAACACCGGGTCGGCACCCGGTGCGAACAACGACTCGGTCACGTACTTGCGCGTCTGGCCGATGAAATCGGTGCGGAATGGCGCCACTCGCATGTCGATCTCGCTGGCGGACAGCGGCGGCAAACCGATGGATTTCAGTGCATCCACCACGATGATGCCGATGACCCGGTCGCCGATGCGTCGTGCGGCCTCAAGAGCCACCGTGCCCCCCATCGAGTGCCCGACGAGTATCACCTGTTTGTTCTGGATCTGGCGCACGACCGTGGCCACATCCTCACCATAGTTGCCCATGGACCAGTCGGCGCGATTCCTGGTGGAGGCCCCGTGACCGGCCAGGTCGACCGTCACCACGGTGTATTTCGACTTCAGCGGTTCGAGCTGCGCACTCCAGTAGTTGGCATCGGTAGCCCAGCCGTGGATGAGCACGACCGCCGGTTCGCCATGGCCGTATGTGTGGTATTCGATGTGCACGCCGTCCGGCTCGGTGGCGATCTCCGGTGCTCCCTCCACGCGCGGTGCCGCATTCGAGTTGGAGTTGTCCGCCGTGGCGGATGCGGGCGGGGCGCCCGATTCGGGCTGGCGGCTGCAGGCGCTGCACGCCAGCAATGCCAGAGCAGCGACGACGACCAGCCGGCCATGAATCATGCAAGATCTCCCACACGTGCGCGTCATCGTCCACCATCACGCCGATGCTGATCCGCAGGCGCGGCTGAATCATAACCGCGCGGGAGGGCAATGGGAGCGCTACGGATCCTGCGGGCGCAGGACTTTGCCGGGATTGAGAATTCCGTTCGGATCCAGGGCTCGCTTGACGGCGCGCATCAGCTCCAGTTCCACGCCGGACGCGTAGCGCTCCAGTTCGGCGACCTTGAGCCGGCCGATGCCGTGCTCGGCGCTGAAGCTGCCGCCGAAATCGCGCACCAGGTCATGGATCACCCGCTTGATGGGGGCCTCGCGGGCCAGGAACGCGTCGCGCGCGCTGCCCGGAGCCTGATTGAGGTTGAAGTGCAGATTGCCGTCACCGACGTGGCCATAGGCGACCAGGCGCGCCTCGGGCACGTTCGCCTCGATCCACCGCGCGGCCTGTTCGACAAACTTCGGCAGAGCGGTCACCGGCAGGGAGATGTCGTGCTTGAGACTGGCGCCATCGAGCCTCTGGGCCTCGGGGATCGTCTCGCGCAGTTTCCAGAACGCATCGCGTTCACGCCCACTCGCGGCAATCACGGCATCCAGCACCAGTCCGGACTCCAGGGCGTCCTGCAGGCTCCCGGTAAGGATTTCCTCGAGGTTGTCCGACGCGCGGGAGGAAGTCAGCTCACACAGAACATGCCACTCGTGCACATCGGCGAATGGTGCTGTTACACCCGGTATGTGGCGCGTCGTAAGCTCGATGCCGATGCGGGGAATGAGTTCGAACGAGCTGACGCGATCTCCGCTGGCCTCGCGCAGCCGGGCGAGCAGTTCGACCGCCGCCTGAACGTCGCGCACGGCGACGAAACCGGTGGCGCTCGCGCGCACTTTCGAAAACAGCTTCAGGCTCGCCGCGGTGATCACTCCGAGAGTGCCCTCGGCTCCCAGGAACAGCGAGCGGATGTCATAACCGGTGTTGTCCTTGCGCAGTGCGCTCAGCGACGACAGCACGCGGCCATCCGCCAGGACGACCTCCAGTCCAAGGACCAGGTCGCGCATCATGCCGTAGCGCAGGACACTGGTGCCGCCGGCGTTGGTGGAGAGGTTGCCACCGATCTGACAGCTGCCCTCCGAGCCCAGGCTGAGCGGGAAGAGGCGTTCCGCCTCGTCAGCGGCCCGTTGCACCTGCGCGAGGATGCAGCCGGCTTCCGCGACCAGCGAGAAGTTGAGCGGATCCACGCTGCGGATCCGGTTCAGGCGCTTCAGCGACAGCACCAGCTGCTGCCCGGACTCATCCGGCGTGGCGCCGCCACAGTAGCCGGTGTTGCCGCCGTGGGGTACCACGCCGATGCGGTGTTCGTTGCAGTAGCCCAGCAGGCTCGAGATCTGTTCCACCGTGCCGGGTAACGCCACACCGATGGTGCGGCCGTGGTAGAGGCGCCGATGATCCGTCAGGAAGGGCTCGACGGCGGAGGGCTCTGTGAGCACTGCGCCGGGTCCGAGGATCTCGGTGAGCGCGCTCACCGGGTATCGGTCAGGGCGCGCAAGGCGGCAATCCGCTCATCCAGGGGCGGGTGACTCATCCACAGTGTCTGCAGGCCGCGCGCAACCGGCCCACTGGCGATGCCGAAGGCGGCAAACTGCTGCGGCAGGGGCTCATGCGCGCTCTTGAGCGCTTCGAGCGCCGCGATCATGTTGTCGCGGCCGCCCAGCCGGGCACCACCGTAGTCGGCTCGGAACTCGCGCTGCCGCGAGAACCACAGCACGATCAGGCTGGCGAGGATGCCCAGCACGATCTCCGACACAATCACGGAGATGAAGTACGCGGGCCCGCGACCATCCTCCGAGCGAAACACGCTGCGGTCGACCACGTTGCCGATGATGCGCGAGAGGAAGATCACGAACGTGTTGACGACACCCTGTATCAGGGCAAGCGTCACCATGTCGCCGTTGGCGACGTGGGTGATCTCGTGACCCAACACGGCGTTCACTTCATTTTCGTTCATCCGCTGCAGCAAGCCAGTGCTGACAGCGACGAGCGCGTGGTCGCGGCGCGCTCCGGTCGCGAATGCATTCGGCTCGGGCGACTCGAAGATGCCCACTTCGGGCATGCCGATGCCGGCGTTGCGCGCGTGAGTGGCCACGGTATTCAGCAGCCAGCTTTCGGTGGCCGAGCGCGGTTGCGTGATGACCTGCACGCCCATCGCATTGCGCGCCATCCACTTCGAGGTGGCGAGCGAGATCAGCGAGCCGGCGAAACCGAACAGCGCCGCAAACACCAGCAGCCCCTCGAGGCTGCCACCGCGCGCCGCCAGCCAGCCGTCCAGGCCGAGGAGGTGCGCCACCACCGACAGCACGACGACGATGGCGAGGTTCGTGATCAGGAACAATACGATGCGTTTCATGCGATGCACCCTTGGGACAGCGGGGCGGTTTTCAAGGGATCAGGAGCCTCCCAGGGCGACCCCCAGGGCCCGTCCCACCAGAAAACTCACCGCGCCCGCGCCGCCGCCGATGAGGACCATCCGCAAGGCCCCCCGCCAGGCCCCGCGACCCGTGAACAGGCTGAGTGCCATGCCCACACCGAAGAGCGCAATGCAGGTGAGCACGATCGTGGCCGTGACCAGATGGCGCGCGGAGAGCCCGCTCAGCAGCGGAATCAGCGGCAGGGCGGCTCCGGCGGCGAAGGCCAGGAACGAGGAGCTCGCTGCGCGCCAGGGCGACCCCAGGTCATCGGGGTTAAGGCCCAGCTCCTCCCGCGCCAGGACGTCCAGCGCCTGCTCCGGTCGCGCCAGCAGTGCCCGGCTGACTTCCCGCGCCTGCTCCAGCGTTACGCCCCTGGCGGCGTAGATCAGCGCCAGCTCCTCGGCTTCTTCCTCCGGATACTCAGCGACCTCTTCGCGTTCGAGGGCAATCTGATATTCGAACATCTCGCGCTGCGTGCGGACCGACACGTACTCGCCGGCTGCCATGGAGAGGGCGCCCGCCAGCAGACCTGCGACCCCTGTCATGAGCACATAGGTGCCGGAAGCTCCCGCGCCGGCCACGCCCAGCACCAGGCTGGCATTCGAGACCAGGCCGTCGTTCACCCCGAAGACCGCGGCCCTGAGGTTGCCGCCGAGCGTACTCCGGTGTCGCGCCCCGACTTCCCCGAGCGAAGTGGGCATGGCATGACCCTGGCCCGTTGGGGCCAGAGCGAGGGGCGAGCTGTAGATGGACAGACCCCGCAGCTTCATCGCCGCGAGCACGCTACGCATTGAACGGGGTCCGAACCGTCTAACCAGCCGCGCCACGATCCGGGCGCGTAGCGAGGGCACGAAAACCAGCGGTGTTCGGCGGGCAGCGGCGGGTGATCTCTCACCAGAAGCGGATGCCGCGGCCTTGTTGGCGGACTCTTCCCATTTGCCCGCCTGTTCCTCGGCGGCCACGGCGAGTTGCAGGAAGAGGCGGCTCTTGTGTGAATCGGGTTCGGCGCTGGCGACCTGGCGGTACAGCCAGGCCGATTCCATTTCGTGATGCCAGCTCACGACGCGAGCGACGCGTCAGTACTGCTCCCGGTCCTCGGTCTCATCGTCGTCGTAATCATCGTCGTCTTCGTCGTCGTCCTCATCCTCGTCTTCATCGTCCCAATCGTCGTCTTCGTCCTCGTCCTCATCTTCCTGGGACTCGGCCCAGCCCTCGGGCTCCGTGGTGAGCTCGAGATCCATCTCGTGCCAGGTTTCGAGGTCGATCTCCTCGATCTCGCCATCGAGATACTCGAGCTCGACGAGCTCGGAGTCCTCATCCATGGTCAGCACCCGAAACGGTTCTTCTTCTTCCAGATTCTCGTACCACTGTCCCGGTACCGGCTCGTAATCTCTGCTCACCGCGATTCCTCGCAATACCCTGTCCGCGCGGCGGTTAGTGTAGGGGGTGCGCCGGGACTGTGGCAACGAGCCCGAGCCCCCGCCCGGTGTGCGCCGCTCGTATCCCGCGACGGCATCGCGGCGGCGCGGCGCCGAGCGGTACAGTCGCAGCATAAGTCTCTATTGCGTATAGTTTTCCCATGACTGCGCGCGCCGCCCTCAATGCCTCCACCCTGTCCCGGGCCCGCCGTGTCGTGGTGAAGGTGGGTTCGGCATTGCTGGTGGACTCGCACACCGGCCGGTTGAATCGCGCCTGGCTGTCCAGCCTGGTCGAGGATCTGTTGCGCCTGCGACAGCGTGGCCAGCAGGTCATCCTGGTGTCATCCGGCGCCATTGCGCTGGGCCGCCGCCATCTGGGGCTGGCATCCGGAGCACTTCGCCTGGAGGAGAGTCAGGCGGCCGCCGCGGTCGGTCAGATCCGCCTGGCGCACGCCTACAAGGAATTGCTCGAGGCCCACGACATCACCGTGGCGCAGGTGCTCCTGACCCTGGAGGACAGCGAAGTCCGTCGCCGCTATCTGAATGCGCGGGCCAC
>Ga0335070_10001566_pt1 | contig 26421 bp, 24 predicted proteins | sample Lox_Sample_13_FD_206722 | JGI IMG/M metagenome (GOLD analysis project Ga0335070, IMG submission 206722) | Soil microbial communities from Loxahatchee National Wildlife Refuge, Florida, United States - Lox_Sample_1.3 | ecosystem: Environmental > Terrestrial > Soil > Wetlands | place: USA...
GGCGAAGGAGCCGTAGGTGTGCGGCTCGGCCGGATCCTCGCGATAGGCCCGCTCCCAGGTCTCGTATTCGCGGCGCGCAAAGATGTAGCGCGCCTTGGGAAAGGTCGGGACCCACCGGCCGTTGTCGAGCCGCGTGTTCCAGCCGACATGATCGGCATGCAGATGCGTGCACAGCACGAAATCGATCTGCTCGGGCGCCACCCCGAGGCGCGCCAGATTGTCGAGGAACGGGCTGTCGGTGCGCTGGTGCCAGAACAGCCGGTTCGGCCGCTCCTTGTGATTGCCGATGCAGCTGTCGACCAGGATCGTGTGGCGCGGCGTCCTGACGAGAAAGCCCTGGAACGCCATCAGCAGCTTGCGCGACGCCGGATCGATGTAGCGCGGCACCAGCCAGTCCGCCTGCTCCTCGACCGCCTCGGCCGCGAAGTCGGGAAAGACATGAAAGCCGGGCAGCTCGAGGCGGCCCATGTCGATGACGCTGGCGACCCGGAACTCGCCGAGCGCCACCTCCGCCGCCCGGCCCGCCTCTCTACGCGCCTCGTTCACGCCGCGGTCTCCTGGACCGGCGTGCCGCCGAGCGCGCGCACCATGGCGTTGAGCTCCTCGTTGGCGCGCTCGAGCGCGGGGCCCTCGGTGCCGCGCAGCACGATGACCACGCCGAACTGGCCCTGGCGGTAGAACGGGTAGCTCCCGACGGTGAGCTGCGGATAGCGCGCGGCGAGCGCGCCGAGGTCCTTGGCGATGACGCCCTCGGCCAGTTGGAAGCGCACCGCGCGCGACTGGATCGGCGCGCCGCCCACCACCATGTGGCGCAGGCTGTCGACCATGGCGCGCATGATCGAGGGGATGCCGGCCAGGACGAAGACGTTCTCGATGCGGAAGCCGGGCGCGCGGCTGACCGGGTTGTCGATCAGCTCGGCGCCTTCGGGCACGTCGGCCATCTTGAGCCGCGCTTCGTTGAGGTCGCCGGCGGCGTATTGCGCCTGCAGGCGCCGCACCGCCTCGGGATCGCGCACCAGGCGGACGCCGAACGCCTTGGCGACGGCCGCCGCGGTGATGTCGTCGTGGGTCGGGCCGATGCCGCCGGTGGTGAAGACATAGTCATGGACGCGCCGGCACTCGTTGACCGCCTGGACGATCGCCGCCTCGATATCCGGCACGACGCGCGCCTCGGTCATCGGCACGCCCCATTCGCCGAGCCGCTGCGCCAGGTACTGCAGATTGTCGTCCTTGGTGCGGCCGGACAGGATCTCGTTGCCGATGATGATGAGGCAGGCGGAAGCCAAGGCGCCACGCTCGCGTTGCTCGGATCGGGGCCCGATGATAGCCCGCTCCTCGCCGCCGTTCCAAGCGGCCGCTTGATGGCCCGATCCGCGGGCCTTAGGGTCGGCGCATGAAATTCGCCGAGCCGCTGGTGCGCGGCATCCTGGTGCGCCGCTACAAGCGGTTCCTGGCCGACGTCGCGGTGCCCCAGGGCATCGTCACCGCCCATTGCCCCAATCCCGGCTCGATGATGGGCCTCGACAAGCCGGGCTTCGAGGCCTGGCTCGCGCCCGCGCGGACGGCCGGACGGAAATTGCCGTTCGGCCTGCAGATGATCCGGCCCGGCCCCGAGGCGGCGCTGGTCGGCGTCAACGCCGGCCTCGCCAACGCCCTGGTCGAGGAGGCGCTCGCCGCGGACGGCATCCCGGCGCTCGCCGGCTACGGCGCGCGGCGGCGCGAGGTGCGCTATGGCGAGCGCTCGCGCGTCGACTTCGTGCTCGAGGCGCCCGGCCGGCCGCCCTGCTATGTCGAGGTCAAGAGCGTGACCTTGAGGCGCGACGGCGCGGCCGACGGCGCCGGCCTCGCCGAATTCCCCGACGCGGTCACCGCGCGGGGAGCGCGACATCTGTCCGACCTGGCCGGCATGGCGCGGGCCGGCGCCCGCGCGGTCGTGCTGTTCGTGGTCCAGCGCGCCGACTGCGACCGCTTCGCGCCGGCCGCCGACATCGATCCGGCCTATGCCGCGGCGTTCGAGGCGGCGCGGGCGGCCGGGGTCGAGGTGGCGGTGCACCGCTGCACCCTCGACGCCCAGGGCATCGGCCTCGGCGGGCCCCTGCCCTGCGCTGGCTAAGCCCAGCCGGGAACCCCGGCGGCGGCCGGCCCGTTCCGATGGCAGCGCAAACTACAGGGATCGGCCGCCATGCGCCGACAAGGCGTCTTTGCCAGGTTCGCCAACCGGGCGGCGGCCGCGACCGGCCACCCGCTGGCCTTCGGCCTGGCCCTTCTGACCATCGTCGTCTGGGCAGTCACCGGGCCGGTGTTCGGCTATTCCGACACCTGGCAGCTGGTCATCAACACCGGCACGACCATCGTCACCTTCCTGATGGTCTTCCTCATCCAGAACGCCCAGAACCGCGACGGCAAGGCGCTGCAGATCAAGCTCGACGAGCTGATCCGCGCCCTCGAGGGCGCCCACAACGCCTTGCTCGATCTCGAACAGCTCAGCGACGAGGACATCGATAAGGCCCGGAGGAAATATTGCGCCCTGGCCGCCGACGCGCGCAAGAAACGGTCGCGGGGCCGGGGCGACACCGACCAGCCCGACGTGCTGTTCGACGACTGACCTCGGCCCGGCCGTCCCGTCCGGCCGGCTCCGCGCCCAACTGGCCCAAGCCCCTTGAAGCCGGCCGGCCCCGGATGCTAAGTCCGGCCAGGACTTGCCGGTAATTTAACCGATCCCCACTTAGGGTGTGTCGGCATGGGCTGCAGCGGCAAGGGCGGCAAACCGGGCGATTCACGACGATGAACCAGATGGATATCAACCAGCCCGTCTCCGAAGGGCGGACCATCAAGATTCACGGGCAGGAGGGCTTCGACGGCATGCGCCAGGCGGGCCGGCTGGCCGCGGAGACGCTCGACTACATCGCCCCCTTCGTCGTGCCCGGCGTCACGACGGGCGAGCTCGATCGGCTCTGCCACCAGTACATCGTCGACCGCGAGGCGATCCCGGCGCCGCTCAATTACCGCGGCTTCCCGAAGTCGATCTGCACCTCGGTCAACCACGTCGTCTGCCACGGCATACCGGGCGACAAGCGCCTGCTCGAGGGCGACATCGTCAACATCGACGTCACCGTCATCCTCGACGGCTGGCACGGCGACACCAGCCGCATGTTCTTCGTCGGCGACAAGATCTCGGTCAAGGCGCGGCGCCTGGTCGAGGTGACCTACGAGGCCATGATGCGCGGCATCGAGGTCGTGCGCCCGGGCGCCACGCTCGGCGACATCGGCCACGCCATCCAGAGCTTCGCCGAGGGCGCGCGCTTTTCGGTGGTGCGCGATTTCTGCGGCCACGGCCTCGGCCGCATCTTCCACGACGCGCCGAGCGTGCTCCATTTCGGCCAGCCCGGCGACGGCACCGTCCTGCGCGAGGGCATGTTCTTCACCATCGAGCCGATGATCAACGCCGGCCGCTACGAGGTGAAGATCCTCGACGACGGCTGGACCGCGGTGACGCGCGACAAGTCGCTGTCGGCCCAGTTCGAGCATTCGGTCGCCGTCACCGCCGACGGCTATGAGATCTTCACGCTGTCGCCCAGGGGTTGGCACCAGCCGCCCTACGCGTGACCCAACGCAGGTGGCGGCGCTGCGGCCGTTTCTTCTTCTGCTGGTGGCCCTGATCGTTCTGCCCGCGGGCCTCCGCGCCGCGGCGCTCGACGACGCGCGCGCGGCCAATGCCGCGCAGGACCGCGGCGACGACGACGAGGCGATCCGCCTCTACACCGCCGCCATCGACGCCGCCGATCTGCCGCCCGCGGTCCTGCCCGCCGTGCTCAACAACCGCGGCAACACCTACCGGCTCAAGGGCCTCTACGACAAGGCGATCGCCGATTTCGACCGCGCCCTCTCGCTCAGGCCCGACTACCCGCTCGCCTATTACAACCGCGCCGCGGCGCACGCTGCCAAGGGCGACCGCGACACGGCGCTCGCCGACTACGACAAGGCGATCGGCCTGCGCCCGGCCTGGCCCGCCGCCCTCCTGCAGCGCGGCCTGGTCAGGCTGGCGCAGAAGCGTACCGACGACGCCATCGGCGATTTCACCAAGGCGATCGAGCTCAGGCCCGATTACGCGCTCGCCTATTACAACCGCGGCGTCGCCTATGCCGAGGGCGAGCGCTTTGACCCGGCCATCGCCGACTACACGAGAGCCATCGAGCTCCGGCCTTACGACGCACGCGCCTACAACAACCGCGGCTATGCCAACGAGCGCCTCGGCCACACCGACCAGGCGATCGCCGACTACCGCGCCGCCATCCGCATCGACCCCGGTCACATGCAGGCGCGGGCCAATCTGGCGCGGCTCGGCGGCAAGCCCTAGCAGCTGCTGTCATAAGCCACAGACTCGCGGCCCGTCCTTCGAGACGCCCGCTTCGCGGGCTCCTCAGGACGACGAGGATTCGTATTGCAATTCAATATTCTCCTTATGCTGAGGAGGCGGCGAAGCCGCCTTCTCGAAGCACGCACCTCCCCTTCTGCGAACCGAGGCACTCGGCCGGGCCGCCCGCTCTGGCCGGCCCCACCCGGCCGTGCTACCGTTCTGCCGGCTGTTCGGGGGCGGTGGAGGCGCGCCATGCGGCGTCTGATTCTCGGTGCGATCCTGGTTCTAGCGTCGGCGGCGCCGGCCTGGGCCGACGCCATGGACGACTGGCGCCGCGCCTACGACGCGCAGAATCGCGGCGACAGCGCCGAGGCGATCCGCCTCTATACGCAGGTCATCCAGTCGGGCCAGCTCTCCGGCGAGAACCTGGCCAAGGTCTACACCAACCGCGCCATCGTCTATCACAACATCGACCAGGTCGATCCGGCGCTCGCCGACTACACCCAGGCGATCCAGATCAAGGCCGATTTCGTCGACGCCTGGGTCGGCCGCTGCGGCGTCTATTCGCGCAAGCAGCTCTACGACCAGGCGATCGCCGACTGCGACCGCGGCGCGGCGCTCAACCCGAGCTATTTCCTCGCCTTCTACAATCGCGGCGTCGCGCTCTACCACAAGAACCTGGTCGACCGCTCGATCGCCGACTTCACCAAGGCGATCGCGCTCAAGCCCGACTATGCGCTGGCCTACAGCTTCCGCTGCTACGCCAATGTCGCCAAGGCCGAGCGCGCAGCGAAGCGCGACGCGCTGCTCGCCCAGGCCAAGGCCGACTGCACCAAGGCGCTGCAGCTCAGCCCGGGCGAGTCGAGCGCGACGAACAGCCTCTCGCGCATCGCCGAGCTGAGCAAGTCGTCGGTCGGCGGCACGGCGGGCGGCACGGCGGGCGGCACGGCCGGCGGCACCGCCGGGACGGGCGGCGCGACCACGTCGACCGGCCAGACGACCGCGCGCGGCGCGGCGGGCAACGGCGCCGGCAGCGGCGGCGGCCTGCGCCAGGACGGCGGCATCCGCTGAGGTGAGCCAGAAGCGATTAGACGAGGGCCCGCCGCCGGCCGCGACGCCCGACTATCTCGGCCATCGCGCGCGCCTGCGCGAGCGCTTTCTCAAGGGCGGCGCCGATACCCTGCCCGACTACGAGCTGCTCGAGCTCCTGCTCACCCAGGCGCAGCCGCGGCGCGACATGAAGCCGCTCGCCAACGCCCTCCTGCGCCGCTTCGGCACGTTCCAGCGCGTGATCAGCGCCGACCCCCAGGAGCTGCTCGAGGTCAAGGGCGTCGGCGAGGCGGCGCTCGTCGCGCTCAAATGCGTCCACGCAGCGGCCCTGCGCCTGGCGCGCGCCGAGGCGATGGAGCGGCCGGTCATCTCGTCCTGGCAGAAGGTGCTCGACTATTGCCGCGCCAGCATGGCCTACGGCAAGACCGAGCAGTTCCGGCTTCTGTTCCTCGACCGCAAGAACGGCCTGATCGCCGACGAGGTGCAGCAGCGCGGCACCGTCGACCACACGCCGCTCTACCCGCGCGAGGTCGTCAAGCGCGCGCTCGAGCTCGGCGCCGCGGCGATCATCCTGGTGCACAACCACCCGTCGGGCGACCCGACGCCGTCCAAGGCCGACATCGCCATGACCCGCGAAGTGGTCGAGGCCGCGCTCAAGCTCGGCATCTCGGTGCACGACCACATCATCATCGGCGCCTCCGGCCACGCCTCGCTCAAGGGCCTCGGCTACATCTAGCGCTCGCGCGGGCGCGCGATCGCGGCGTCAGAACCGCTCGCCCATCGGCCTCAGATCGATCTCGTGGGACCAGGCGCTGCGATCCTGGCGGTAGAGCCCGTAATAGGATTCGGCGATCGCCGCCGGCGCGAGGGCGGATTGCGCGCCGTTCTCGCCCTCGGCCGCGATCATGCCGTCGATCAGGACATGGGCGACGTGCAGGCCCTTGGGCCCGAGCTCGCGCGCCATGCTCTGCGCGAGCGCGCGCAAGCCGAACTTCGGCACGGCGAAAGCGGCAAAGCCGGCACCGCCGCGGATCGAGCCGGTCGCGCCGGAGAAGATGATCGTTCCGCTGCCGCGCGGCAGCATCGCGCGCGCCGCGGCCTGGCCCACCAGGAAACCGGCCAGGCACCCGATGCGCCAGGCCCGCACGAACAGGTCTTCCGACAGCTCGAGAACGCCGCCGCGATCCCAGGTCCCGATATTGAAGACCACGAGATCCGGAACCCCGAGCTCGCGCTCGATCCCGGCGAAGGCGGTCGTCACCTGCCTGCTCTGCGTCGCATCGCAGACATAGCCTTTCACCCGACCGCGGTCGGCCGCCGGGGTCGAATCGACATGCCCGCCTCGGCGCGAGACTGCCGCGACCGTCATCCCGGCGCGCGCAAAACGGTGGACCAGGGCGTTGCCGAGCCCCGGCCCGGCGCCGACCACGACCGCGATTTCCTGTTGCGTCATTTTTTTCGTCATCCTTCGGGTTTGCGAGTTGGACTCGAACAAGGCGGCTGTCGGCCGCGGTCGTCGCCACGCCGCAGGGCCACGATCATGCCGAGCGTCACGACGCCGACGCCGATGGCGCCCGCGACGCTCGGCGATTCCGCCAGAAGCGGCACCGCGGCGATCGTCGTGATGCACGGCACGGCCGCGGTGAACAGCGCGGTTTGCGCGGGACCGAGCGCCGCCACGGCGCGCGTATAGACGAAGATCGAGACCGCGCCGATCAGCACGCCCTGGAAGACGGCCTGCAGCAGCAGCTCGCCCCACCCAACCAGGAGCAGCGCCTTGCCGGGCAGAACGGCGTAGACAGGCAGGAAGCAGCACATCGACCCGACGGCGACGATCGCCGCGCCCTGCTCGGGCGGCAGGCCGAGGCGGCGCGTCAAGACGCCGTAGCTCGACCAGAACAGCGAAGCGAGCAGGAGGAAGAAATCGCCCAGGAGCTGCCGCGCGCTCGCCCCGGCCAGGCTGTCATAGGCCATGAGGGCGACGCCGACGCCGATGAGCGCGACGCCCATCTTCTGATAGCGTGTCCCGCGCTGCCGCAAGGCGATGCTGACGATGGCAAAGGTGAAGAGCGGCAGCGTGCCGTGCAGCAGCACGGCACCATGCGCGGCCGGCGCGAGCGAAAATCCAGAATAGGCGAAGAGCGCGAAGCCCAACCCGCCGAATACGGCCAGTGCCCCGGCATCTCGCGGCCTTACACCTGCAAGGCCATGACGAAGCAGCACCGGCAGCAGCACCGCGCCGCCGATCCCAAAGCGCAGCGCCGCGATGTCCGGCAGCGTCAGCGACGACGAGAAACCGAGCCGCGACACCAGCGTGAAGCTCGAGAACAGGACGACGGACAGCATGGCGCACAGAACGCCGATGGCGCGGTCCGGCACGGCAGTCGATGCCGACGAGGCGGTCCGCCCTAGCGACTGTTCGACGTCCGCGGTCATCTGACGGCCGCCTCTTCTCTGCCATGCCCGGCCCCGCGGCTTCGCGCCGCAGCCCGGTGGCCATACCGGCCTTTTTGTAATGTTCGGTCAACAAAATTTTTGTAATATGCGTTCAAATAAATGTGCGCCAGGCGCGCCGGCGCCGGCAAAGAATGGGCAGGGAACGGGGATCATGGGCAGAACGAGGGAATTCGATCGAGACGACGTGCTCGACCGGGCCGGCGAGATGTTCTGGCGCCTGGGCTACGACGTCGCGACGGTCGAGGATCTGGAGTCGGCGACGGGCCTCGGGCGCGGCAGCCTCTACAACGCCTTCGGCGACAAGGAGGCGCTGTTCCTCGCGGCGCTCGACCGCTATGTCGCGACCTACGGCGCCGCGCCTTTCAAACACCTGCGCGGCCGCGACGTCGGCCGGGGTATTAGTCTGATGCTCGACGCGATCTTGGCGCGCATGAACGATCCGGCCAAGCCGCGCGGCTGCCTCCTGACCAATAGCAGTCTTGCCGCCGGCACGGGCTCGAAGCGCATCGACGCCGAGGTCTCGAGAAAGATCGGGGCCATGGAGGCCGCGCTCGAAACCGCGATCGCCCGGGCGCGCGACGACGGCCAGATCCCGGCCGACGCCGATCCGAGGCAGCTGGCGCGCTTCTATTGCGCGGTGATCCAGAGCCTCGGCGTGACCCACAAGGCGCTCGGCGAGGCGGCCGCGCTCCACGACATCGTCACCGTCGCGATGCGCAGCTGGCCCGGGCGGCACCGCAAGTCCGCGCCCGCGCGGATCCCGAGGCCCGTGCCGCGCTCGCGCCGGCGCGGCCGGACCGCCGCGCCGTCCCGGCCGGTGCGCTAGACGAGCTGCAGGAAGATCATCACCAGGCCGACTATCGAGACCGCCCACACGCCGGTGCGCAGCCACGGGATGCCGATCAGGTAGACCGCGGCGTAGGCAAGCCGCCCCCAGAAGAACAGCTGCGCGCCCAGCGCCGTCGTGGCATTGGCCTTGCCCACGACCTGGGCGACCAGCACCAGCGCAGCAAACAGCACCAGGCTCTCGAGCATGTTGTGATGCGCCCGCTGGGCGCGGCCGGCCCAGCCCACGATCGTCGGCATGTCCTCGCGATTGCCGACCAGCTTCGGCAGACCGACCTGCAACTGCGCGCCGAGCACGGCGACGACCATCTGGATCACCGCCAGGGCGGTCGACCACACCAACAATTTGAGATCAGGTGACATGGCTTCTCCCCCTCCCGTAGGTTCAAGCTCCCGTCCGCGCCATCAGCCTACGCAGATTGCCCGCCAGCGTCGACGGGCAGGTTGCCGGACCGGCCGCCGAGGCTCGATCGCGGCCGACGTCGCCAAGCGCACGCGCCAGTCGAAGCCAAGGCTTCCGGGCATTCGGCCCAGGCCAAACGCGCCCTTCCTTGTGCCCTTTTTGCAACAGGTGCAATAAAAGTACGGATCGGCGCCGATTTAACAGAATTTCATTGGCACAGAACCGCGCGGATATGCGAAAAAATTCCATTGCTGGTCCGTTGGGAGATGGGTGACGGACCGGCGTCGCCGGGGCGCCAGGAGAGCGCACCGGGCATTCAGTTTTGGGTGGGGGATAAGAATGGATAAATCTGTGTCCAAGGCCATGGCCGCAAAGACCGGCTTGGTCGCAGCGGCCTTGCTCGCGCTTACCGCGACGGGCGCGCTGGCAGAAGAGATGACCACGGCCCCGGGCCTTTATGCCGGCTTCGCGGGCGGCGGCACCTATGTACCGAAGCGCGACTTCTCCGCGCCCGGCTTCAACACCGATACCAAGATTGAATCCGAGTTCGGCTGGGTGTTCCTGCCGTCGCTCGGCTGGCGCTGGGGCAACGGCCTGCGCACCGAGCTCGAGGGCGGCTACCGCCGCAACAACGTCAAGAACGTCCTCGAGTGCGGCGGCTGCGGCAATGGCGGCCACACCACCGCGTGGACCGCGATGGTCAACGCCCTCTACGACCTGCCGACCGAGAGCCGGCTCCATCCCTATATTGGCGTCGGCGTCGGCGGCGCGGACGTGCGCATGGGCGATATCGGCCCGATCGGCGGCGTCAACTTCCAGGACAGCCAGTGGACCTTCGCCTATCAGGGCATCGCCGGCATCAGCGCGACGCTGGCCGACGTGTTCGAGGCGTTCGTCGAATACCGCTATCTCGGCACGCTCGGCCTCGACCTCGCCACGCCGACCGCGGGCGGCAACATCAAGAGCGACGACCGCTATCAGAATCACGCGTTCCTGATCGGCGCGCGTCTCAACCTCTACACCCCGGCCAAGGCGCCGGCCGAGCCGGTCACGCCGGCGCGCGCCGCCCCGGCCCCGGTGCCGCGCAACTACATCGTGTTCTTCGACTTCGACAAGGACGTGCTGACGCCGCAGGCGCGCCAGACCGTCGAGACCGCGTCGGCCAACGCCAAGGCCGGCGGCGTCACCAAGATCGACGTGACCGGCTACACCGATCGCGCCGGCACGCCGCAGTACAACCTCGGTCTGTCGAAGCGGCGCGCCGAGCGCGTGCGCGATGCCATGGTCGCCCTGGGCGTCCCGGCCAACCAGATCGTCGTCGCCTGGAAGGGCGAGGCCGATCCGGCCGTGCCGACCGCCGACGGCGTGCCGGAGCCGCGCAACCGTCGCGTCACCATCATCTACGAATAAGGCATCTACGAATAAGCCGTCGCGAGACGGTCAAAGCAACGCCGCCTGCGGGCTCCGCGGGCGGCGTTTTCTCTTGGGCGATGGCGTCGGTGCGGTCGCGTCGCGGCCGGTCGCGCCCGACCCTATTTTGCGCAGGGCGCGACGCCGTGGATGTTGGCGTAGGGCTGGCTCGCGGCGTAGGACGCCAGGCTCTGCTGGCCGGCGAGCAGGTCGTCGAACTCCTTCTTGGTCTCCTGGCAATAGAGGCCGATGTGCACCAGGCTGTAGTTCGACGAGTTGTTCGCCAGATCAGTGACGAAGCGGTTCATCTGGGAGCGGCCGGCGCCGCCATAGGCCTTGTTGAAGAAGGCCTGGAGCGTGGCGCCCTCCTTGCCCAGGTCGGTCTTGTACCTGGTGACGAAGGCGTTGTAGCGAGGCTGCTCGTTGCACGACAGCGCCGACACCATGAGGTCGCTGAGCAGCACGCGCGACTGCAGCGCCGACAGCTCGGCCGGCGCGGCGCACGCCTTGGCCGGCTGCGGCACGGTCGGCCGCGGCCCGCGCACGAAGGCGGCCTCCTGCGGCTTCGGCGGCTCGGCGCAGCCCGCGAGCAGCGCCGTCGCCAGGGCCGCCGCGGCAAAGCCGACGCGGCCCAACAGGGCATGCCGGAGCGCCCGGCCGGGCTTCCGATCGAAAGACACAACACGATGGATCATGGTCACGCCTGATCTGGACATCGGGGCATGGAGCTTGGACGGCGTCCCCCACGGACGCCGGCGTTAACTATGCCGGCCGTTCTCCCTTGGAGCAACCGGAGCGTTCTGATTTTCTTGCGAGCAATGATGCGCGCGCGGCGTTAAGGGCGCTCTAAGAAACGCCGTTAACGGTCGTCAACCGTGCGCGCTTGCAGTCTTATGGAAAGGGAACCTAGAAAAAGGGAACGGCGGGGCGCACAAAGCCACCCCGCCGCCCTTGCCCGGCCGTGTGGAGGAGGTTGGTCCGAGGGGGGATTCGGACCGCCTGGGTACCGGCCGTTCAGCCTTAGCCGGGAGAGAAGGCCATGACGATGGCGACCAGGATGCCGATCCGCAGCAGATCGGAGAGCGCCGTGAACATGATCAGCGTCGCCCGCTCGCCCGCGTTGTTCATCCGCCGCATGCGCGAGCCGAGGCTCAGCACATCAAGGCGTACGACCGCTAGGGCGTTGTCGAAGAACATCCTGTACCTCGTTGGCCCGCTTCCCGGGTTTAACGATTTGTTAGTCGAATATTAACCTGGTCGCTTCGGGATTCCAAGCTAATTCTTTGATTTACCGTGTTTTTTCTGAAATATGGTTAACATGGGCGCTGGCCGCGGAAGGCCCGGAATCCGGGCATTTTCCGCGGTTTCCTTCCGCCGCCGGGTGGGCTATATCGCCCCTGCCCGGCCGCGCAGCGCCGCCGGACGTGACCCGAGGCCGCGATGATCCCCCGCTATAGCCGCCCGCGCATGACCGCCATCTGGGCGCCCGAGAACCGCTTCCGCATCTGGTTCGAGATCGAGGCGCATGCGGCCGACGCCATGGCCGAGCTCGGCATCATCCCGAAAGCGGCGGCCGAGGCGGTGTGGGCCAAGGGCCGCGGCAAGGCCGACCCGGTGCGCATCGAGGCGATCGAGCGCGAGGTCAAGCACGACGTCATCGCCTTCCTGACCGACCTCGCCGAGCATGTCGGGCCCGAGGCGCGCTTCGTCCATCAGGGCATGACCTCGTCGGACGTGCTCGACACCTGCCTCGCCGTCCAGCTCAAGGAAGCATCCGACATCCTGCTCGAGGACATCGACGCGGTGCTCGCCGCCTTGAAGCGCCGCGCCTTCGAGCACAAGACCACGCCGACCATCGGCCGCAGCCACGGGATACACGCCGAGCCGACCACCTTCGGCCTCAAGCTCGCCGGCCACTACGCCGAGTTCCAGCGCAACCGCGCCCGCCTCGAGGCCGCGCGCGCCGAGATCGCGACCTGCGCCATCTCGGGCGCCGTCGGCACCTTCGCCAATGTCGACCCGCGCGTGGAGGCGCATGTCGCAAAACAGATTGGCCTCGCCGTCGAGCCGGTTTCGACCCAGGTCATCCCGCGCGACCGCCACGCCATGTTCTTCGCGACGCTCGCGGTGATCGCGAGCTCGATCGAGCGGCTGGCGACCGAGATCCGCCATCTCCAGCGCACCGAGGTGCGCGAGGCCGAGGAGTATTTCTCGCCCGGCCAGAAGGGCAGCTCGGCCATGCCGCACAAGCGCAACCCGGTGCTGACCGAGAACCTGACCGGCCTTGCGCGCGTCGTGCGCTCGGCGGTGATCCCGGCGCTCGAGGACGTAGCGCTGTGGCACGAGCGCGATATCTCGCACTCCTCGGTCGAGCGCATGATCGCGCCCGACACCACGGTGACGCTCGACTTCGCGCTGGCGCGCCTCGCCGACGTCGTCGACAAGCTGGTCGTCTATCCCGAGGCGATGAAGCGCAATCTCGAGGCGGCCGGCGGGCTGCACAATTCGCAGCGCGTGCTGCTCGCGCTCACCCAGAAGGGCATGAGCCGCGAGGACGCCTATCGCGCCGTCCAGCGCAACGCCATGGCCGCCTGGCAGGGCACCGGCGCGTTCCGCAATCTGCTCAAGGCCGACCGCGAAATCGGCCAGTTCCTGGCCAATGACGAGATCGATGCCCTCTTCGATCTCAACTACCACCTGAAGCACGTCGACACGGTGTTCAAGCGCGTGTTCGGCGCGGCCTGAGCCTATGCCTCAGCGCAGGGTCACGTAGGAGCCCGGCGCGTCGGCGAGCGGCGGATAGCCCTTCTCCGGCGCGCCCATCGGCGGCGGCGCAACCGGTTTGCTCGACCGCTTGTCGAGCCACGCCACCCATTCCGGCCACCACGAGCCCTCATGCGGCTCGTTCTCCGCGTACCAGCTGTCGGGGTCGCGATAGTGGTCGACCTCGCGCTTGGTCGCGACGCGGTAGCGGCGCTGGTCGTGTCCGGGCTCCGAGACGATGCCGGCATTGTGGCCGCCATTGGTCAAGAGGAACGTCACGTCGGTGTCGGTCTGCAGGTTGAATTTGTAGACCGAGCGCCAGGGCGCGACATGGTCCCACTCGGTGCCGACCGCGAAGATCGGCACGCGGATGTCCGAGATGGCGATCGGCTTGTCCCCGACGCGGAAGCGGCCCTCGGCGAGGTCGTTGTCGAGGAACAGCTGCCGCAGATACTCTGAATGCATGCGGTAGGGCATGCGGGTGGCGTCCGCGTTCCAGGCCATGAGGTCCGTCATGGGCGCGCGCTCGCCCATCAGATAGTCGTGGACGACGCGCGACCAGATCAGGTCGTTCGAGCGCAGCAGCTGGAAGGCGCCGGCCATCTGCCTGGTGTCGAGGAATCCCTGCTCCCACATCATGTCCTCGAGGAAGCTGACCTGGCTCTCGTTGATGAACAGCATCAGCTCGCCGGCCTCGGTGAAGTCGGTCTGCGCCGCGAAGAACGTCGCGCTCTTCAGCCGGTCGTCGCCGTCGCGCGCCATGGCCGCCGCCGCGATGGCGAGCAGCGTCCCGCCCAGGCAATAGCCGACGCCGTGGATCTTGGCGGCGCCGGTGATGCCTTGGACCGCGTCGAGCGCGGCCATGACGCCGAGCGTGCGATAGTCGTCCATGCCGAGGTCGCGGTCGTCGGGGTCGGGGTTTTTCCACGACACCATGAACACCGTGTAGCCCCGCCCGGTCAGGTAGCGCACCAGCGAGTTCTCCGGCGACAAATCGAGTATGTAGTACTTCATGATCCAGGCCGGAACGATCAACACCGGCTCGGGCCGCACCTGATCGGTGGTCGGCGCATATTGCAGCAGTTCGATCAGGCGATTGCGGTAGACGACCTTGCCCGGCGTCGCGGCGACGGTGCGGCCGATCTCGAACGCCTCCGCGCCCGTCGGCGGCTTGCCCGCCGCGAGGCGGTCCCAATCTTCGGCGAAATTCTGCAGGCCGCGCGCCAGATTGGCGCCGCCCGCGGCCATCGTGCGCTCGAGCACTTCGGGATTGGTCGCGATGAAGTTCGACGGCGAGAACAGGTCCATGACCTGCCGGCCGGCGAAGGCGACGACGTTCTCGTGCTGGCGGGTGACGCCGCGCACGTCGGTCGTCGCCACATGGAGCCATTGTTGGCCCAGCAGGAAGGACTGGTAGATCAGGTTGTAGGGCCAGCGCTGCCAGGCGGCATTCACGAAACGCTTGTCCTGCGGCAGGGGCTCGATGCACGGCGCGGCCCCGGCCGGCCGCAGGGCGCATTGGGTCGCGTAGCGCGCCAGGCGCAGCCATTTGCGCCCGGCCTTCTGGACCAGCTGCATCTGCTTGCCCGGCGAGGTCGCCAGGTGGCTCGCCCAGTCGAGATAGGCGCTGGCCAGCGCTGCGGGCGACAGGCCGAGCGTGAAACGCGCGGCGCCCGCGTGCAGCGACCGGTCCATGAGGTCGCGCAGGGCGGTCGAGGCATAGGAGTCGCGGTCGACGCCGAGCGGGCCCTCGTCGAGCCCTGCCGGCCGCGGCACGCCGAGCGGCAGCGGCGGCTGAACGGGCGGCGCAGGCGGCGTCTGGGCGGCCGGCGCGGCGCGCTTGCGTCCGGCCTTGCCGCGCGAAGCCGGCGCGCGTAGGACTTTTGCGGCCTGAGGCGTGCGGCCGCCATTTGGGCCGTGCGCAGCATCGGTGCGGGCGTCTCGATCGGCCATGGGCACCTCCGGCGAAACGGCAGCGTGGGTTAAGACTTAAGCACCGCGCTTGTGCACTGCGAAATGACTTAGATCAAGTTCACCTTTGTATTTTACGATATGAATTGTAACAGTTTGTCGACCGGTTGTGCATTGCGTCAAAGGCATGCGTCAGCCGGACCCGCCGCGCCGGCGGCCCGGGAGGCCCATGTTCAGGACTAGACCCGCCCTCGCCGCTGCGGCCTTGCTGGCGCTCCTGGCGATTGCCGTCGCGGGCTATGTCTATTGGCGACATGCCGCGACTACGCGCCTGCCCGAGGGCATCGCCGTGACCAACGGGCGGATCGAGGCCGAGCAGATCGAGATCGCCACCAAGATCCCCGGGCGCGTGACCGAGATCCTGGTCGAGGAAGGCGACATGGTTAAGGCCGGCGACGTCATCGCGCGCCTCGACTCGGTGCAGATCGAGGCGCAGCTGCGCGGCGCCGAGGCGCAGCTGCGCCAAGCCGAGCACGCCAAGGCCCAGGCCGATGCCGTGATCGTCCAGCGCACCAGCGAGCGCGACCTGGCGCGCCAGGAATTCGAGCGCGGCCGCACCCTGCATGCGACCGGCAACATGCCGACGGAAGCGCTCGACAAGCGGCGCTCCGCGTTCGAGACGGCGGAGGCCGGCTACAAGGCGGCGGCGGCCGCGCTCCAGCAGGCCTCGGCCGCGGTCGACGCCGCGGCGGCCAACGTCGCGCAGATCAAGTCGGTGCTGGCCGACACCGTGCTGACCGCGCCGCGCTCGGGCCGCATCCAATATCGCCTCGCCAACCCCGGCGAGGTGCTGGCCGCCGGCGGCCGCGTCGCCACCCTGCTCGACCTGACCGACGTCTACATGACCATCTTCCTGCCGGCGCGCGACGCCGGCCGGCTCGCCTTCGGCGCCGAGGCGCGGCTGATCCTCGATCCGGCGCCGCAATATGTCATCCCGGCGACCGTCAGCTTCGTCGCGTCCGAGGCGCAGTTCACGCCGAAATCGGTCGAGACCTCGGCCGAGCGCGACAGCCTGATGTTCCGCGTCAAGCTGAAGATCGCGCCCGAGCTGCTCAAGAAATACGAAAGTCAGGTCAAGACGGGCGTGCGCGGCATCGCCTATGTGCGCGTGCGCGGCGACGCGGTCTGGCCGGAGAGGCTGGCGGTCAAGTTGCCGTGACGCGGCCCGCGCCGATCGCCGAGCTTACCGCCGTCAGCCATCGCTATGGCCGGCGGACGGCGCTGGACGCGGTCACCGTCGCCATCCCGGCGGGCGTCATGGCCGGGCTGATCGGGCCGGACGCCGTCGGCAAGTCCACCCTGCTCGGCCTGATCGCCGGGGTGCGCCGGATCCAGGAAGGCACGGTCCGCGTGCTCGGCGGCGACATGCGCGACGGCGCCCACCGCCGCGCCTCCACCACGCGCATCGCCTACATGCCCCAGGGCCTCGGGCGCAATCTCTACCCGACGCTCAGCGTCTACGAGAACCTCGACTTCTTCGGCCGGCTGTTCGGCCAGGCCGGCGCCGAGCGGCGGGCGCGCATCGCCGAGCTGCTCGCCGCGACCGGCCTCGCCCCTTTCCCGGATCGGCCGGCCGGCCAGCTTTCGGGCGGCATGAAGCAGAAGCTCGGTCTGTGCTGCGCGCTGATCCACGACCCGGACCTCCTGATCCTCGACGAGCCGACGACCGGCGTCGATCCGCTGTCGCGCCGCCAGTTCTGGGAGCTGATCGGCCGCATCCGCGCGCGCCGTCCGGAGATGAGCGTGCTGGTCGCCACCGCCTACATGGAAGAGGCCGAGCGCTTCGACTGGCTCGCCGCGGTCGACGACGGCCGCATCATCGCCGCGGGCGCGCCGGCCGAGATCAAGGCGCGCGCCGGCGTCGACAGCTTCGACGCCGCGTTCATCGCGCTCCTGCCCGAAGCCAAGCGGCGCGGCCATCGCCCCTTCGCCATCCCGCCGCGCGCCGTCAAGGGCGACGGCCCGGCCATCGCGGCCGAGGGACTGACCAAGCGCTTCGGCGACTTCATCGCCGTCGACCATGTCAGCTTCAGCATCGAGCGCGGCGAGATCTTCGGCTTCCTCGGCTCGAACGGCTGCGGCAAGACCACGACCATGAAGATGCTGACCGGCCTCCTGCCCGCGAGCGAGGGCCATGCCGAGCTGTTCGGCCGGCCGTTCGAGGCGGGCGACATGGCGCTGCGCCGCCGGGTCGGCTACATGTCCCAGTCCTTCTCGCTCTATGGCGAGCTGACGGTGCGGCAGAACCTCGACCTGCACGCGCGCCTGTTCCACCTGCCGCCGGAGCGCGTCGCCGCGCGCGTCGCCGAGATGCTCGACACCTTCGACCTCGGCGACGTCGCCGACAGCGTCTCCGAGGCCCTGCCGCTCGGCATCCGCCAACGCCTCCAGCTCGCCGTCGCGGTGATCCACGGGCCGGAGATGCTCATCCTCGACGAGCCGACCTCGGGCGTCGACCCGCTGGCGCGCGACGAGTTCTGGCACTACCTGATCGACCTGTCGCGCGATCAGGGCGTCACCATCTTCGTCTCGACGCATTTCATGAACGAGGCCGAGCGCTGCGACCGCATCTCGCTGATGCACGCCGGCAAGGTGCTCGCCATCGGCGCGCCGCGCGAGCTGGCGCGCGGCCGCGGCGTCGCGACGCTCGAGGACGCATTCATCGCCTATCTCGAGGACGCCGGCGGCATCGCGTTGGAGACGCCGCCGATCCCGGCGGCAACGGCGCCACCTGTGCGCGGCCCTGGCCGCGCCGGTCACCGATATTTCGATTGGCGCCGGCTCGGCGCCTACGCCCGGCGCGAGACCATGGAGATCCTGCGCGATCCGATCCGGCTCGCCTTCGCCCTGCTTGGCCCGCTCCTCCTTACCGTGACGTTCGGCTACGGCATCTCCTTCGACGTCGAGAATCTGCCCTTCGCCGTGCTCGACCAGGACCGGACGCTGGAAAGCCGCGAGCTCATCGAGAGCTTTGCCGGCTCGCGCTATTTCCAGGAGCGCCGGCCGCTCGCGACCGCGGCCGAAGCCGAAGAACGCCTCAAGCGCGGCGAGATCGCGATCGCCGTCGAGATCCCGCCCGATTTCGGGCGCGACCTGCTGCGCGGCGCCGGACCCGAGATCGGCGTGCTGCTCGACGGCGCGATGCCGTTTAGGGCGGAGACGGCGCGCGGCTATATCAGCGGCGTCGCGCTCAAATACGCGGCGGACCAGGCCCAGCGCCGCTATGGCGTGGCGCCGGATGTGCTGCCGATCGGCATCGAGACCCGCTTCCGCTACAACCAGGCGTTCGAGAGCGTGTTCGCCATGGTGCCGGGCATCATCATGATGATGCTCGTGCTGATACCGGCGATGATGACGGCGGTCGGCGTCGTGCGCGAGAAGGAGACGGGCTCGATCGCCAATTTCCGCTCGACCCCGGTCACGCGCCTCGAGTTCCTGGCAGGCAAGCAGGCGCCTTACATCGTCATCGCTTTCATAAGCTTCCTCGCGATGGTCGCCATCGCCTATTTCCTGTTCGGCGTCGCGGTCAAGGGCTCGTGGCTGGCGCTCGCCTCGGGCGCCCTCCTCTACGTCGCCGCGACGACCGCCTTCGGCCTGGTGATATCGTCATTCACCCGCACCCAGGTCGCGGCCATCTTCGCGACCGCGATCATCGCGATGGTTCCCTCGGTCAACTTCTCGGGCTTCATGACGCCGGTCGCCTCGCTCTCGGTCGAGGCGCGGCTGTTCGGGCTCGGCTTCCCGGCCTCGTGGTTTCAGCAGATCAGCATCGGCAGCTTCACCAAGGCGCTCGGCTTCGTCGACCTGTGGCCCAACCACCTGGCGCTTGCGCTGTTCGCGGTGATCTTCATCGCCGCGGCGCAGTTCGCGCTGCCCAAGCAGGAGGCGTGACCGATGCGGCGCCTCGACACGATTTTCAGGCTCGGCATCAAGGAGCTGCGCAGCCTGCGCGCCGACCTGGCGCTGGTCTTCCTCATCCTCTACACCTTCACCGTGGCGGTCTACACCGTCGCGACCGGCCAGAAATTCGAGGTCGAGAACGCCGCCGTGGCGGTGGTCGACGACGACCGCTCGGAGCTGTCGCGCGACATCCGCCATGCGCTCCTGCCGCCCTATTTCAAGCCCGCCGTGCAGATCGGCGCCGACGAGGTCGACCGAGCGCTCGACACGGGCCGTTTCATGTTCGTGATCGAGATTCCGCCGAAGTTCGAGTCCGACGTGCTCGCCGCCCGGCGGCCGTCGGTGCTCCTGAACATCGACGCCACGGCGATGAGCCAGGCCGGCAACGGCGCGGTCTACATCCAGAACATCGTCGCCCAGCAGGTGCTCGCCTATACCCAGCGCCGCGAGAGCGGCTCGGCGACGCCGGTCGACCTGGTGGTGCGCGCGCGCTTCAATCCGAACCTGCAGTCGTCGTGGTTCACCTCGGTCATGCAGGTCATCAACAACGTCACGATGCTGTCGGTGATCCTCGCCGGCGCCGCGCTGATCCGCGAGCGCGAGCACGGCACGATCGAGCATCTCCTGGTCATGCCGGTGACGCCGACCGAGATCATGTTGGCCAAGATCTGGTCGAACGGCCTGGTCATCGTCGTGGCGTCCGTGCTGTCGCTCGCGATCGTGGTGCAGAAGCTGCTGGGCGTGCCGATCGCCGGATCGCTGGCCCTGTTCACCGTCGGCGCCGTCCTCTATCAGGTCTCGGTCACGTCCCTCGGCCTGCTGATCGCGACCTTCACGGGCTCGATGCCGCAGTTCAGCCTGCTGGTCCTGCCGATCCTGATCATCATGAACCTCTTGTCGGGCAGCACGACGCCGATGGAAAGCATGCCCGCCTGGCTGCAGGCCGTGATGCAGGTCTCGCCCTCGACCCACTTCGTCGCCTTCGCCCAGGCGACGCTCTATCGCGGCGCCGGCGCCGCGACCGTCTGGCCCTATCTCGCCGCGCTCGCCGTCATCAGCGTTGGCTTTCTCACGGTTTCGCTCCTGCGCTTCCGGACCGCGATCGCCAGCTATCGATAGCCGACCGGCCTGCGGTCAGGCCGGCGGCGCTTTTGTCAGGCGCAGCTCGACGGGCATGGTCGACAGCTTGGCGAAGACCCGGCCGTGATGCCGCATCGGCCACCACTCGTAGAGAAAGATCTGCAGCGGCCGCCACATCGCGACCCAGCCGAGGATCAGCAGGCCTTCCGCTACCATCTGCGAGCCGGTGCCGTGACCGAGCGCCAGGACGAGCTGGCGCACGCTCGTGCACAGGAACAGGAAGAGCAGCCCGATGAGCAGCGCGATGCGACCTTCGCGCAGCTGGAAGCGCACCCGCCGGCGCGCCTCCTCGAGCCGATAGTCGAAGTAGTTGTGGATCGCGTCCTGGATCTTGGCGCTCTCGGCCAGCGCCAGCTGGTCGGCCGGCAGATGGATGACGAGCTTGAGCGGCTGCTGGAGGGGGAATTCGTCGACCGAGCCGACGATGTATTCCTCGGCGTCGGCGTCGAGATCCTTCTCGTGGAAGGGCGACGGGTCGAGCGAGTTGAACAGCTGCTGCAGCTTGGACAGCCTTATCTCGATCGCGGCAACATCCGCCTCCGTGCCTATGTCCATCATGCGCCCCCCGACCGAATGCAGAGGGCAATTTAGCCTAGTGCAGCCTCGCCCGCACCACAGGAGCGCAGTCCTCCGCCGTCAGCCGGCCCGGCGCTCCTCGCTTCGCGCCAGGGCCGCAAGCAAGGGGCCGACGCCGATCTCGTAGTCGCCGAAGCGGAGCTCGTTGCCGGCTGCCACGTCGCGGTCGGTCACGCGCTTCCAGCCGCCGCCCTCGCGCACGAAGGTGCCGCCGGTGCTGCCGAGGTCGGTGAGGTGGAGATCGCCGTCCGCGGCGACGCTGAGCAGCGCGTGATAGCGCGACACGGTGCGGTCGTCGATGACGAAGTCGTTGTCGCGGCTGCGCCCGAGCCGATAGACGGGGGCGTGACTGAAAGCGGCGCCGGCGACAATGTCCCTGCCGTCGCGGGTCGCCTTGCCCTGCCCTGCGTCGCGCTCGGGGCCGGTTCGGGCATCGCCCGGTATCGGAAAGCCGTCGGGCAGCTTGACGCGGCCCGGCAGATCGAATTTCACGATCCGGCGGTCGGCCAGCTCGATTGCGCCGCAGCTCAGCAGGCCGCGTCCCTCGCAGGTTCCCGCCTTGACCTCCCAGATCGAGCCGTCCCGGATGACCAGCACCACGCCGTCGAAGGTCAGCCGCAGATCGACGGTGAAGGTCACGCGCCCGATCGGCCTGTCGCCGAGCAGCACGTCGACATAGGGCTTGTGGATCGAATGGATCTCGTGATGGGCCAGCGGCAGCAGGATCGTCTGATCGGGCGGATAGCGCGTCCGGTCGCGATATTGCAGCAGTTCCTTGTATTTGCCCCAGCCCTCGAGCACGACGTCGACCAGGCTGACGTCGAGCACGCCTTGCAGGTTTTCCATCACCTCGGACGACACGCCCTCGACCATCGCCTCGGGCAGGTCGGTCAGCGTCTCCTTGATCGACACGTTCCGCGGCGCGCCCTCGGAAAAGAACAGGCTGCGCAACGTCTGGTCGTCTCCCGGCATGGCCGTGCCCTCCTGGTCCAAATCGTCTTACCCGGTGGTGTAGGTCTCGTGGGGTCCGCGGCTGGCGCGCAGCTTGACCGCGGCGCCGGCATGCTCGGGCGTGTCGAGCGTCACTTCTGCCGCGCCTTTTCCCGCCCGATAGGCGACGCCCGGCAGACGCACCCGCCAGCGCCGCCAGGCGATCCGCGCGGCGAGCGCCAGCAGCACGACCAGCGCGGCGGCAGCGGCATGCCAAGGCTTCCAGAAGGCCGGCGGCGCGATCAGCACGATGCCGACCGCCGTGCCGGCCGGCACTCGGCGCCCGGCCTCGGGATTCTGACCGATAACCGAGCCCGCTTGGCCGCCCGAGCGCCTGGTGCGCGCGTCGCCCAGGGTAAGCCCGGCCTTGGTCAACGCGACCAGCGCACCTTCGCGGGTCAGATTTGAAAGGTCGGGCACGACGACGAGGCGCGCCGCGGCGACCCAGACGTCGATCCGGGTCGGCACGCTGACCTTGGCCCCGGCGGCCGGCTTCTGGTCGACGATCACGCCCTCGGGCTTGTCCGCCTCGCGCTCGCGGACGTCGCCAAGGCTGAGCAGGCCGCCGAAGCTTTCGGCGGCGAGCCGGGCCTTGGCGTCGCGTGGCCGAGAATCGACCAGATTGGGCACGGTCACGACCGGCGGCGGTGCCGCCTCGGCGATCCAGATCTCGATCTTGGTCGGCGTCGTCACCGGCGTCTCGGGCGGCGGCCGCTGGTCGACGATGGTGCCGGCGCGGGCGGTCGACGCGCGCTTGTGGGTCGCGCCCAGGCCGAGCAGGCCGCGGAATTGGGCGGCGGCGAGGCGCTGGCCGGCGGCCGGCGGCAGGAGGGTCGACAGATCGGGCACGCGAACCGGCGGCGGCGCCGCGGCGACCCAGGCGCCTATGGTCGTCGGCGCGGTCACCGTGGTGCCGGGCGCCGGTACCTGGGCGAACAGCGTGCCGGCCGGATGGCCGTTGGGCGCCGGCCGCTCGCCCAGCACCCTCAGTCGCAGCAGGCCGCGATAGGCGCCGGCGGTCAGCGCCTGCACGCCGGCGCCCGGCGTCAGGCCGGTCAGGTCGGGCACGACGACGGCGGGTTCGCGCGCCAGGATGACGCGGAGCTGTGTGGGCCCGGCGATCCGCGTGCCTGGCACCGGATCCTGCGCGACGATCGTGCCCGCCGGCAGACTCGAATCCCGGCTGCCGGCAATGGCCAGCTCGAGCCAGCCGCGATAGGCGCGCCCGGCGATCGCGGCCTCGGCGTCGGGGCGCATCATGCCGACGACCTTGGGCACCAGAACGCCGGGCCGCGGCGTCGCCAGTACGACGTAGATCGGCGTCGGCGCCTTGACCCTTGTGCCCGCCTCAGGCCGCTGCGCGATGATCGTGCCCGGCGCCTCGTCGGACTCGCGTTGCTGAACCTGGCGGCCGAGCGTGAGCAGCCCGTGATAGCTCGGATCGTTGAGCGCGGCGGCCGCGTTTCGCACGTTGGTGCCGACCAGACGGGGAACGACGACAGTCCACGGCTCGGCCACGACCACGGCGCAGCGGTAGACCCGGTCGGTCAGCCGCGCGGGCGTCGTCTGCTGCTCGATGACCGTCCCCGGCGACGCATCGTTCGGGCGATAGGTGATCGGGTCCAGGACGACGTTTTGCGCCGCGGCGAGCTTCCGCGCCGCCTCCAGGGTCTGCCCGACCAGTTTCGGACATTGCGGCGTCGTGACGCGCGGAAGATACGGCTTGACCGTCCCGGGCGTCAGCACGCCGCCGCCCGGGTTACTTGGCGTATCGGGAAACTCGTTGGTCGCCCTGACGGCCGACGACGCCACGGTGGCCACGGCCGCGACCAACAGCGCCAGGCCAACAGTCCGGCCGCGCCGCAGCGCCCGCGGAAGCTTCCGTCGACGATCGCCCATGGCGTCCCCTCGACCCCGGCCTTGCCGGATTCGGGCCACGCTGGCCTACAGGTCGACTGGCGCCGTGATGCGAGATCCTCGGTCAGTTTTGATCGCGGCCAGCCGCCACCGTACCCGGTCCGCTCGTCCGCTTGATGTGCCGACAGCATAGCACTTTCGCCGCCGACCGGTATGAAGCCGTTCACCGTCCGGCAGTCCACCGCAGGCCGCGCCGCCAGCCGATCCGGCGCTTCTAGACGACCGTGCGGTGGCGTTCGATGCAGGTGCGCAGCACCTCGTCGGGATCGCGCTTCCACCAGTTGTTGGCCGACAGGATTTCGGCGTCGCAGAAACCGTCATAGCCGGTCGCGTCGACCATGGCGCGGATGCCCGGGATGTCGATCACGCCGTCGCCCATCATGCCGCGGTCGAGCAGTAGGTCCCTGGTCGGCACCAGCCAGTCGCAGATGTGGAAGCCGAGAATGCGCCGTCCGGCGCGCGCGATCTCGCGGGCGAGCGCCGGGTCCCACCAGACGTGATAGACGTCGACCGCGACCCCCAGCCCCTCGCCCAGCGCGTCGCACAGGTCGTTGGCCTGGGCCAGCGTGTTTACGCAGGCGCGGTCGGCGGCGTACATCGGGTGCAGCGGCTCGATGGCGAGCGGCATGTTGGCCGGCCGGGCGTATTCCAGCGTCTCGGCGATGCCATCCCTGACCTGCTCGCGCGCGCCGGCCAGGTCCTTCGAGCCCTTGGCCAGGCCGCCGACCACCAGCACGACGCACTTGGCGCCGATGGCGACCGCCTCGTCGACCGCGCGCCGGTTGTCGTCGAGCGCCTTGGCGCGCTCGGCAGCGTCGGCCCAGGTGAAGAAGCCGCCGCGGCACAGCGAGGTCACGGTCAGGCCGTTGGCCTTGATCGCCTTGGCCGCCGCCGCGACGCCGGCCTCGGCCAGCTGGTCGCGCCAGGGCGAGATGCCGGTCACGCCGTGGTGCGCGCAGCCGTCGATCGCCTGCATGAGGGTCCAGCCGCCGCGCGTCGTCGCGGTGTTGAGACAGAGCGGCCCGGGCGGCCGGCGCGGACGGTCAGATGGCGATGCCATGGACCGCCATGACGGCGCGGAACCGCGCCACCGCTTGCTCGGGATCGCTGATAAGGCCGGCCTGGTCGGCCAGCCGTAACAGCTCGCCCAGATGAATCGCCGAGCGCGCGCTCTCCTGCCCGCCGACCATGGTGAAATGGCCCTGCAGGCCGTTCAAATAGGCGAGGAAGACGATGCCAGTCTTGTAGAACCGGGTCGGCGCCTTGAAGATGTGGCGCGACAGCGGGACGGTCGGCTCGAGGATCGCATCGAACTCGGCCCGGTCGCCCGCGGCGAGCGCGGAGAGCGCCGCCGACGCCGCCGGCGCGATGGCGTCGAAGATGCCGAGCAGCGCGTCGGAATGACCCTGGTCGTCGCCGGCGATCAGCTCCGCGTAGTTGAAGTCGTCGCCGGTATACATGCGCACGCCCTTGGGCAGGCGCCGGCGCAGGACGATCTCACGGTCCTTGTCGAGCAGCGAGATCTTGATGCCGTCGATCTTGGCGGCGTTGGCCTCGAGCACGCCGAGGCAGACGTCCATCGCCTTGCCCAAGTCGCTGTAGCCCCAATAGCCGGCGAGCGCCGGGTCGAACATGTCGCCGAGCCAGTGGATGATGACCGGCTCCTTCACCTGGCGCAGGATACGGTCGTAGACGCGCGCATAGTCGTCGGGCGAGCGCGCGGCGGCGGCGAGCGCGCGGCTCGCCATCAGGATGATACGGCCGCCGAGCTTTTCGATCGCGGCGCACTGCATCTCGTAGGCCGCGATCACCTTGTCGACGGTGACGTCGGGACCGGGCGCCAGATGGTCGGTGCCGGCACCGGACGCGATGACGGCGCCGGGCACGTCGCGCGCCGCCGCGAGGCTGTGGCGGATCAGCTCCAACGACTGCGTCCAGTCGAGGCCCATGCCGCGCTGTGCCGTGTCCATGGCCTCCGCGACGCCAAGCCCGAGCGACCAGAGATAGTGGCGGTAGGCGATGGTGAGTCCCCAATCGATCGCCGGCTCGAGCCAGGGATCGGCATCGGCACGCGGATCGGCGACGACATGGGCCGCGGCAAAGGCGATGCGGTTGAACGGACGCGTCGGCTTGGCGAAGTCGCGCGGCCCACGCAGGGTGTAGCGCTCGAAACTCCAACCGGCCACGGGCAGATGGACCGCGACCATGGTCAGGCCAGCGTCTCGAGGTCGACCCAGCGCCGCTCGGCCCAGCTCTTGAGTCCGGCCTCGGCGAGCTGGACGCCCTTGGCGCCTTCGAGCAGCGTCCAGGCGAAGGGCGCGTTGTCGCAGACATGGCGGATGAACAGCTCCCACTCCGCCTTGAAGCCGTTGTCGTAGACGACATTGTCCGGCACCGCCTGCCAGGTGTCGAAGAAGTCGATGGTCTGCGGCACGTCGGGGTTCCACACCGGCTTCGGCGTATTGACGCGCGCCTGGCTGACGCAGCGCGTCAGGCCGGCGACCGCCGAGCCCAGCGTGCCGTCGACGTGGAAGGTCACGAGGTCGTCGCGGCGCACGCGCGTCGCCCACGAGCTGTTGATCTGCGCCACCACGCCGCCCTCGAGCTGGAACGTCGCATAGGCCGCGTCGTCGGTGTCGAC
>Ga0335070_10001567_pt1 | contig 26404 bp, 22 predicted proteins | sample Lox_Sample_13_FD_206722 | JGI IMG/M metagenome (GOLD analysis project Ga0335070, IMG submission 206722) | Soil microbial communities from Loxahatchee National Wildlife Refuge, Florida, United States - Lox_Sample_1.3 | ecosystem: Environmental > Terrestrial > Soil > Wetlands | place: USA...
CGGATCCTCAGGATCCTTCTTTGAGCGCTCGATGAGCTGATCCAGCTCTTCCATTCCTTTCTTCCATCTGTCGTCCGTCGGGCCAGGCGCTGGCGCCGGGGCTGCCGCCGACTTCTCCTTCAGTCGCTTTTCCACTTCGCCCTTGGCGCTGATATCTTCCTTGGTCTTTGGCCCGGCCGGCGGCTTCGCCTTCGTCGTTTTCGGGGGCGGCGCCTTCGGCGCCGGCGCGGCGGCGGCCTTGTCCTTCAGTGCCGGCGGAATCTGGCTCGCCTCCTTGCGCGCCTCCTTGAGTTGGCCTTTCCACTCCGCGCGATTCTGCAAAGCCTCGCGCGCGCCCGAGCCCTTCGGGCCATCCTTCGGCATGGCATCCTGGATGAGCTTCTTCGCGTCGATGTCGGTGGTCTTGAAGTCGAACGTCGGTGGTTCGGGGCGGCCGAAGACATAGTTCACCTGCGCCTGCAGCGCGAGTTCGGGCCCGACGTCCCACACCCACTCGGCCAGCTTCCACTCGTTGCTCCATACCGTGATCCACAGGGCTTCGATCTCGGCCCAGGCCTGCAGACCGAGCTTGAGCTTGGCGGCCGCAGCGAGCGTCGCCGTGCCGCTGATCGAATAGTCGCCGTTTCGATAGGCGATCTCGGGAATGACCGATACAGCGCCGTAGACGCCCGCCGTACCGACTGCCTCGATCCCACCGGTGAGCGAGCCAAGCACCACATCCAGCCCGAGCCCCGCGCCGAATGCGACATACGCTTCCGCATACGCGGGAATATAGAGCTCGCCGGTGATGGAGAAGCTAGGCGTCTCGCCGGGCACCGTGCTGAACTCGCCCTCGGCTGTAATGCCGCGCAGCCGCCCCGGACCCACCCCCGCGCGCACGCCGCCCCGCAGGCGGATCACGGCGACGAGAATCGCCCACAGCGGGATGTTCTGCGAGATATTGAACAGTTCCCGGTCAGCTTTCTTCTCCGGGAACATCTCGAAGTCGTCGGCCTTCAGCTGGCCGGCGATTCGCGTGGTCGCGTCGGGAAGCACATCGACGTGCACCTTGCCGGTGAGCCAGTTGGTGAGGCGCGCGGTTACTTCGCCGCTCCCGCTGCTGGCGAGCTTGCCTTTCTCGTCCTGAACCAAGACCAGCACCAGTTCGCCGGAGAACTTGTCCTTGGCGTAGCCGAGCTTGGCTTTCCCGGAGAAGCGATCGTCCTTGTAGGCCACCAGCAAGTTACCCGTGAGCCCGGGAATCTGCTTCGGAGCGACTGCGATCTCTCCTTCGCCTTCGAGTTTTCCCTCCTTCAGACCGACCTGGATGCGCCCTGATTCGAGGCCGGGGATCTTGGTCAACTCGACCGCCGCGCTCAGGTCGAGGACGCCCTTCTCGTAGCCGAGCTTGAGGTCGCCCTGACCGACGCCGAACAGATTGATCAGTACGGCGCCTCGGCCGGAGATGTCGCCGCGCTCGTCCACCGCGACCATGATGCTGCCGCTGCGCACGGGCAACCCCTTGGGGAATTTGTCCGCGGTGATCGTCGCGCTGCCAGCGAGCTTGCCGTCGCGATAGCGAAGCGTGCCCTTCACCGGAGTGAGTCCTGGTATGGTCAGCTCGAGGCTGCCCTCGCCGGTCAGATGATCGCTGGCGATGGCGAAGCCGATGACGCCGCCGCCCAGGCTCTTGTAGGCGAAAGCGATGTTCTCGCCCGCGCCGCCCAGCTTGCCGTCCTGCATGGTCAGCTTCACCGTGCCGTCGGTAATACTCAGGCCCGGGACGGGCGGCCGCAGCTTGGCGGCTGGCAGCGTAAGCGCACCCTGCAACTTGCCGTCGGCGATTTCCAAGTCCGCCGTGGTGCCCCTGAGGTATTCGGGCGTCAGCTCGACCTTGCCCTTACCGCTCGGAACGCCGTCCTTGAACGCGACGTCGAAGCTGCCCTTCGCCAGTCCCTCGTACTCGAGCTCCGCCCGCCCGCTGCCGCCGAGCTTTCCGTCCGCGAGCGTGACCGTCACGCTGGCCGACGGCATCTTGAGCTTCGGCAGACCACGCGGCTTGAGCTTCTCTGCGGTCAAGGTCACCTCGGCCGCGATTTGTCCTTCCTTCAGCGCAAGGTCGATCTGCGGTTCGTTGAGCGCGGAAATGTCCAGCTTCGCCTTCGCGCTGAACGACGCCTTGCCCGTCTTGTCGATGTCGATGCGCACTGCGCCTCGCTCGACCGGCTTCACGAATGGAACTTGAAGATCGGCCGCGAGCCGGCCGCGCTCGACCGCGCCGGTGGTGCGATCCAGATCGAGCGCCAGGGTCTTCAGTTTCAATCCCGGCAGCGACATCGCGGACATGTCCTTCTCGAACCGCCCCTTGCTCTTGGCCCGCGCCAGGTCTTCCGCCTTGATGCGAAGCCCGCCGACGCCGATCACGAAGTCGTCGGCCGCGGCTTCGCCTGGCGCGGGCGGCGCCACAGGAGGAGCGGGGGCGGGCGTGGCGGCCGGCTGGCGCTGAATCAACGGCGCGCGCGACAGTGTTCCGGCAGGGCGACCGACGGCTCCGATCGGTCCGATTCGATGGCCACGCATCGCGGCGTCAGCCGCGCGTTCTGCGGCGCGTTCGAGGGGATCGTCCGCGGCGACCACCTGCGCGGCGCGCTGCGTATCCGTTTGCATCCCGCTCTGCTGCAGCGTGTGTGTCAGTTCATGCGCCAGCAGGCTCCTGCCCTGCGGAGTGTCCGGCCGGTATTCGCCGCTGCCGAAGTAGACGTCCTGGCCCGACGTGAAGGCACGGGCGCCAAGCTCTCTGGCGGCGTGCGCGGCGGCACTGTCGGAGTGCACACGAACGCCGCCGAACGGGACTCCGAACCGGCCTTCCATGTCGGCACGCGTGGGTCGATCCAGCGGCGTGCCCGCGCTGGACGGAATCACCGGCCCGCGAGGCGGCGGCTCGGCGGCGGCCGAACCTGTGCCGGCGAGCAACCGCTGGACGTACCGATTGCCGTACGCGCCCTGCAGCGACCCCAGCAAAGCCGCGCGCTCGTCCGCATGCATCGATGGTTCGAGTCGCTGCAGCATCAAGCGGTGCTCAGCCACGGGCGGATTGACCGCAGGGAACGCACCGCCCACATGCGTCGGCGCATGTGTCGGCCCGGTGGTGCCCGCCGATTGATCGGCGGTGCGCCCGGGCTTGCGCCCGCTCTTCTCGGCGCTTTCGGCCTGCTGATCGTGTGTGGTGGCCATCGAAGACTTGGCTGGTGCGCTCAGGCTTCTGCCGCCACCGAGCCGTCCGCGACGATGTTTCGCTCGATCGCCAGGCGCAGACTGTCGATGGACGCGTTCCACCGCTCATAGGGCTCATGCAGCGGAACGTTCGCGAGGAGCGGACTGGACCCCGCCTCGCAGTCCGCGGCCCAGCGCTCCACAGCGGCTCGCAGGGCTTGCGGCGACAGCGAGGCGCGCGAGCGCTCCATCTCGGAGTACGCTTCCGAAAGATACGCATAGTAGGAACGCACGGAGTACTGCGCGCCGCTCAGGTCCACGTGCCGGTTCCACCGATCGACGAGGTAGGCATAGATCTCTTGCTCGACCTGGAAACGCTCCAGACGGCCGCGAAACTCCGGCAGGTCCATGGCAACGAGATGCCACGCCCCTTCCGGGCAGTAGACATCGTCGCGCAGCAGGACGGTTCCGTGCGAAAGGTAGGCCGGATAGGTCTGACACACATGGGGACGAATGCGGTAGATGCCGCAGCGGCCGCGGCCGTTCATGAAATCCATCCAGAAAATACAGGGGTTGCCCTTGCGGAAGTCGCCCACTTTGTCCAGCGCGATGTCATACCTCGTCCCGCGCGGCTTCAGAACGAACCCCGGCTTCGTCTGGTCGGACAACGCAAAATAGACCAGGAACGACTCGAAGCCCAATCCGCTCTCGGTGGCGATTCGCCAGGCGTCGTAGCCGGTAACCGTCACGACGTAGTCGATGCAGCAGCGCGACGAGCAGGTTGCGCAGGGGCTCGGTCCGGTCATTGTTCATCCTCCGCCATCGCCGCGTAGCGGTTTACGAGGTAGGACAGATATTCCTCGAAAGTTCGCTGGGCACCCCGCTCTTCGGTCCCCGCGTTCCATTGCTGCACGATCCGCCGATACTCTTCCTCCTCCGCGAGGACCCGCCGTATCTTCCGGCGCTCGTCCATATCGATATCCCGGTAGGACCAGGTTCTCACGCAGCCTTGGGGATCGTTGACCAGCGCGATCACGTCATCCCTGAGCACGACCGGGTGGGTCCGACACTGTCCTGGACGCAGCTCCCCGAGGCCGCAAAATGCCTTTCCGTCGCCGGTGCGAACGAGAAATATGCAGGGCGAGGCAAGCGGTTCGGGAAGTCTGCGCCGCGCCAGCACCACGGCGTAGCGGGTGCCGCCGGGCTCCAGGAGGAATGCGCCCGGCGCCGTGTCGGCCACCGCGCAGTAGTCGAGGAAATCCTGCGCCGGTACCTGCAGCGCACGCAGGATGCGGTAGATATCCCTGCCCGTCACCGCCACGATGTAATGAAAACAGCAACGCTTCACGTGACACGCGGCGCAGATCGCCTCGCGCGTTGCCGGTCGAGCCGCGGCAGGCACGCTCACCGCTTGTCCGGTTGTCTTCATCGCGCAGTCCTTCCGTTCGCGGAAATCCAAGCCGAGCCTCAGCCCTTCGCTGTGCCTCCCGGAAACTGGAACACCGCGAGATAGCTGGCGCTGCCCCGCGTGAACGTGAGCTGCAGCCTGGGCGGGTTCCTGAGCCCGCTGCTCACCGAGACGACGACGGCGCGCGCCTGCGAGCCGCCGGCATTCTGGATGCGGTAGTCATTCCCTTCGGCCATGTCCGTCAACGGCGTCGCAATCACTGCGGTACCCTCCGTCACCTGCAACGTGAGCGGCACGAACGCTGCGCCCTTCACGACGTTATAGAGATAGGGAATCGAAAACCCGCCCCCGGTGAGCGTTCCCTGCGCCGGCGCCGGCCCGATTTCCTCGGGGTGTCGCTGTACGGTGGGTGCGACCGGTTTGCCTTTCTCCTGCTTCAGCACCCGGTCGGGCGATGCGTGCAGCGCCACCGGCGCGCGCTCACCGCGCTCGACAGCCTGCGCCGCACGCGCCGCCTCGGCCTCGAGGGCGGCTGTCGGGGCGCTCGGTCCAGCGCTGTCAGCCTGCTGGGCCGAATGCGCCAGCTCGTGCAGCAGCAGCTGTCGGCCTTGCGGGTCGTGGGGCCTGTATTCCCCGGCCGCGAAATAGATATCCTGCTGCCGCGTGAAGGCCCGCGCCCCGAGGTTGTCCGCCGCGGCCTGCGCGGCCGGATCGGTATGAACGCGTACGTCGCCCAGATCCCGGCGCAGCGAGCGTTCCGCCTCCGTGCGAACACCGTCATCCGGCTTGTTGCCCTTGACGCCGTCGTGCCCGCCCTCGCGGCGGCGATCGTCGTAATCACGCGACGAGCTCATAGTAGTCTCCGAATTCCGCTTTCGCGCAGATCTTGCCCATCTTCTGGAACTCGCGCTTCGCCGCGAGCACGACGTGGCGCATGCCGATGGCGCTGCGCTCGCATTGCGCGAGATAGGCGGCGCCGACCGCGATGTTCTTGATGCTCCCGCCGGTGAGCTTGAAGCGCCGCGCGAGAAAATCGAAATCGAGGTCGGCGGCGAGCGGCGCCTGCGCGGGGAACACCTGGCGCCACAGCAGCAGCCGCTCCTCCCTCTCGGGCTGCGGAAACCCGACCGCGAACTGGATGCGGCGCAGGAAGGCATCGTCGAGATTGCGGCTCAGGTTCGTGGCGAGGATGACGATCCCCTCGTGCTCCTCCATGCGTTGCAGCAGGTAGTTGATTTCGACATTGGCGTAGCGGTCGTGCGAATCCTTGACCTCCGAGCGCTTGCCGAACAGCGCGTCGGCCTCGTCGAAGAACAGGATCGCGTTCGCGGTTTCGGCGGCGGTGAAGATGCGGTTGAGGTTCTTCTCCGTCTCGCCGATGTACTTGCTCACGACCGCCGAGAGATCGATCTTGTAGACATCCAGGCCGAGCTCCGCCGCGATGATGCCGGCCGCCATGGTCTTCCCGGTCCCCGAAGGCCCGGAGAACAACACGTTGTTTCCCCGGCCGAGCGAGTGCTTGCTGCCGAAGCCCCAGTCGCTGTAGACGCGCTCGTGAAAGCGGATGTGATCCACGACTTCGCGCAATTGCTGCCGTTGCGCCGCGGGCAGCACCAGATCGCTCCATGAGTAGCGGTTTTGCACCTTGTGCCCGAACGATCGCAGCCGGGTGCTCGATTCCGCGCGACATGCGGCCTGCAGATCGGCCTGGGTAAGCGTCGTTTCTCCGGGCGCGCGCAACTGAAGCACGCCGCGCGCGACGCTCACCGCGTTGCCGATCTCGCGTTCCGTGAGCCGATAGCGCGCCGCGAGATCCTCCGTCGAGACTTCGGGACTCACGTCGCCGTAGCCCTTGAGTGCCGTCTCCCAAATGGCCTTGCGCTCGCTGAATCCGGGCAGCGGAAACTCCAGCGCGACGAATCCCTGCCGCTTCCATGCGCTGCCAAGCTCGATCGGCTCGCCGCTCGCCAGGAACGTGACCCAACCCAGGTCGCGCATTGCCGATTCGAGCGCCGCATGGCGCGCGGCGAGGGCATCCCCGGCCAGGGCGCCGCCGACGTCAAGATAAAGCGCAGCGCCCCGCAGGGCCGCATCACGAAATGCCAGGCGCACCGCCTGCTCGAACGATCCCGCGGTCGCGGCCAGCGTGGGAAGATCGAGGAACAGGCAGGCGAGCCCGGCGGCCGAGCAGACGAACCGCGCAGCATTCTCCTTCGCCCCCGCGTCCGGCCCGTGCAGGTGCGCAATCCATTGTCGCGGGGCCGGCTCGTCGAGATGCCTGCTGAGCGAGGCCGAAAGCGCGTTTGCTGCCCCGCTCGCGGTGATCTGCGAGTTCGGCGCCTCCAGCCGCGCGCAGTGCACGAGACGCGAGTCGACCTCCCGGCCGCCGAGCAGGTATGCAGCGATGCCGGGGTCGATGCGCAAGCGACGGGCAAGCAAGGTCGGGGTGGCGTGCTGTTCGTCGCCGAACTCCACGATGGCATACCGCATCGGTCGGGCGCGCGCGTGAAACGCCCGCCGCGCGAGCCCTCGTTCGCGCAGACCATCGCAGAATAGCCTTTGGACCAACGCGACCCTTGGCGCGCGGCAGGTGGCATCGTCCTGCAGGTACGCATACAGGGCGCCGTACTTCTCGTCCACCTCGGGAGCCAGGCACAGCAGGAGTACGTCGCGCTCGAAGGGCGAGAGCGAGAACAGGCGCTCGAGCCGCGCAAGACGCAGTTCCAGGCCCTCCGCGAGACTTGCCGCCACGCGCGCATCGATGTCGCAGCGCTTCGCCTCGGCGCGCGCTCGCAGGCTCGCACTGTCGCCGGTCGAGTCGGCTGGCACGCCGTCCTCCACCGCGGCAGCGTCTCTCGGAAAGGCGCCATCAAGCCCCTGCGGGGCCCGCAGATTGCGCTGTGCATATGCGAGCACCTCGTCGAGCCAGACTAGTTCATCCTGGATGTGCGCGAGGTTGTCGGTGTAAGGTTCTGACATCGCAGTGCCGCGATCGAGCGCCTCGACTATGCGTGTTTGCGTAGCTGCCCGCGAGCTGTCGCTTCCCGGAGTGAATCAGCGCTGCGGCGGCTGGAGTTGCCGTTCCTCACGGGGGGGCGCCGGGTAGCTTCGCAATATCCTGTCCAGAAGGGCTCTGGCCTGGTCCTCCGTCAATTGCACGACGTCCTTGCCGTCCGCCTGCACGTTCTGGTCGCTTTCCGCCAGCATGAAATGCTCGGAATTGTGATAGTGGGTGTTCTTCCAGACGACGTTGCGGACCTGCGCGGGGTATTGAAATTCGCCGTTGTCCGCGATCGTGTAGTGGATCTGATAGAAGTTCATGGGCATCCCTCCAGCGGTCCAGGGCTAGGCGATCTTGATGAGTCTCGCGACTTGGCCGTTCATCATGCCGACCCAGACGAACATGCCGTCGAACGCGATGCGACTGGGTACCCCTCTGAGCGGAATGGTCGCCAGGATGACGTCTGCGCTCACGTCGATCTTGCTGAGCGTGTTGGTTGCTGCATTTCCCACCCAAAGCGCCGTGCCGTCGAAAGCAGCGCAGCTGGGCTCGCTCAGCCCCGCCACGGTGTCGATGATGGAATTCGTGGCCGGATCGATCTTGACCACGTTGTTGGCCGCAGAGTTGGCTACCCACAGCGCCCTGCCGTCGAAGGCAAGCGCCGTGGGATTGGCGAGACCGCTCGTCACGGCGGTGACGACGCCGTTGGTGCTCGGATTGATTTTGCTGAGCGTGTTGGCGCTGGGATTGGCTACCCAGAGCGACACGCCGTCGAACGCGAGGTCGCGTGGAACGGCGGGGGCGACCGACACGTTCGCGACGACGGCATTGGTGCTGAGGTTGATCTTGCTGACGCTGTTGGTTCCCGGGTTGGCCACCCAGAGCGAGGTACCGTCGAAGGCGAGCGCCGCGGGAGCGCTGCCCGCGGCGAGCTGCAGCGTGCCGATGACATTGCCCAGTCCATCCATTCTGGTCAGGCTGTTGCTGCCTTGATTCGCCAGCCAGATCGACGCTCCGTCGGAGGCTATCGCCGAGACGTTCGAGACCGCGACGAAGTTGGCGCCACCGCCGTCGCCGAACACGCTGCCCCTGAACAACACGTTGTGCTGAGAGTAGGTCCACCACATGCTGTTGCCATCGAAGCCGAGAGCCGAGACGACGTCATCGCCCAGCTCGGCGGCGATGACTCCTTTGGCGTCGATCTTGGTCACCGATCCGCCGTTCCCGCTCCACGGCGAGTAGTAGTAGTTCTGCGGTCGCGGAGCCGACGCCCACAAACTCCCGCCGCCGAACGTCAGGGTCGGCCCCTGGCTCCAGCCGCCCCGAACCACCTCCCAAGTAGTCGAAACGATCGTGTTGGAAGTCGGATCGATCTTGCTGATACTGTTACTGGACGCATTTGCTACCCAGACGAACGCCCCGTCGTAGGCCAGTGCGGCAGGGGAGGAGAAGCCGGATACAGTGGCCATTAGAGTATTGGTCGCGCCACCGCTGATCCGGCTCACCGTGTTGCTGCCGGCGTTGGCCACCCAAAGGGACGCGCCGTCGAAGACAATCGCGCTCGGGCTGTTGAATCCCGACATCGTGAAGGTGACGGCGTTGGTATTGGGGTCGATCTTGACGACAGTGCCCGCCGTCTGATTAGTTACCCAGATCGATGTGTTGTCCCAGGCGAGGCCGCTGGGGCCTGCGAGCGGGGATACAGTGGCCAGGATTGCGTTGGTGGTCGGATGGATCTTGGTGAGGCTGTTGGCGCCCTGGTTGGCCACCCAGATCGATTTGCCGTCGAACGCGAGTGCAATCGGGCTGCTGCTTCCCGCCGGGGTGGTAGACGTGGCCGGCGTGACAGGAAGCATCACCGTTGCGACGATGGCATTGCTGGCCGGGTCGATCTTTATCACGTTGCTACCGCCGTTATTCGCCACCCAGAGAAAAGTGCCGTCGAAGGTGGCCGCGCGCGCGTTGCCAAGGCCGCCGATCGTGGCGACGAGCGCCGGACTGCCCCCGAGGCTGACCTTGCTCAGGACGTTCGCGCTTACGTTTCCACCATACCCGGGGAGGTCCTTGCTTCCCACCCAGATCGAACTCCCATCGCGGCCGAGCGCGAAGGGTTGAATCAACGTCAGCGTCGCGTTCACCGCGTTTGTCGCGATATCGATTCTGCACAAGGTGTTGCTGCCCTGGTTCGCGACCCAGATTCCCGCCCCAGTCGCGGCGCCGTCAAAGATGATTCCGGTTGTATTGCTGCTGCCCCCAGGGAGGGTCACCGTCGCGGTAATGGCATTGGTACTGGGGTTGAGCTTGTGAACGACGGCCCACCACTGGTTCGCCACCCAGATCGATGTGTTGTCCCAGGCGAGCGCGCACGGGCCACTGAATCCCGTCACCGTCGCTGCGACGGTATTGGTCGTACGATCGATCTTGCTGAGGGTGCCCATATTGAGGTTCGCTACCCAGATCGAGGTGCCGTCGAAGGCGAGCGCTCTGGGGCCATTGAGCCCCCCTACCGTCGCGACGATCACGTTGGTAGTGGGGTTGATCCTGCTGACGCTGTTGCTGTCCTGGTTTGCCACCCACAGGGAGGTGTTGTCGAAAATGAGCGCCGACGGGGTGCTGCCTTGAGGAAGCGCCACCGTCCCGATGATCGCATTGGTGCTCGGACTGATCTTGCTCAGGCTGTTGGTGCCCTGGCTGGCTACCCAGACCGATTGGTGGCCGGATTGATCTTGTTGAGGCTGGCGCCGTAGCAGTTCGTCACCCAGAGCGAAGCGCCGTCGTATGCGAAGCCCGACGGCCCGTTGACTCCTCTGATGTAAGCCTCGATAGGATTCCGGGGGGCGGTGGAGTACCGGCAGATTTCGTTGCTCGCAAGCATGGCGAACAACGATTTGCCGACAACGCTTAGAGCTCCCGCGGAGAAGGTGCTCAACCACGACAGGCTCGGACGCCGGAAGAGCGTCTGCTGCAAGAGCGGTACCTTGTGGACGCGGTTGAGGTCGGTGAAGGCCACGCTGCTGTGCAATTTCGCCGCGGTCACCGTGTTGTCCGCGATCTGCTGCGTTCCCACGATCCCCGTCCCCTGCAGTACGCCGCCGACGGCGACATTACCTGCAACATTGACGGGCGAGGCAATCTCGAGGTTCCCGGAAGTATTCCTGGTGACGATCCTGCCGTGTACCCGCACCTCGTCGGTATCCTGGTCGCCCAGCTCCACGTCGCCCAGCATGTGGTCCGTCTGCTCGATGATCCTCTCGCCCTCGACGTGCAACTCACCCTGCACGACCAGCTTTCCCACCACGGTGAGATCCCGGCCCACGGTGAGATCCGCGGGCACCGTGGGCTCGACGTACTGGCGCGTGCTGTTATCGAGAGCGACGTTGGAACTCGAGACGCTGGTCACTGCTGCCAACGTCACGGAGTTGGCGTCGAGCGCCGTGGTCAGCTGTGCCGACTCCATCACCCGCTTGTCGCCGCTGAAGATGCCTTCTTCGACGTGGCCGGTAGTTGCCTCCTGATAATTGACGGCCACGACCGTCGTTCCCGGCGGAATCGGGAAGGCGGACACGTCGGCCGTGAGCACGATCTCGCGACCCAGCGGGTCGACCGCCACACCGGCGGTTATGTTCACCGTGTTCGTGCCGGCAACCGGCGTGACCTCCAGCCCGCGAACGATGCCCGGTTGGTGCAGTTCGACGTTGTGGCGGCGCCGCATCTCCTTGTGATAGCTCTGCTCGGCGGTGAAATCATCCACCTTGAGGAACTCGCCGTGAAAGTAGTTTGGCCGTTGGGGTACGGGCGCGATAGCCATGATGAGGTTCTCCTGTTTCGTTTTCAGAGCAGGGTGTCGATATCGACCCGCGAGTGGATGCCGATCTGAAGCGTTGGTCCTTGATACGCGAGCTGGTAGTACGTATGTGCCGGCTTTTCTGCGTCGACTACGGCGCGCACCGCCTGCGCTTTCGCTGCAAGCTTGGCCGGCTCGGGATCGTCGAAGGCCACGTTGACGATAAAGAAGTTCTCGGGCAGCGATCCGATCACCGTATCGACGCCGACCTGCGATACCAGGCCGACTTGCATGGGATCCCAGTCGAGGGCGGTGTCGGCGCCGACGGTCGAGCTGTATCCGAGCTGGAAAGGCGTGATCTGGTCGTTGACCGTGGCGCCGCCGGGAACGTAGATGTTGAGGTACTTCTCCAGGCCGGCGCGCGTGCCGCGCAGCGGATAGATCGAAACGATCTCCTGGATCAGCTGCCGGCACTTCTCCAGTTCCCAGTCGGGGCGTAGCTCGAGAGCAACCCAGCTCGCGAGCCACCTCACGCGCTCCAATTCGTACGAATCGACTTGCTCCGGCGACCCCTGCACGAACGGCGGTACCGCAGCCGGGTCGAAGTATGCGGCGATGTCGTCGATGACCGCTTCGATCCCGGCCGTCGGCGCGGAGTCGGCCTGCACGTCATCGTCGATTCCGCTCAGCAGCTTCTCGAAGCCTTTGAGGAATCGGCCGAGAAATTCCTGCTCGCGGTAGACTGCGGGCAGGTAGGCCAGGTAGCTGCTGAGTTCCCCCGATGCGGGCATGATTCAAATCGCCTCAGACTTCCACCGTCACGGCGGCGGCACCGAATAGCTGAATCTCGGACAGCGGAATCGCGTCGGTCTCGCGGTCGTCGTTCAGGAACAACTCCTGGACCACGTCCACCCCCGGCGTGGTTTCGAGCAGTTGATACAGCTCGGATCGATACAGGCTGCGCCCGAAGGGCCAGCCGGTCCCGGCGTCGCCTCCGACGTAGGGATCGAGGAAGGTCCGCAGCCGGGTTTCCGCACGAGCGCTCAATCCCGCCAGCGGTTCTCCCGGCATGCCTTTCAGCCGCACGTGGACGCGTATCGGCACTACTTCGGGCGCCAGCACGTACACCCTGGTGGCAAGGGGACGCACCAAGTCCAACTGATCTTTGGCTTGATCGAGCAGGCGCGTCGTCAGGCGGCTGTCGAATGCCGCGCGCAACGCAAGGTCCGTGTGGTCGGTCGGGGAATCGCTCAACCCTATCGCGCTCGCCGCCGGAAGTATCACGACGCCCATCCAGGGCCTTTGCGGCGACGGAACGAACGCCCGCGCGCGCAGGATGCTCGGGCTCGGATTCGGCTGGGCGCCAGCCGGCTGGTCGGTCGCGTCGTCCAGGGACACACCGGCGCCGGACAACACGATGATGTCACCGGAGAGGACCTGCGCCGCGAGGTCGGTCCCCTCGGCGTATATGGCGGTCGATGCCCCCATGCCAGTCGGCCGCAGGTTTGCCGTGAGCGCCAGGGTCTCGACCTTCGCCACTGCCACACCAGGCGCGTCTATCCCGACGAGCTGGTCGAGCGACAGCAGCGTATCGGATTCCACACTGTTGACGGTTCGGACCCCGAGACCCGGAATGGAAAGGATGTCGCCGGACTTCAATTGCATCGTGAACGCCGTCCCGCTGCCGATCAGTGCGCTGCTCGGCTGCGTGCGGGCCAGCCCGATGCGCGTGACGAGCGCTAGCTCGACGCCCGGCTGGACAATTGGTTCCGGCAAAGCCAGATCCAGAGTGATCTCCGTGCCCGTGTCGTCCGTGCTGAGGCCCACGACCACACGCTTTCCGATGCCCCGCAGACTTACTACGTCGCCGCTGTGCACATCGCCTGCAAGGCTCGGCCCTGTCACGCGCAGCCTGGTCAAGTCGCTGGAACCGGTATAGACCTTCCCAGCCGCAGGCGACACGATCCTGTCCAGGGAGATGGCCTCCTGCGAGTACGGCACGGGACTCGCGAGGATGAGCGCCGTATCGGAAAGGATCTGGCTGACCCTGGTCGTCTCGCCATCGGGCAGCAACAACTCGTCATCCTCGATCAGATCGGCCCTGAAGCGCGTGTTCAAGCCGGTGAGTGCGGGCCCCGGTGGAGTCCGCAGCGTGCCGGTGATCGGGCTCAGCCGTCGTTTGCTGCATATCACGGCGCTCGAGGTCAGCCTTACCGGTGCATCGAGGCTGAGCCGCGTCTCCGCCTGCCGGTCCGCGTAGCTGACCGTGGCAACCTCCTTGATCGTCCCGACGTATTCGTTTCCGGAAGCCGTGGCGAGCGCCTCGAAGTCCTTGCCGGTTATAGCGCGGTCGATTCGCTTCAGGCCGGCGAGGGCCCGCTCGGTCGCAGCGCCGAGCGGCTCGTCCGCCTCGGGCACCACGCCCAGGCGGCCGAGAAATATGCGGGTGTTCGCGTCGCGGAGCTGGTTGACCCGGTACAACTGCATCTCCGTCAGCCAGGCCAGGAGGTCGACGATGGTGATGCCCGGATCCGCCTCGTTGTAGTTGGTCCACCCCGGCGCGTAGCGCGGGAGCAGGGTGCGCGCCTCCGCAACGAGGTCGGCGAAGCTGCGGTCGTCCAGGTTCGGCAGTGGCAGAGTCATAGCGACTGTGGCTAGGCGCCGGACATGACGACGGTGTGGGTGCCGGAGGCGACGAGCTCGCCCCGGTCATCCATGACTTCGACCCGCGTCCCGCCTTCGCGAGTCCGGTCATCGTCGCCAAGCGCGCCGCTGATGCGCAACGCGGCCACGTGGTCGACGCCTTCGGTGTCTTCCACGACTTGGGCAATCTCGGACACATAGACATCTCGCCCGAAGTCCCACCCCTCTCCCTGCGGTCCGCCTGTGAGCGGATGCAGGAACTCGACCAGCCGCGCCTGCACACGCGCGCGGGTCAGTTCGGCCTCGTCGAGTGAAGTGGGAACGATCGTGACCGAGACCGACACGGTTACGTACTCCGGCCCGGCAATGCGCAGCGCCACGGTGGGCGGCCGCCGCTCGTCGAGATAGCGCTCCACATCGCGCACCAGCCCCGGCGGCGGATACGGCGCCGGATCGTCGCTGTCCGGTACGAGCAGCACGGTCACGCGGCCCGCGTCGGAACCGTCGGCGGCTGGGATGCATAACGTCCGCGCCACTTGAACCGACGCTTCGCGCGCGAGCCATTCGTAGTCTTCGGCGCTGATTGCGCGGTCGCGGTGCTTGAGCGTCCGCGGGCCGCGGCGCTGAACCTCCGCGAGCGTCTCCTGGTCGGCGCCGCCGCCGGCCGGAAAAGGGTTGGTCGCGCCGTCGACGAACGGCACGGCCCGTTTCAGGAATGCGACCGTCCGCGCCGGCACGTTGCCCGCGCGTCCGCCGCCCACCTGGTACAGCGCAGCCCTAACATTGTCCCGACCGGGTGGCGGAATCATTCCCTGGACGCCGTCCCCGAACCGGATCTGTCCGCTGCTGCGTTCGATCACATAGTGCCGGCTATCGGGCTTCGAGCCGTGGAAGTTGTCCACTGCGTGCCAGCGAACCCAGATGTCGGTAGTCTTTGCGATGCGGTTGACGACCTCGCGTACAGGATCGGCTTCGCCTTCCGCCTCGAGCCGGGCGATGTCTTCCGCGGACGGCCGCCCCGCCTCTTTGATTTCGATCTGCTGACCGCTGTTCACCGGCGATCTTGCCAGACGGAACTGCTGGTTCGGCTGCCCATTGCTGGAACCGAGCAGCTCGTTTGAAATGGACGTCGCGTTGTGCGCCCACACGACATTGGGAAAAATGCCGGTCAACTGGAACACCTCTTTGCTCTCGGCGCCTTGTGCCAGTCGCGCGCGGATCCAGTAGAGGTCGTCGCCGAACCGGGTGCTGCGCTGCATGCCGGCCGGACCCATGAAGCTGACGATGCCAGCCCGGGTCAGACCGCGCGAGTCATCCGTCGTGTCCAGCGGTTGCCAACGCTGCCCGTCCCAGTATTCCCAATCCACCACCGTCCCCTGCAGGGGTTGCGGCGATTCGATCACTCCGACATAGAGGTTCACCGGCCGGTTCTCGAAGCGCCGGTCGAAGCCCAGGTAGATTGCCGGGTCGACAGCCTGCGGGGTCTCGAAAGGCCGGAACGCGCCCGACCTGGCGCCCGGAGACGGCGAACGCAGGACGCGGTAGTGAAAGTCGTTGTAGCTCACGATACGCGCCATCGGCTGCTCATCTCGATACTCGTAGCCGAGCGAGACGTTCGTGACGAACGGCGGTCGAAACGTCGGCGGGTTGTACGTCAGGGTGCTGCCGGTACCCGAAAGCGACGCGTCCTGTCCGTAGCTGCCCGACGCGAGGCGCACCCGGATCCAGTGCTTCTCCTTTGAGTTAACCGATGAACTGCGTATGTCGGGGCACTTGAAGACCACCGTGCTCGTTCCGGAGCGCGTGAGCGCCATGCTCTGCTCGTCGAACTGCGATCCATTTGTTGGCGATACGACGGAGGGCGCCGTCGTCGAGTTGGGATCGTAGCTGCTGCTGCCGAGCAGCAGCCAACTCCGGGTGGGTTCGTTCCAGTACTCCCAGGCGACTGTTACCGCGGGCAACAGATCGGGGCTGGGCTTGATCGGGAACTCGAGGGTGAGCGTCAGGGTGACCAACGCCCCTGCTTTGGAGAAGACTTCGTCGCTCCCGATGTAAAAGCAGTCGCCGACTCGCGGCCGCTCGCCGAACACGAAGGCGCCGCCCTTGGTGAGATCCACCGGTGTGACATTGGTGAAAGCCAGGTCGGCGCCCAGCGGCTCGACCAGCCGCGTCAGCAGCGAGATATCGCTGAGCTCGAGCAGGTTGTTTTGCGCAAGCGGCAGACTTGTCGTGGCCCAGATCCATGAGTCGGAAGTCCCGTCGACTGCAGATTCCGGAATGGCGCAGCCGGCCGGCACGGTCAGTGTCACCCGGGCGGTCCGGCCTGTCGTCGACGTCGTCGCCGGCAACTGCGCCGGACCATCTCCCGTCGGCGCCCACCAGGTCAGAGTCTGCAGGAGCGCACTCGCTGCCTGGGCGTATCGTTCGAGCTTGAGGCGCAGTGTGATCTCGGTCGGATGCGAGATACTCAGCAGCGTCCCGTGCGCAAGGTATGCGGTGTGCTCGATCAGCGTGTCTCCGGCAAACGCGTACGCCGGCGATCCGAGAGCATCGCTTGGGCCCGCACTGACGGCGTGGTTCCGGTATCTGTCGGCTGCCGGGTCATGGGTAACGAGCCGGAGCAGTCTGGCGGTGGTGACCGACAGCGTGGCCTCCGTCTCGAAGATCAAGGCGGGCTCCCCCCCTGTGGCGACCGGCGTGCCCTGCTGCACGGTCGCACCTTGCGTCGCCCCGGCTACCGGAAAGAATTGCAGCGGGACGCGGGCTGGCGTCGGCGGTAGCAGGCTCACGCCGATCAAGTCCAGGAACGCGAGCAGGTTCTTCTGCGGCACGAGGTTGAGCTTTTCGAGCAGTATCTCGAGGTAGCGCGCGAACACCTGCACCACTGCCCACCCGGGATCGCCAGCCGCCGGTTTCCAGGCCGGCACGTACTGCGCCATCAGGGCGCGCGTCTGCGCCACGATATCCGCCCGCGTGCGGCCATCCAGCGTCGGCGCGCCCATCAGCTTCCCGCTCCTTCGGTGAGGTAGAACGGATAGACCAGGTTGAATACGCTGTTGGTGGATATCACCCGGTACTCAATGTCGACCAACAGGCGGTTGCCCGACTTCTCGTCCGGGCTGCCCTGCACCCGCAGCAGCACGATGCGCGGCTCCCAGCGCGACAGCGATTCCTCGACGAAGTACGCGGCCTGCGCCGCCGACGAAATGCTGTTCTCGCTGAAGACCAGGGCGTGGATCTGGCACCCGAAGTCCGGTCGCATCTGCCGCTCGCCGCGCGCCGTCTGCAGGATCATGAGTATCGATTGACGAATGCTCTCTTCGTCGCGGGACATCGATATCGCGCCGCCGTCGTCGACACCCACCGGAAACTGCCAGCCGACCCCGAGAAATTCCTGAGACATGCGCGGTCACCCGATATTGACGCTGCCCGATGCGATGATCGTTCCCATCGGCGCGTCGGCTGGATCGTTGCAGGTCATCGCGGTGTCGCCGTTGCGCGCGGCCATCTTGCCGTTGATCTTGACCGTGGGGCTTCCCATCCGGACCGTCGCCCGGTTCGCGGGCGGCTTGACGAAGGTGCCGCCCTGCGGCACGTGCGCGGGCGAGTTGGTCGCGGTGCTGTCGACGGTCGCCGCAGGCTTGCCCATGATGTTGACGTCGCTGCTGAGTTGCCCATCGAGCTTCCCGCTGAACGGATGCGGCAGCAACACGGGCGCTGAGGCCCCCGGCGGCTGCACCAGATGCATATCCGTACCGACCACTTGATCGTCCTTCTTCGCCGCCGGCTGCCCCATCGCTGCCTCGCGCCTCAGTTGATGTTGACGGTGCTGCCCTTGATGGTCAGATCGCCCCCGGCCTCCAGCGTGCACGCACCCGAGGACTTGAGCTCGAGTTCCTTGGCGTCGACCGACACCTTGCCCTGCGGCGCCTTGAGCGCGATGTCCTTGTCCGAGGAGATGGTGACGACGTTGGCGGCGGCGTCGAACACGATCTTGTTCTTGCCGGTCTTGTCGATGATCTCGATGGTTTCCTTCCCGTCCTCGTCGTTCAGCTTGATCAGGTGACCGCTGCGCGAGCGCAGCAGCCGCAGGTTGTTCTTGTCGTCCGCGTTGTCGGCCGGCGGCTTGTCCTGGCCGTTCCACAGCCCGCCGAGAACGTAGGGGAAGCGTACGTCACCGTGATCGAAGGCCACCAGGACCTCGTCGCCGACCTCGGGCAGCAGGTACAGACCGCGCTGGCCGCCGGCCATCGGGGTGGCGACCCGCGCCCAGGAGCTTTCGTCGACGTCGCTCAGCCACGGGAACTTGACCTTGACTCGCCCCATCCCGTCGGGATCCTTGTTCGCCGTCACCAGCCCGATGACGACGCCGAAAACTCTGCTCGCTTCGGGCACGGCCTGCGGGGCGGCGGCGATCAGCTGGTACAGGTTCACGTCGCGCTCCGGCGAAAGGAGAAGGCCGTGGTGTAGCCGCCGCGCGGGGAAAGCCGATGGGTCGCGGAGGTGACGTAGTACAGACCGCTGAACCGCTGCCCGAGGTTGAGGAGCTCGACGACCGTGCCGGCGTGCATGCTGGGGTCTCCCAGACATGCGGCATCGCCGGTCACGTAACCAAACGCCGCATCCTGCACCCGGCCTTTGGCGCTGGTGTCCGCTTCCTCCTGGCTCATGGGCGGCGCATCGACCACCGCGACTGCCGCGGAGCCGGCCATCTGCTCCAGGATGCCCGCACCGAGCTGGGTTCCGCCCATCCGCGCGGATACGTCGTCGCTGCTCGCCTGGCCGGTAACCGCTTGCTTCTGCTTCGCGCTCCAGCCTTGCACTCGCACGCTCCCCGCCTGCGTGGAGATGCTGATGCGCGGAGAGAAACGGACGAGGTTCTGCCCATAGGTCAGTGTCAGCGCTTTGCCCGCCGACTCCCCCGGCGAGCGGAACAGCATTTGGGTGCCCTGGACACGCAGTTCATAGTGGAGCAGAGCCGCCCGTTCCTGCATGAATTCCATGTCGGTCTGGTTGTTCTGCAACAGATACTCGTGCGTGATCCGGGTGGCCTCCACGTCCGCGGTGAGGCCCCGTTCCTGCGCGATCTGCGATGCAATATCGCTGTCGGTCATGTTCTTGAATGACCGCGTCTTGCGCTCGTGGGCGAGCCGGTGCAGGCGATCGTAGCCGCGCACCGTCAAGGTAATCGGACCGGTGGCAGGGAACTCGGGCTCGACTGCGGTGACATCGCCGACCATCATGTCGGACAGCGGCGCGCTGTAGCCGAGCTTGATGCGCAGCTCGTTGCCCTCGCGGAAGAGACTGTCGTCGACCCAGCGCACTGCGCCCGAGGCCTGTTCGCCCGCATTCAGCGACAAGGCGAACATGCCGATCTCGTCCACCGCCTCGGCGATCTCCAGCTGGATCAGATCGATTTCCGCCTCCGGCGGAATGCGGTTGCCGTTGACGGTGATCTCGTACGCGGCGACCGATCGTTCGTGTTCCTGTGCCGACATGGATCGTTGCCTCCGTCACACGAGAGCCGGTACCACGAGGCGGGTGCCCGGCGCGAGAAGGAGCGGATTGTCGATCGCGTTGGCGTCCGCGATGATCCTCCACAGCGCCGGGTCGCTGTACTCGGAGGCGGCGATGCGGTTCAGCGTGTCGCCTTCCCGCACCAGGTAAGTCTTGGTCGGATCGCCGACCGGATTGCTGCGCGCCTCCTCCTCGGGCGTGCTGAACTGCTTGAACGTCGCGGTGACGATGGCGCGCACTGGTACGCCGCCCTGGTTGAACAGGGTGAAGTTCTGGGACAGCTTCTCCAGCACGCACTTGAACGTGAACCCGCCCCAGCTCAGCAGCAGCACCGGGGGATACTTGCGCCCGCCGGAGGTCTCGACCGTCGGCTCGATGAGCGCGCCGAGCTTGCGGACATATTCGACGCGCACGTCCTTGTCCACGGCGTAGGTATCGAAGAAGAACTCGAAAGTGATCGACTTGCGCGCCTCGCCGCCGTACTGCAGCTTGCCGGGACGGCCGCGGACCTGCTGCTCCGTCCAGGTTGCCGCCTTCTCGATCGCGTAGCGCTCGGGGTTGTATTGCGCGGTGAACTCGTCCTTGAACTGGCCGTCGGGACGGTCCTGCTTCTTGATCAGGAGCTTCTCGAATTTCGCGGCCATCAGCCCCTCCGCAGGCCCAGGCGCTCGCGGTCGATCTGCAGCTTGCGCTCGAACAGCCGATACACGTGCTCGGCCAGCTCGTGCATATCGGAAGTTGTCGCCCGCGAGCCTGCGGCGTCATCGGAAGCAACGGCCCGCGCTTCGGATGCCTTCATCGGCGTAGGGGCTGCGGTGACCTCCGAGGCGGCCGCTCCGCGGTTGTCGGCGCGAGCCGCTGGAACTTCGCGGGCAGTGCGCTCCGCATAGTGCAGAGCGAGCGGCGCGGGTAGTACGGATGGCGCTGGCCACGGGGTCGGCGCGGTGGCGCGAGTCGCCAGCGTCCGATGCACATCGCGCTCGACGCCAAGCGCCTCGCGCTCGAATTGCTCCTCGGAACCTCGAGCGAACCGATCGTGCTGCGCCACATGGGTCAGTTCGTGCGCCAGCAGTGCGGTCCCATGAGAAGTGCCCAAGTCGAGCTTTCCCGCGCGGAAGAAGATATGCTGCCCGAGCGTGATCGCATCTGCGCGATGGCTCCTCGCCAGCCGGTCGGCATCGAGGTCGGCATGGATTCGCACCGAACGGCCCGCCTCCTCCAGCCATTCGAATCGCGGCTGCCGCAGGTGCGCGGGCAGCTGCCAGTTGGGATGGAGCGGCGTCCCGGAGAGCGGAAGAGGCAGCGACGCGGCACTGGCCGGCACGGGGAAGGCTTCCGAGGTCAAGGCGGTCTGCGACGAGCGTCGGTGCGCGGTTTCGCCGTCGGGCTGCGCCGCTCGGCCAGCGTTGTCGCGGCCCCGCCCGGCCCCGAGTGGGAGATCGAATCCGCGGACATCCGGCGGCGACGTTGGCAGGTGCGGCTGGCTGATGTCACGCGATTGTCTGTGCTCATGCGCGTGGCGCGAAGCCATGCTGGAGAAGTGCTGCGCACCGAGTGGCCGGATGCGGCCCATGGGTTCGGAGCGCCCGCCGTAGAGGAGCGCGATGCCTGCGAAGCTGGGGGCGGACTCGACACCAGTGTTTGCCCCCGACACCGCTTCGGGCAACGCCTGCCCGGACGGGTGGAGCGGTGGATGCGCGCGCATCCGCGGTGACGCGGTCAAGTCGCTCCGGCTCGCGAGGATGGGCGTGCGCTTGAATGGTTGCCGGAGGAGGCGGTCGTCCGCAGGGGCGGGCAACCTGATACGTCCGTGCAGATCGCCAGAGGACTCGGTCCCGCCACGGCGCAGGAATCCGCGTTGCAACCCGGGTCGCCGAGCGAGCCCAGCCCCTGGACGCGGAGGACTCGACGACACCGAGGCGTCGTGCGACGCGGGCAAGGACCGCTGCTGATTTCCGCCGGTCTGCCTGCGCGGCGATGCGTTCGTCCGCGGCGCGCGCCCGCCTGAGCCCGCGGTGATCGTGGGCTCGTCCGCCGGTTGGCGCCGCCGCCCGGACGCGGGCGCGGCAGCACGGACGGTTCCGACAACAGGTAGCCCCAGAACAAGCGGCGAGGCGCGGGAGAATACAGGTCGAGCCTCCGGCGCTTCAGGCTGGCGCTGAAGCTGAAGTGCTGGGTCGCGCGACATGTCCGGCAAGCGCGTGGCGCTTTGCCTCCCATGGGAGTCGGAACGCTGCGACACGAGCGGCTGCAGGACGGGTGTTGCGCGAGGATCATCACGCGGGGACAACCGCAACTCAGTCACTCGATCTTTCTCCGCCGATGGAGCAAGCTCGTCGCCGGGCCTAGCGGTCGCGTCGCCCGGGGCCAGCGGCATATCGAGGTAGGAGACGCGCCCCGGCGCCGCGATCCTCTGCGTCGCAGCGCGAACACGGCGGGCGATATGCCGTGACACCGTCAGGGCATTCCGGCGCAGAGTGACAGGAAGGGCGGAGGACGCGCGTCCGATCGCCGTCATCGGTGCGACGCACCTCACGACAGTCAGTCTGCGACGCCGCAGCTCCAGCGCCAGCCTCGACGCCTGCCCGAGCATGCGAGTCTCATCCCTTCTTGAGGCCATGGTGCGCCAGCTCCAGCGTTTCGATCGCGACGGCGCTCGCGTCCGCCTTGAACTCGGGCCCAGTCCATTTCACGGGATAGGCGCGCTCGAGATGCCACTTCCACTTCGTGTCGTTTCCCGCCGGGTCGCGCAGGATGATCGACACGTTCAGAGCGGTTACCTGGCCCGCGACCAGGTCCTGATGCCATTGCCACAACCGATCGGAGTCGATCAGTCCGCGCTTGAGGATGACATTGGTGAACTTGGTGCCTTTCGGAAAGCGGTGAACGTATCCGTTGAGGCCGCCCTCGCGGCGTTCCTCGAACTCCGTCTCGACCACCAGACCCGAGCATTCCGAGAACCCCCCTTCCTCCACGCCGTTTACCTCCAGCGCGATGCGGAAGCGGTTCCCCAGATAGGGGTCGCGGCGGCGCGCGTTCGACAGATCATTCGCCATGGGATCCGCTCATCTGCTCGTTGATATCGGAGATCTCCGCGCACCAGCGGCGCCGTTCGCCGTGATCCAGCTGGAGCAGCTCCGCCAGCGGCCAGTGAAAGTGATACGCGATGAAGGCCAACTCGCGGTGAAGCTCCTCCTGCGGGTACGGCGTCACGATGCCAAAGGGAGGCTGTCCACCTCGAAGACGTGTTCGCACTTCGGGCATGTGGCCTTCATTTCGCCGTCCGCCTGATCGTTGATCTTGCGGTACAGCCCCTGCAAGTAGCCGAAGTCGGCCGAGAACAGGCCCTCTATGACCTTGGGACTCACCGACTTCAGGTCGCCCAGCCGGGTGACCACCCGCGACAGCAGGATGATCGACAGGTAGGCGGGGTTCGCCTGGACGCGCACATCCTTGGCCGGCAGGATCTCGTCGCCAGCGGTCGCGAGGCGCATGGCGCCGTTGCGATGCAGGTTTCCCTCCTCGTCGACATAGCCCTTCGGCAGCACGAATTCAACCTCTGTTTGTAGCACCATGACTTACCCTCCTGCGTAGACGCTGCGCACGCGTGGCCTCCCGGCGCGGCGGTCCTTGATTACCGGAGACTGGCGAGACGGCAGCGGCAGGGCAGCGGCGGCCTCCATACCCTCGATCGCCTTGTCGTTCACCGCTCGAACTAGCCGCGGCTCAAGCCCTCATGGGCCAGCTCCAGCGTCTCGATGGCCACGTCGTTGCCCTTCGCGTTGAGATCCGACGGGTCATACTTCACCGGCCACGCGTTGACGAACTCCCAGCGCACCTTCTCGGTGCCGTCGGTATCACAGATGACGATGGCGCCGTTCTTGCGCGCGTCCGCCGCCTTCCCGTCGATGACCTGCTTGCGCCATTCCCACAGCTCGGTGGAGTCCGTCAGGCCCCATTTGAGCGTGATGTTTCCGTACTTCGTGTTGCCGGCCAGCTTTCTCATGTTGGGCGGGTCGCTGCCCTCGCGGTACTCGATGACGTCGTTGTTGGTGTCTGCGATCGCGCATTCCGAGAATCCGTACCAGATGCCGCCGATCTCGAGCTTGAATCGTGAGTTGCGATAGGGATCTTTCCTGGTGGCCATTTGTTCGTCTCCATGGGGCCCTGCGCAAAGTCAATTTGCCGGACCTGGTTGGTGGGGGTGCGCAGCGGACGTCTCCTGTCGTGGCTCAGACGCGCGCGCGGTCACCCCTTCGCGCCCTGCGCCATCTGCGTGATGCGGAAGATCACGAACTCGGCGGGCTTGACCGGTGCGACGCCTACGTCGATGACCAGCCGGCCGAGATCGACGGACTCGGGCGGATTGTTTTCCCGGTCGACCTTGACGAAGAACGCCTCCTTGTCGGTGGTGCCGAACAAGGCGCCGCTCTGCCAGACGACGCTGAGGAATGCCGAGACATCGCGCTTGACCTTGGCCCACAACGAAGGGTCGTTCGGCTCGAACACCACCCACTGCGTGCCGTTGTCGATCGACTCCTCGATGAACAGGAGCAGGCGACGGACGTTGACGTACTTCCATTGCGCGTCGGCCGAAAGCGTGCGGGCGCCCCAGACGGTGATGCCGGACGCAGCGAACGACCGGATCACGTTGATTCCCGAGGGGTTGAGCAGCTCCTGCTCGCCTTTCGTGACCAGCCGTTCGATTCCGACCGCCGAGTTGAGGTAGCCCTCGTTGATTCCCGCCGGCGCCTTGTGCACTCCGCGCGCGACGTCGGTGTAGGAGTAGGTCCCGGCAATCGCGCCCGAGGGCGGCGCCAGGCGTGTACCGCCGGTGCGCGGATCGCTCACTTGAATCCACGGATAGTACAGGGCGCCGTAGGAAGTGTTGAACGCGTTGCCTGCAAAATCCCCCGTGCCCTGCTTGAATGCGAGCGCCTGCACAGGCGACAGGCTCATCGGCGGGTCGGCGACGAAGAAGCAGTCACCGCGGTTCTGGCAATACGTGTACGCGGCAAGAATCGTCTCGCGGTCGCCAGGGCGGTCTGGCACGGCGAGGATATTGATGTCGTCCACCACGTCGAAGGCGTGCAGGCCGTTCTTCGCGCTGGCGTCGCCGATGAAATCGGCATCCTCGAGCCCGCCCACGATGTTCAGGTCCGCAGTGGTCGCCGCGGGCAGCTTGGCGCTGTCCGTCCGGTTGCGCACGTTGACATAGTCCGACGCACCGTTGACCGTGCGCTCGACGTTGTCCTTGGTCAGATCGTCGAACCTCTCCACCTGCGCGTCGCGCAGCTTGACCGTGAGGCTGAAGCGATCGGTGCCTATCGCGGCGATCGCTGCGGTCACCCCGTCGCGCCAAGTGCTGATTTCGAGCGTGATGGCACCGTCGGCATCCAGCAGCGGCGTCCCGACCAGCCCGTCCCAGCCGCCGGTCAGACCGTGGTAGACCAGCGCCACCGCCGTCGCAACGGCGGGCAGGTTGCCGCCCAGCCGGCGCACCGTGATGAAGCGGTTGAGACCGTTGATCTTGCGCTCGGCATCGTCCGGTTTGAGGTTCGAGAATGTGGCGAGCGTTGCGCCTGCGCGCTTGACGGCGATGCCGAAGGTGTTGGTATTGGTATCGTTGGTGATATCCACCGTCAGCGCAGGTGCGAGCGCCGTGATATCGATTGCCGGCCCCGGCGTCGTGGCCGCGTCGTTGAAGGTGGTTGCGGACAGCTTCGGGAGATTGCCGGGCGAGGTGGTTGGAGAGCGCCGATCCGAAACGACGACGTACTTGCTTCGTGCGTTGATCTCGTCGACCGCCGAGGCGAGGTCGAGTTCGTCGTAGATCTCGACCTCGACGCTGTGCTCGAGCACGGTGAGCTTGAACTTGTTGCTCGAGGCGCTCGTGGCGCCCGCGATGAGTATGCCTACGTCGTTGCCCCAGTCGCCGTCGCTGAGCGCGTCGACGCGCAGCGTGGCGGGGGGCGAGCCGGAGGAGCGGTCGGGAATCGTCACCGACGCAGTGGTGGCCCTCTTCGATGTGGCGTCGCTGACACTGCCGTAATGGCAGGTGCGGACGATATAACAGCTGGTACCGCCTTCGTTGAAGAAGTGGTTGACCGCGTAGGCCAGGTAGCCGTTCGGAATATAGCTGCCGAAGGTGTCGGTGAACTGGGTCCAGTTGGTGACCAGCGCGGCCTCTCCGATCGGGCCCTTCTCTGCGATGCCGACGAATGCTCCTGTCGCGGTTCCAACCCCTTCGATGGGTCGCGCGCCCGCGACCTCTTCGATGTAAACACCCGGTGCGAGGTACTGTGGCATGGTTGTGTCTCCTTGTCCTTATGTTGACCTTGAGGCCCGTCCGCGCCGCGTTTCGTCGGAGAGCGGGGGCTCGGCGGGCCCCCTGGCGGCGGCCTTCGCCGCGGTGGGGACCAGTTCCAGGGCCCGTTGCCTCAGGAGGCCTTGAACCCCTTCGCTCTGAAACTCCGTGTCGGATACGGCCGTCGTGTAGCCTGGCAGCAGATGCAGGACCCGGCCCCTGCAATTGATCAGGACCGGCTGGGCGAGCGTATTCATGAGCTTCGGCATGCTTGGCTCCTTCGCGCTAGTGTTTAGTCAGGTGAACCGGTGTGCTCAACGTGAACGTACTGCGTTCGTGAATGTTGGAGATAGACAGCGTCCTCGCCGCGTACTGCGCATGAGTCAACCGCAGTCGGAAGGTGGTGGTACCGTCGCGCGCCTTGACCAAACCAGAGCCGGTAAGGGCGTCCTCCGTCAACGGTCCGTAATACAGGACGAAATGTCCGGTGGGATCGGTCCGGCTTTCCACCGGCGTGTTGACCAGGCGGACGCGAACTCCCTCGACCGGACC
>Ga0335070_10001568_pt1 | contig 26400 bp, 24 predicted proteins | sample Lox_Sample_13_FD_206722 | JGI IMG/M metagenome (GOLD analysis project Ga0335070, IMG submission 206722) | Soil microbial communities from Loxahatchee National Wildlife Refuge, Florida, United States - Lox_Sample_1.3 | ecosystem: Environmental > Terrestrial > Soil > Wetlands | place: USA...
TCAGTAAATCCAATAGAGAAGAAACCCGTCTTCCATTTCTATCCGGGATCGAGATGGCTCTCTCTCGGTAGTCTGGGGTGCAACTTCAGATGCCCCGGCTGCCAGAACTGGGAAATAGCCCACTGGAGAGGAGGGTCCATGTATTCAGAATATCTTCTTCCGGATGAATCGGTAGAGCGGGCCATGGCTTCAAAATGCATCGGCATCTCATGGACATTCAATGAACCCACCCTCTGGTTTGAATACACGCTTGACTCGGCAAAATGTGCCAAATCCCATGGACTTTTTACCAATTATGTTACGAATGGCTATATCACGGAGGAGGCACTAGGAGAAATAGCACCGTTCCTCGATGTTTACAGGGTCGATATCAAAGGCTTCTCTGAAAATACATACCAGAAAATGTGTCATGTAAAGGATTATGGCGGAATCCTCAGCGTGACAGGGAAAGCTAAGGAGTACGGGATGCATGTTGAGGTTGTCACCAATGTCATTCCCGGATTCAACGACAGTGAAAAAGAGCTTCGGGACATCGCATCGTGGATAAAGAATGCCCTTGGACCTGAAACACCCTGGCATCTCACTCGGTTTTATCCTCACCTGGAGCTCGGACATCTTCCGCCGACCCCTATCCCCCGCCTCGAAAAGGCGTGGATGATCGGAAAAGGAGAAGGGCTCTGGTATGTCTATATCGGAAACGTTCCTGGTCACAAGAGTGAAAATACCTATTGTCATACGTGCGGAGAACTCCTCATTGAAAGACATGTTTTCGACGTTGTCGCTCATAAGATCAAAGGCGGCAAATGTCCCGGATGTGACTCCGTGATACCTGGAAGATTTCCCGATGTTTGATCCGGTCAAACTTGCAGAATTGACCAGGAAAGAAGTCTGCAAGGATGGTCTAAGAAAATACTACCGTTTCAGACCTTCGCGCTTCTACGGCGGAATATCCACCGCGGATTGCGTGGGTTGCTGCCTGCGATGCGTATTTTGCTGGGCCTGGAAGGTGGTGTCGCACCCCTTCGATCACGGAGAGTTTTACCGTCCGGAAGATGTTGCAAAAAGACTGATGGGGATTGCAGAGAAGAAGCGTCTCAGTCATTTGCGTATCGGCGGGAATGAGCCGACTATCGGCTGGGAGCATCTTGTAAACGTCCTCGCTCTCATTGATAATAGGTTTCTCTTTATTCTTGAAACAAACGGCGTTCTCATAGGTGAAAACGAGGACCGCGCGAGGGATCTTTCGAAATACCGGAATCTCCATGTTCGCGTGAGCCTGAAGGGGACATGCAGGGAAGAGTTCTCTCGACTCACCGGCTCTCTGCCCGAAGGATTCGATCTGCAGATAAATGCCCTCGAAAATCTCATCCGGCATGGAGTGAACTGCCATCCCGCATGTATGGTAAGTTTCAGTCCTCCTGAGAACATTAAGGCATTGAGACGAAAGCTTAAGAATATTCACACCGGCTTTGAGGACTTTGAGGTGGAGGAAATTATCCTCTATCCCCACGTCGAGGAAAGGCTCAGGAAATTGAATATCACATATTTTGTCGCCCATAGACCGGATAACATTCCGCCGGAGCAGATATAGACATGTACGTCATTCTTTTATTCCTTTGCATTCACATTTCATCGGGCATCTGCCGCAAAGACTCTTTCTGCAGTAATCCTTGCCGAGCCTAACAAGGGCCGCCTCGAAATCCGGAAAAACCTTTATCGTCCTTCCTTCGTCAGTCCATGCCTTCTTCAAAGATGTCAGGATTTTCCCTCTGTCCTTGCCATGCGAAGCAAGAATACCCATACATCTTGCCGCCGTGACCACAAGTTCAGAGGGAAAGGGTTCGGCCTTCTCCCATATGCTTCTCATCTCTCTCAGGAATATGTTGACCGTTACGTCTCCGATGCCCTTTGCGAGGGCCTTGAGTCTCTCCTCAAGGTCTCTGGAGTCTGATGCAGCCGAATGCACGACGTTCAGATCCCCGTCATAGTCGTCTAGGAGTGCAGCGCTCAGATCGAGGAACTTTGTGGCTGTTTTAAAGTCATATCTCACATAGCCGCCTCTATCGAGAATCTCTACGAGACCGTCCCAGCCGGTATTGAGGATGTCTTCCCGCCCCGATACTTTATAGGTCTCTTCCGCTACTGCGCCGAGAGAGGTATATAGGTTGTCGATCCGTTTCTGAAGACAAGGAGCAGGATATCATGGCCAGATGGAATCTTTGACACAACAGACTCGTATTCCTTTGTACTCGCTGTCTTCTTCCTGTTGACCTCCATGATAACATCCTTCGGCATCAGAAAGCCCGTGGCACGGCTGCCCTCTTCAATGTCGGTTACGACAACGCCGTTTATTCTCTTGGGAACATTAAGGCTCTTTCTCAACTCAGGAGTGAGTCCTTGGACGGTGACTCCCTTGAGAAGGTTCTCGACCTCCCCCTGAAGTTGCTGCATTTCAGCGGGAAGTTCCGTAATCGTGACGTTGACCTTCTGCATCTTCCCTTCTCGGATGATCTTCATTGCGATCTGTTTGCCCGGAGGTGTTCCTGCCACACTATTTCTCAAGCCTGAAGGATCGCTGACATCCTTCCCCTCATACTCTATGATGACATCCCCCCTCTTGATACCTGCCTTTTCAGCCGGGCTATTTTCAACAACGTCTCCCACGAGGACGCCCTTGTCGTCTTTGATCCCAAACTGCTTCGCAAGGTCCGGAGTGACAGGTTGTATCGAAACTCCAAGCCAGCCCCTCACAACCTTTCCTTTCTTAATGAGGTTGTCCATGACAACCTTCGCCATGCTGCTCGGGACCGCAAACCCGATTCCCTGATATCCTCCGGACATGCTGAAGATGGCGGTGTTGATCCCCACGAGTTCGCCTTTCACATTCACCAACGCCCCACCCGAGTTGCCGGGGTTGATCGCCGCGTCGGTCTGAATAAAATCTTCATAGTCTGCAATGCCGACATTCGCCCTGCCCGTTGCGCTCACGATACCGGATGTGACAGTCTGGTTCAACCCAAAGGGGTTCCCGATCGCGATGACCGTTTCGCCGACCTTCAATTTTTCTGAGTCACCCAGTTTGATCACCGGAAGATGGTTCGAATCTATCTTGATCACGGCGAGGTCTGTTTTCGGGTCAGTGCCAATCACCTTTCCCTTGAACTCTCTCTTGTCCGATAATTTCACCTTGATCTCATCGGCGTCCTTAATCACATGATTATTGGTAAGGATATAGCCGTCTTTATCCACGATGACCCCTGATCCGATACCGGACTGTTTATAATCCCTCGGCCTCCCGAAGTGGCCGAATTCATCGCCGAAGAATCTCCTGAAGAAAGGATCATCAAAGAAAGGAGACTGAGACCCCGGCACTCGCACGGTTTTTGTGGACGAGATATTGACGACCGCCGGTTTCACTGCTGCGGCGACTTCTGCCATTGCCTGTCCCGTCTTTGAAAGGATATCAACGGCCTCCTTTGATATCGTCGGTTCCTCGGTGAAGGCCACCGAGTGCACCTTGAGGGTTGAAGATATCCCGAGTCCTATGATCAGCCCGATCAGTACCAGTGTGGCTCCATAAACGAATGTGCGTTTCTTCTCCATCATCTCTCTCCTCCTTTATTTTCGACAGCCTCAAGATTTCCGTATCTATTTTCTAAAAGATTATTGTGAAGGGATTATGAAGAAAGAGCCAGTCCGTAAACCTCATTGGAATCTCATCGCATGTACAGGGCTCCCATCCATGCCTGCCTGACTGTTCTTTGTAACCATTAAGGTTAAGAATTTGTGGGCCACATTTCTTTGACTTGCCCGGGTTTTTCGGGAGTGATACAATGGAGACAAAAGGGTGCGGGGAAGGACACGATGAAGAAGCGGAAGCTTGGAAATTCGGGATTGGAGGTGTCTCCGCTCTTTTTTGGGGGCAACGTCTTTGGATGGACTGTTGATGAGCCGTCGTCATTCACGTTGCTCGATGCCTTTGTGGAGTCAGGGTTCAATGCTATCGATACCGCAGATACTTACTCCAGGTGGGTTCCGGGCAACAAGGGAGGGGAATCGGAGACCATAATCGGGAAATGGCTGAAGCGAAGGGGGAACCGGAAGAAGGTCGTCATCGCCACGAAGGTCGGCATGGAAATGGGGCCGAAGAAGAGGGGACTCTCAAAGTCCTACATTCTCCGTGCAGCAGAGGATTCGCTGCGACGCCTCCAGACAGACTATATTGATCTCTATCAGTCACATACCGATGATCCGGAAACGCCCTTGGAAGAGACCCTCGAGGCATATGCTCGATTGACCAAGGAGGGGAAAGTGAGGGCGATCGGCGCCTCGAACTACAGCGCAGAGCGGCTCTCTCAGGCTTTGCAGGTGAGCGAAAGACTGGGGTATCCGAGCTACCAAAGTCTCCAGCCCCTCTATAATCTCTATGACCGTGCCGACTATGAGACGAAGCTTGAGCCCTTCTGCCGTGAAAAGGGATTGGGCGTGATCACCTACTTCTCGCTGGCCAGCGGGTTTCTGTCAGCCAAGTATCGATCAGAAGATGATCTATCAAAGAGCGTCCGAAGCGAATTCGTCAGAAGATATCTGAACGATAGGGGATTCCGGATCCTCCAGGCCCTGGAGTTTGTGGCAAAGAGCCGTAATGCAACTCCGGCACGTGTCGCTCTTGCCTGGCTCATTGCACGTCCGGGCATTACCGCCGCCATTGCAAGTGCCACAAGCCTCGAACAACTAAAGGATATCACCGGGGCTCCTGAACTTGCATTGGACCGCTCTTCGATAGAACTCCTGGACAAAGAGAGCGCCTATTGATCAGCCGAACCGAGAGGATGCTGCACTTAAGGAACAGATACCATGGTCAGAAGAAGAATACCATTCAGAAGACCCCGGTCGCAAAAACCCGCAGGAGATAAGACGGCTGCCGAAATCGTCAGGGAATTGAAGGAGAGCACCCTTACTCCCACCGATTACCGGGAGCGCTCACTGAAGGTCCACGGCCTGATCTGCGCAAAATGCGGAAGAGAGTTCTACCACAAGGACCGTCATCTCTTGACCGTCCACCATAAAGATGGAAACCCCAGGAATAATCCCCCCGACGGTTCGAACTGGGAGAACCTTTGCATCTACTGCCACGACGACGAGCACAGCAGGGGATTGCTTGGAGATTATCTGAAAGGGAAAGGCAGGGGACAGACATAGCCTCAACGGATCTCTGGACACGTTAAACATAACCCTACCATTGCAAACGGTGGTAAGGCAGGCATGTATCGAAGCCCTGTACCCGCGATGAGATTTCCGCAACGAGGTACTCCAAGAAGGACTTTACCGAAAGTGACTTCCCCCATCTTGCACACGGCCGCGGTCGACGTCCGATTCGAAGGCAAGATTCGGGGTTATTGGCTGGTCAGCTTATGCGGACCGTAAGCGCCTCTCCAGGACAGACCGTTCTTAGGATTATGTGGTCGGGATAATCACAGAGGAGGGAGGGGCCTCCGGGGGGATGGAGGCCCCATGTGATGGGGGAAAGGAAAGGGAAAAGCTACATCGTCCTTTGAGGTGCGTTCCTCAGGAAGGTGGGGACATCGAGGGGATCTTCATAAGGAATGAGGTGAGAGCCCTCACCCAGACTGTCAAAACTGATGTTCTTCGGAACAAGGTTCTTGGCGAGGACCCTTTCAGAACCCCGGTAAGATAATGGTTCCCTTACCGGAGCCCACTTCTTGACCTGTGGAAGTTCGACCTTCTCCTTTTTCTCGTCAAAACCCGTTGCTATGACCGTAATCTTTACTTCATCTTCGGCGTCGGGGTTTACGACAGTACCGAAGGTTATCTTTGCCCCTTCATGGGCCATATCGTTAATGATCGAGGCTGCCTCCATGACATCACCTATGGAGAGTTCAGGGCCTCCGGTAATATTGATGAGAATTCCCCTCGCCCCTTCTATGGAGGAATCCTCAAGCAACGGATTTGTAATCGCCTTTTTTGCAGCCTCCACTGCAGCGCCTTCACCCTTTCCGGTGCCGACGCCCATAACAGCCCTGCCTGCCCCCTCCATCGTTGCCCGCACGTCGGCAAAATCGACGTTGATCAATCCCGGCGTGAGGATGATATCGGATATGCCCTGAATAGCCTGTTTAAGGACCTCATCGGTTGCGGCGAATCCTTTGTGGAAAGAGACCTTCTTCTCGACAACAAGGGCTATCCTGTCATTAGGAATCACGATGAGGGTGTCGACATGAGCCTTGAGTTCCTTTATCCCCTCTTCTGCCTTCGCAGCCCTCGGTTTACCTTCAAAGAAGAACGGCTTTGTCACGATCGCCACGGTCAGCGCGCCCAATTCCTTTGCGATGCCCGCAATGATGGGCGAAGCGCCGGTGCCGGTGCCCCCGCCCATACCTGCCGTTATAAAGACAAGATCGGAGCCTCCGAGCACTTCGGCGAGGGCATTCCTGTCCTCAAGGGCCGACTGCCTCCCTATCTGCGGGTCCGCACCGGCGCCGAGCCCCCTTGTTATGGATGCCCCGATCTGAACCTTTATCGGCGCCAGGGACGACTCGAGGACCTGGGTGTCTGTGTTTACGGCGACAAAGTCTACCCCCTGAAGATTTGAGGAGATCATGTTGTTGATAGCATTGCCTCCTGCCCCGCCCACTCCTACGACCTTGATCCTTGCTGTCTGCCCTTTTACATCATCGATTTCGAACATGCATACCTCCTCTTCCTCTCTTATTTATTCAAAAAACCGCTGACCCACTTTTTCATTCGCTCCATGATCGCCGAAGATTCGAGCGCAGGCTGAGCATAATTGGCGAGGCCATACCTGACTAAGCCGACCCCTGTTGCATAGATGGGGCTGTGAACGAGGCCTCTGTCCATAACACCTTCCGGCATGCCGATCTTTACGGGAAGACCGAATATCTCCTCTGTCAGGTCTTTGATCCCTCTCAGGAGAGATGTGCCGCCGGTCAGGACAATTGTCGATCTCTCAATACCGTACGAGACTTGCTCCATCTCCTTCTTGACCAGGCCGATAAATTCCTCGCATCGCGCCTGGATAATTCCGGCAAGATACTGCAATGGAACCTTCGTAGCTTTTCCGTCGCCATCGCTGATTTCGATCGTCTCGGGCAGGTCTTCCATCCTGTCAGTTATGCCGACCGTGGCATATCCGTAAGCCTTCTTGATCTTCTCGGCCTCCTCAACAGGGACGTTGAGGCCGACGGCGATATCATTTGTGAGATGGTTTCCACCGATTGAGAGGACTGCCGTGTGGCGCAACACTCCGTCCCGATAAAAGGCGACGTCCGTTGTGCCGCCCCCGATGTCTACGAGCACAACTCCTCTTTTCTTCTCTGTTTTGCTGAGCACGGCCTCTGCCGATGCCAGGGGTTCAAGGACGATATCCAGGATACTGACGCCTGCCTTCGTGCAGCAGGTGACGAGGTTCTGGACTGATGTCACCGATCCGGTAACGATATGGACATTTGCCTCGAGCCTCGTTCCGGCCAGGCCGACAGGATCTATGATCCCGTTGCGGCCATCGAGCCGGTAACCGGCCGAGATCACGTGGAGTACGTCCCTTTCTACAGGAACATACACGGCGCCTGCAGAGTCCATGAGCCTTTCGACATCCTCTTCCTTCACGATCCCGTCCTTCAGTGCAATCGCCCCGCTCCCGGTGAATCCCTTGATGTGTCCCCCTGCTATTCCGACATAAACAGAACGGATGGGAAATCCCGCCTTGTCCGATGCATCCCTGATCGCCTTTACAATGGAACCGGTGGTGAGATCCATATCAACGACAACACCCTTTCTCAACCCTGCTGAAGGCGACAGTCCAACAGCCACGATCTCGACCTTACCCATCTCCTCTTTCCCGACAATGGCGCATATTTTTGTCGTGCCGACATCGAGGCCGACAACGGTCTTGCCCGTCCCTCCCCTTGCCGGCATCACCTGATCACCTCGTTCATCGGCTTCACGACGACCCTGTTTGCGAACCTGAGATCCACGTAATCAACAGAGACGGCGCGCTTCTTTATCTCACCATCGAGGGCGAAGAGTCTTTCGAGTTTCTGCTCATAGTCCCCGAACCCAATCTTGATGACCACGCTGTCCACGATGACTGCCAGATCCTCGGGGCCCTTCCCGTTCGCAACAATCTCGACGCGTCCGCGCTCTGTGGCAATCTTTTTATCCTTTATGACGCCTGCGAGCCTGATCGCCTCGACGAAGTTCTCGCGCATCTTTTCAGGATCGGCAGTGATGACCGGAAGGAAGGGGACAGGGTCTTCATTCATCTTCTCAAGGATACCGCCCTTTTCATCGATGAGGAAGGATTGTCCTTTCTTATCAAGGATCGCAAAGGGCGTCGCTTCATAAATCCTTATCATGAGTCTGTCGGGAAAATCCTTTCTCACACTTGCTGCCTTGACCCAGGGGGACCGGAGCATCCGTTCTGATACCTTCTTCTTCGAGACCGTCAGGAGACCGTCACCCATCTTCACACCGGCCATGGTTCTGATCTCTGAATCCGAAAGATGTCTGTTGCCGGTGACGAGGATCTCCTTCACCCGGAAGACCCGAGAGCTTGCCCTGGAGATCGCGATGCTCAGGACAATGCCTGCACACACGAGGAGGATGAGGACGCCCAGAACAAGATATCGTTCTTTAAGCCTGAGCTTACGGACGGGCTTCACCTGTTTCTTTCCCGAAATCCTTTTCATCTCCCACCCTTGCCCTCAATGATCGTCTCTCCGAGAATGGCTTCCATGAGCGCCGGGAAAGAGAGACCAGACTGCTGCGCAATCTTCGGCAGAAGGCTCGTCTCCGTCATGCCCGGGATAGTATTCACCTCAAGGACGTTGGGGTTGCCGGCTCCGTCAATGATCGTATCAACCCGTGTGACGCCTCTGCATCCCAATGCCAGATGCGCTGCGAGCGCGACCTCCTCGGTCCTCTTAAGGGTGTCTGCCGGTATATCGGACGGGAGGATATACTCGGTGAGACCGGCGGTATATTTCGCCTCGTAATTGTAAAACCCCGCCTTCGGTCTCACCTCTACCGCCCCAAGGACTCTCTCGCCGAGTATGCCTATCTGGACCTCTCTGCCTTCGACATATTTTTCGATGATCGCCCTGTGACCGAATACGAAGGCATTCTCTAGCGCCGAAGGAAATGCATCTTCATCCTTTATGATGCTTACGCCTATGCTCGAGCCCTCAGAAGCGGGCTTGACAACCCATGGCAATCCAAAGGCTAAAGCCGGGATTTTCTTCTCCTCCATATCAGATTTCCCCTTGACAAAAGCCCCCTTGCTCATCATTGTGAAGGGCGGCACAGGGATGCCGTGGTAAAGGAAGATCTTCTTTGCCGCCTCCTTGTCCATAGCGAGGGCAGAGGCAAGAACCCCTGAGCCGGTGTAAGGGATCCCCATAACCTCAAGGAGACCCTGTAGGTCTCCGTTCTCTCCGTGGCCGCCGTGAAGGACAAGAAAGGCAATCTCAATCCTCTCCCTCTTCAGGACCTCGCAGACGTCACGGCCGACATCGATCGGATGGACATCGTAGCCGAGGCCCTTCAATGCATTCAAGACAGCCGTTCCGCTCTTCAGCGAGACCTCCCTTTCGGTTGAGGTACCGCCCATCAATACACCGATCCGCTTGTCCGTCACCGCCATGATTCTTCCGTGACAGCTGATTTCAGACTCCCACTCTTGCACGTCTCAGTCTGCATGGTCTCTATCTCTCCCTACGATCTTGATCTCCCGCTCCAGCTCGATGCCAAAGGCCTTCATCACCCTCTCCCTGACCTCGTCCATAAGGGCAAGGAAATCCGAGGCCCTCCCCTCGCCCCTGTTGATGAAAAAGTTTGCGTGCAGACCGCTCACCTCTACGTCTCCCCGTCTCATCCCCTTGCATCCGGCTTCATCGATGAGCTTTCCTGCGTATGCCCCTTCGGGGTTCTTAAAGACGCAGCCCGCAGACCATGCCCCTATGGGCTGTTTCGTTCTCTTTTCGAGGAGGAAATCGTTAATACTCTTTGCCACACCATGAGCATCGCCCTTTTTCAGTCTCATGTTTACACTGAGGATCATGCATTCGTCAGGGATATCGATCGACCGGTATCTGAAAGTCAGATTCCGTGCATCGAGGAGCGACAGCTTGCCGTACTGGTTCATGACACTGACCGCATCGATAACGTTTCCGATCTCATATCCGAAGGAACCGCTGTTTCCCCTGACGGCACCTCCCACAGATCCGGGGATACCTGCAAGCCCTTCCAACCCTTCGTATCCTTTCTCCTTCGAAAGATTGACCATTTTCTGGAGCGGTGTACCTGACTCGACAAAGAGCCTCACCTCATCATCCTTCTCCTCAATGACAAGGATGCGGCAAAGAGATGCCGCCGAGACAACAATGCCTTCAATCCCTCCATCGGTTACGAGCAGGTTGCTGCAGCCTCCCACAACGACCACAGGGATATTCCGCTCTCTCCCCTCCATGAGCAGATTTCTGAGAGAGATAACATCCTGAGGTGTCACCATAGCCTGGGCATTACCACCTATCCTCAGGGTTGTGTGGTTCTTCATCGGTTCATCAAAGAGCACGTCCCCTCTGAACCTCTCCTGCCTCAGCATCTCTCTCAGACTGTTCCTCTCTTCCGTCATAATCATCTCGTTCAAATCACGAGGATGGTGCAAGACTCGAAAAGATCATTTCCCTTCTTCCCGCATCCTTCTCAACAACTCTTCTCCAACCTTCCAGACATCCCCGGCGCCGAGCGTGAAGAGGACATCCTCTGGCCTGAGGTTCTCTGAAAGGGTTTTGAGAAGAGCCGCTCTGTCAGCCACATATCTCACATCCTGTCCCGCTGCCTCAATTGTCTGAGCCATCCGGACAGAACTGACACCTGCTATCGGCTTCTCACCTGCAGCATAAATATCCATGAGATAGAGAAGATCGGCATCGCCAAAGGAAGCGGAGAACTCGTCCATGAGGTCCCTCGTCCGTGTGTACCGGTGCGGCTGGAAGAGCACGACCAACCTTCCTCTCTCTCCCGATCTCGATGTACCATGCCCCATTCCGCCTTCAGCGTTGAGCAGAGATTCCCTTGCAGCCTTCAAGGCAGCCTTTATCTCGGCAGGGTGGTGACCATAATCATCAAAGACCCTCACACCCCTGACCTCGCCTTTTAATTCGAATCTTCTCTGGATCCCGCTGAAGCTTTTTAACCCTCCCCTGATCTTTTCGGTCTCCATCTTGAGTTCGATGCCAACGGCGATGCTGGCGAGGGCGTTCAGAACATTGTGGATCCCCGGCGTCGGCACAGAAAAGGTGCCGAGGTCCTTCCCTTTATACCGGACTTGAAAGGATATTGACATGAATCCCGGTTGAATACCGGTGGCAATGACGTCGGCATCTTCAGAGAGTCCGTAGGTGATGTACCTCCGGTGAATTCTCGGCAGGATCTCCCTGACAAAACGGTTCTCGATGCAGAGGATCGACAATCCGTAGAAAGGCACTTTGTTGACAAAAGAGACAAAGGCGTCCTTCAGGGCATCCATATTCTTGAAGAAATCCATATGTTCCCGGTCGATGTTTGTCACTACCGCGATCGTCGGTGAGAGCTTGAGGAAAGAGCCGTCACTCTCATCAGCCTCGGCTACCATGAAGTCTCCCTGTCCGAGCCTTGCATTGCTCCCCGTTGATTTGAGCTTGCCCCCTATGATGATCGTGGGATCAATGCCGCCGCGCGAGAGTATTGTGGCGATCAGGGAAGTCGTTGTCGTCTTCCCATGCGCGCCGGCTATGAGCACGCTGTATTTCAACCTGCCCAATTCGGCAAGCATCTCGGCCCTCGGGATTACCGGGACAGACCTTGCCTGCGCTGCGAGGACCTCAGGATTTTCATCAGAGACCGCAGATGAGATGACAACGACATGGGCATCATCGATATTTTCAGCCCTGTGTCCTAAAGAAACCCTGATGCCGAGTTCCCTGAGCCTTGCAACCGTCTCGGACTCTTTCAGGTCAGAGCCCGTCACTTCGTATCCGAGATTGTGCAGGACCTCGGCGATGCCGCTCATGCCTATTCCGCCGATACCGACGAAGTGAATGGTCCTGTAACGCTCAAACATCTCTTCTCCCTCTGTTCTTCACCGCTGCCACGAACCCTTGTCCCCGGCCTACCTCAGGGCCTCAGTGTCTCCGTGGTTACTCATATGCCGCTGAAATGCCTTCTGCCTTGGCCGCCCGCTTCCGGCCGCCAACATCTTCACGAGACTTGTCAAAATATCCACGACCTTCTGTGCTGCATCAGGCCTTCCGAGGGACCTGCTCGATCTCTGCATCTCGAACCTCATGCCTGCGTCGCTGTAAAGATCCCTGATGTTCCTTGCCAGGGTCTCACCGTCCAATTCGTGGTCGAGGATCACCCTTACCGCACCCATTTCAGAAAGCCTCTCGGCATTCATCTCCTGATGATGGGCTGCGGCAAAGGGATAGGGTATGAGGATTGCGGGCCTGCCTAAGGCCGTCAATTCTGCAAGGGTCGTTGCACCGGCCCTTGAGAGAACGAGGTCTGCAACGGCGTAGGCCTCGGGCATCTGGTGTATGAAAGGCGTCACGGTCCCTCTGAATCCCCATTTCCGGTATGTCTCACGGACCGTCTCGTAATCTCCCTTGCCTGTCTGATGGAGAAACTGGATACCGTCTTTTATGTCATTGACAAAGGGAAAAGCACCGCATACCGCATTATTTATGGTCCGTGCGCCTGCGCTTCCGCCGAAGACGAAGATCGTGAATCTCCCCCGGTCGAGACTGAAGAGATCATAGGCTCCCTCTCTGTCGCCCGAGAGGATCCTGTTCCTGATAGGGTTCCCGGTTATAAAGGTCTTGTTCCTCGGGAAAAAGGAGAGGCTCTCATGATAGGTGACACAGACGGCGTCGGCGATCTTTCCTAAAATCCTGTTCGCAAGTCCCGGGATCGTATTCTGTTCTGCTATGAGCGTTGGTACGGACAAGAACCGGGCTGCAAGGACAGGGCCGAATGATGCATAACCGCCTACACCGATGACTGCGTCCGGTCTCAGCCTCTTTAACAAAGAATAGGATTCATGCAGGGAAAAGACCGTCCTCAGCGCACCTGTGACTTTTTTCAACAGAGACTTTCCCACGAGACCCTCTGCCCTGAGATAACGTATGGGATACCCTTCTCTCGGGATGATCGACGATTCAATGCCGCGCTCCGTACCCACAAAAGTCACTTCCGTTGTCCCGTCTCTCTTCTTCAGTTCCTCTGCGATAGCGATTCCCGGGAAAAGATGACCTCCCGTCCCGCCTCCTGCTATAATAATCTTCATCGGGGAGACCTCCCGACGCCTGAGAAAGCCCTTCCGTCCCTGAAGGGTCGTGACCTTCCATAAACAGCCATCAAAGCCTTCTTCTTCTCTATTAATATCTTATTCTTGTCCACGATCTCCCGTTCCTCTTCTCCCCTTGACAGGTTAAGGAGGATTCCTATGGCCGCCATATTGACCAGGAGAGCCGATCCCCCGTAGCTCACGAAGGGAAGGGGAAGGCCCTTTGTAGGGGCAAGGCCGGTAGCCACGAAGAAATTTATGAGGGCCTGGAGGGCTATCATCATCGAAAGGCCCGATGCCAGGTAATGGACAAAGGGATCCTTGGCCCTGTTTGCGATCTGGATTCCTCTGATAAAGAGAAAGCAAAAGAGCGCCACAAGGATGGAAGCGCCGATGAACCCCAGTTCCTCACCTACGAGGGAAAAGATAAAATCGGTATGGGACTCCGGGAGGAAAGACAACTTCTGTTTCGACTCGCCCAGCCCGACACCTGACAGTCCTCCGCTCCCGAGGGCTATGAAGGACTGAACGAGCTGGAAGCCTGATCCCTGGGGATCTTTCCAGGGATCGAGAAAAGAGACGATCCTCTTGAGCCTGTAAGGCTCCTTGAGGAGATAGATCAGGACCGGTATGACGAGGACCGAAGGCATCATCAGATACCGCAGCCTCATGCCTGATACGGTCAGCATGGCAAAGGTGATGAGTCCGAGACTCATGGTCGCGCCAAAATCAGGTTGCTTCAAGAAGACTCCCTGAAAACCGACCATGATTCCTATGGGCACGACAAAGGAATAGATGTTGTCGGTCCGGTACGTAGGGCCGGACATGTACTTGGCGAGGAAGAGGACCATCGCGAGTTTCACCAGCTCTGAGGGCTGAAAGGTTGAAGGCCAGAGGCGTATCCACCTCCTCGCCCCGCCGGCAGTGATACCGATCTTCGGGACAAAGACGAGGATCAGAAGGATAAGGGAGAAGATCAGGAGCGGCACCGCTATCTTCCTGAAGGTCTGGACACTCGCCCGGGAACCAAGATAGAGGACAACAATGCCAATGAGAAGCGTAAAGAGATGTCTCTTGAAATAGAAGAACTGCGATATATTCCGTCTCGCAAAGACCGGAGTCACAACGGATGTGGAGCTATAGACCATGAGGGCCCCGAAACCGATGAGCAGAAGGGTTGTCAGGAGGAGAAGCTTATCGTAGGTGTTCTTCGTCCGCATCTTATGACAGCTCCATCACGATCTTTTTGAACTGTCTTCCCCTGTCCTCAAAATCCCTGAACATATCGAAACTTGCACAGGCAGGCGAAAGGAGGACGACATCGCCTCTCCGCGCATTGTCCCGCGCGATGCCTACAGCCTCCCTCAGGTCTGAGGCGAGAATGGTCCTTGTCTCATCTCCAAGGGCTACCTTCATCTTTTCAGACGCCTCGCCGATCAGGATGAGCGTCCTGACCCTCTCCCGCACGAGAGGTCTCAATAAAGAAAAATCACCTGCCTTGTCCCTTCCTCCACCTATGAGGATTAAGGGCTCCTGAAACCCTTCGATCGATTTCATCACAGCCCCGACATTGGTACCCTTCGAATCGTTGATATACTTCACGCCGTCCAGCTCCCTTACAAACTCCATCCTGTGTTCAAGACCAGGAAACTCCCGCAATGCTTCAGCCACGGCCGCAGGGTCGCACCCTGCAAGGAGAGCCATGGCCGAAGCGGCCATGGCATTCTCCAGGTTATGGACACCTTTAATCACGAAGGATGAAGGATCAAGGGCGAAGGACGGAGACACCTCAGGCAAGTCAAAAGAGATAAGGCCGCCTTGAAGATATGCACCCTTCACCTTCTCTTTCCTGCTAAAAGAAAAGACCTCTGGCCCTCCCTTGCCTCCGGCCCCCTGAGTCTCCATCGTCCTTACAATCTCCCCTGTCAAAGGGTCATCGGCGTTGAGAAGAAGAAAGTCTCCTTCTCTCTGGTTCAGGGAAACCCTCGCCTTCGCCCCTGCGTACTCTGTAAGAGAGTGATACCTGTCGAGATGATCGGGAGAGATATTGAGGATTGTTGCGCCCTTTGGCCTGAACTCCTCTATTGACTCGAGTTGAAAGCTCGAGACCTCGGCAACGATGAAATCAAGCGCTGACTCCTGCCGGTTCCTGACGATTCCGAGGATTTCCTCGCTCAAGGCATTTCCGATATTCCCTCCGAGGAGGGTCTTAAATCCCGACTTCCTCAGCATCCAGTCTAGGAGGGCCGTCGTCGTTGACTTCCCGTTCGTTCCCGTTACCGCAAGAAATTCAGCACGTTGAATCCCGAAGGGCGAATACTCCTTCGATATCTCGTAGGCAACCTCGAGTTCGCCGATCACCCTCACCCCTCTGTCTTTTGCCCTGACAAGGGGATCAATAGAGAGGGGAACACCGGGGCTCACGACGATCATGTCGGTTCCGTTCAGACTCGAAGGGCACCCCCCAAGGGAGAGACGAACGCAAGGAGCCAGAAGCGAGGTATATTCCCGAAGCTCCTCTCTTCCCTTCTTGTCGGTTACTGTTACATCGGCGCCAAGGCTCGCAAGGAGATTGGCGGCGCCGACGCCGCTCCTCGCGAGACCGAAGACAAGTATCTTCTTACCCTTTACTTCCATCAGGACCTTTCATCACGATATCGTTGTTCTTCGATCTCTTCTGTTTCTTGGCGTGACCCTTTGACCTGCCTCTTTTTGCCTTCTTTGTGCCCTTCCTGCCGGTCTTCTTGTATGACACTTTCTTGATCTCAGAAGAACCGGCGCTGTAAGAGGCCTTCTCGATACCCGCCCTGTAGTCGGATTGCGTGAAATAGATGACAGGCTCTTCCTGGCTCTTGCTGACTGCAAAGCCCTTTGCCAGGAGCGCCTCTGATTCCTTCCAGAGCGTCTCCCTGGAAGGAGCCCCCAGGATAGCGGCGATGATCGTCTCATTCTCCTGGGACCCTGCGCATACAAAGCAATGTTTCGCCGCCCTTGTGTATCCTGTCTTGCCGCCGACCATCGCATCATCTTCCCACAGAAGCTTGTTGATGTTCTTGAGGAATATAGTCCTGCCTTCCTCCGTCTCAATATGACTTGCCTTAGTATTGATGATTTCCCTCACGGTCGGGTATCGCAGGGCGTGCCTCATGAGACGGGAGAGATCGTGGACCGTCGTGTATTGCCTGCCTCCCGGCAGGCCGGTGGCATTCGCAAAGACCGTGTCGGACATTCCGAGGGCAAGGACCTTCTCGTTCATGAGTTCGGCGAACTTCTCCTCAGAGCCTGCGACAGCCTCGGAAAGTGCATAGGCCGCATCGTTCGCAGACCTGAGCAAGGCCGCATAGAGCAGGGTCTTTACCGTGACTCTTTCGCCCGGCCTGAAGTTGGCCTTGATGGGAGAGACACCCGCCGCCTTTTCACTGATGGTGACGACGTCATTGAGATCGAGCCTGTCAAGGGTCACCATCGCTGTCATGAGCTTCGTCGTACTTGCCGGAGGCAGCTTCAGGTTCGGGTTCTTTCCGTAGAGGACCCTTCCTGTTGATGCCTCCATAACAATTGCGGCCCGCGAACGAATTTCATCGCCAAAGGAAGAAGTGAGCGGACAATGGATGGCAAGGAGAAAAAGGACCAGGATAAATGACAATCTCCTCCCGATTGATAGCGGTTGACGACTCATGACCGACAGCTGTTTCATGTTCACCTCACCTTGAGCGTAGTTAGACTTAAGAGCGCCAGCATGATCCCTACGATCCAGAACCTCACAATGACCTTCGGCTCAGGCCATCCTTTGAGTTCAAAATGGTGGTGGATCGGCGCCATCCTGAAAATCCGTTTCCCCCGGAGCTTGAATGAAGCAACTTGAAGGATAACCGACAGCGTCTCTATGACAAAGATCCCCCCCACGACGGCAAGGACGATCTCGTGCTTCGTTATCACCGCCAGGGTGCCGAGGGATCCGCCAAGACCGAGGGAGCCGACATCGCCCATGAAGACCTCTGCGGGATAGGCGTTGTACCAGAGGAACCCCAGGGCTGCGCCGAGCATGGCGCCGCAGAAGACCGTCAACTCTCCTGTCCCCGGCAGGAAGAGGACCTGAAGATAGCCTGCAAGATTCTTGTTCCCTGAGATATAGACAAGGATGCCGTTTGCGAGGACGGCGATGGCAACAAGACCGATTGCAAGGCCGTCGATACCATCCGTCAGGTTTACGGCATTCGAAGAGCCTACGATCACGACAACAGAGAAGGGGATGTAGAACCAGCCGAGATCAAAGAGCCACTTCTTGAAAAAGGGGATGCTCAGGACGTCGGAAAAGGGGTCTTTCGGGTTCATGTAAAGGAACAGGCCTATGAGCAGAGCAATGAGCAGCTGAGATCCGAACTTGTACCACGCACGGAGTCCCTTCGGGTTTCTCTTCACGACCTTGAGATAATCGTCCAGAAGGCCGATCCCTCCAAACCCCACCGTGGACACAAGCATGACCCATATGTAACTGTTTCTCAGATCCCCCCACAGAAGAGCCGTGAGCACAATCGAGAGGACGATGAGGATCCCCCCCATGGTCGGCGTCCCTGATTTGCCGAGATGGGTCTGCGGTCCATCATCTCTGATCTGCTGGGTGACGCTCAACCCCCTCAGCCGTTCGATCACCCGGGGGCCGATGACAAAGGTGATGAGCATCGCGGTTATGATCGATATGGCAGTCCTGAAGGTTATATAGCGGAATACGTTAAGAGGTGAAAACCAGGTATGGAGGCCGTAGAGGAGACTATAGAGCATCCCTTGCCTCACTTCCCGTCCTTACGAGCTCTGTTTCAGGAAATTCCTCAAGAACCTTTTCCATGCGCATCCCCCTCGAACCCTTCAGGAGAACCGTATCCCCCTCTCTGCGGATGTTACGGAAGATTACCGCTGCCTCGGAAGAATCCTGCACGATCAACAACTGCCCGCGGGATGAAAGAAATTCCTCAGCTGCCTTCGACATGAGCGGTCCCACAGCTACGAAAAGGTCGACAGGAAGCGAGGCCATCCATCTACCAAGTCTCCTGTGTGCCTCTTCAGCGTACGGGCCGAGTTCGAGCATATCACCGAGGATGGCTATGGCCCTTCTCCTTCTTAACCTGACGAGTTCTTTCATGGCCTCTTCCATGGACACGGGGTTCGCATTATAGGTGTCGCTGATGATCCTCATTCCCGAGAGCTCTTTCACTTCGAGACGCATCGGGACTCCTGAGAAGGATTCGATCCCTTCCTTGATCTCTTCGGGACCGATCCCGAGGCCCTCACAAATTGACGCAGCAGCCAAGGCGTTCCAGATGTTAAACCTTCCCGGCAGGAGAAGGCTGACCTCAATACGTCTCCCGTGAGCCATACGAATTGCAAAGAGGGAGCTGCTCTCTTCGTAGGTGATATCCTCTGCCAGGACATCTGCCCTCCCTGAAACACCGTAGGTGATGACGGCTGGTTTATGACGCCCCTCCAGCTTCACGTTGATTCCTTCCATGAGAAAAACATCATCGGCATTCACGGCAATTGTTTTTACCGCGTCAAAGAGCTCGAGTTTTGTGTTTCTCACGCCCCCGATATCCCCGAAACCCTCAAGGTGTCCAAACCCGATATTTGTTATGACGCCTGCATCAGGAAGCGCTATATCGCAGAGCTCTGTTATATCACCCCTCCTGCTCGCGCCCATTTCGAGGACGACAAACTCTTCATCGCCCCTCAGTTTCAGGAGGCTTAAGGGGAGGCCAATCTGGTTATTGAGGTTTCCTTCGTTCTTCAGAACCCTGTGACTGACCCCGATGATCGATGCTATGAGCTCCTTTGTCGTTGTCTTTCCGTTCGTACCGGTCACGCCGATAACGGTCACGGGGTTTCTTACTCTCTTCTCATGAGCCATGTCCTGAAGTGCCTTGAGGGTGTCCTCCACAAGAATGATGACCTTCCCCTCCATAGGTCCGATAGGGACGCTGACCACGGCCCCGTTTCCTTGCCTCAGGGCATCGGGCAGAAAATCGTGTCCGTCAAATCTCTCGCCCTTCAGGGGCACAAAGAGTTCTCCCCTTCTGACGGTCCTCGAGTCAGTCGAGATCCCCGTGAAGACCGAACAGGGATCTCCGCTCACCAGCCTTCCGGCCGTCGCCTGAAGAATGTCACTCACGGTAATTGCTTCTGCCTCACCCATCCTGCATCCTCTTGAGCCTGTTTCTGATCGCCTCACTCACAACCTCGCGGTCGCTGAAACGATGTCTCTTCTCTCCAATCTCCTGATACTCCTCGTGTCCCTTTCCTGCGATAATAACGATATCCCCTCGCCCGGCTCTTTCGACAGCCATCGTTATCGCCTCTCTTCTGTCAGGAACGGAAAAAACGTTGTCCTCTATGATACCCGATTCTATCTCTTTTATGATCTCCTGGGGGTCTTCTTTTCTCGGATTGTCAGAGGTGATGAATACCTCATCGCTGAGTCTGCTGGCGATCCCTCCCATTAAGGGTCGCTTCCCCCGGTCTCTGTTTCCGCCGCAGCCGAAGACCGTGATGATCCTGGGCTTCGCATCCTGGGCCCGAGGTTCGGTCTCTTCTTCTGAGACTTCGTGCAGCCGGCCCCGTTCCCTTGCATGCAGTATCAGTTCCCTTGCAGTAGTGATAAGCCGTTCCAGAGCATCCGGGGTATGGGCGTAATCGACTATGCAGAGGAAACCCTGGCCTTCGTCAATCTTCTCGAGCCTCCCATCAATGGATGATACGGACCTGACGCCCTTTTGAATCGCGTCGATCGGGACATCCATTGCCAAGGCAGCCGCTGCAGCAGCAAGAATGTTGTACGTATTGGCGGTGCCGAGGAGCGGTGATTCAATCCTTGATCTCTTTCCATCCTTCCCCATTATGGTGAGGGAGGTCCCGGAGAAGGTGTGATCGATGCCCGTCGCAGTCACGTCGGCTTCCGAGATGATGCCGTAGGTGACGACATTCCTCTTCTCCATCTCCCGCAAAAGCCTTGCGCCCCAGAGATCATCGGCATTAATGACGGCGATCCCCTCTTCTGGCAACAGTTCCGAAAAGAGCCTCTTCTTTGCCTCGAAATAGTCGTCCATGGTCCCGTGAAAATCGAGATGGTCTCTCGTGAGATTCGTAAAGACCGCGGCCTTGAACCTCGTATAGTCGACCCTCTTGAGAGAAAGGGAATGGGACGAGATCTCGGCGACCACATACCTGCATCCAGCCGAGATCATCCTGCGGAGGAGTTCCTGGAACTCGGGAGCCTCTGGAGTTGTATGGGATGCCGGGTATGAGGTTTCCCCGATAAGGTAGCGGATCGTACCGATGAGGCCGACGTCCTTTCCCCATGCCTCGAGGATGGATTTCATGAGGTATGTTGTTGTCGTCTTCCCGTTTGTTCCTGTCACACCGATGACCGGGACCTCCTCAGACGGTCTTCTATAAAAATTATTTGAGATACAGGCAAGCAACTTCCTGCTGTCAGGCACCCGTATGTAAAAGGGCAGATGATGCCCTTCTCTGGGGTCCCTTTCGGCCACCACCGCTGCTGCACCCCTGGCAAGGGCATGGCTGATAAAGCGGTGGCCGTCAAGGTTCTCACCCCTGACAGCGGCAAAAAGGGAGCCCTCTTCTACCCTTCTTGAGTCATAGGCTATGCCCGATATCTCCGTATCAAGGACAAGGCATTCCTTATCGCTTTTGTTGCCGGCAGACTGGCAGCTCCCGACTCCGGGCGCAGAGTCCGTCACGAGGCTGTATTCGCATCCGTCAAGGATCTCTCCTAATCTCATTTTGTGATCACCTGTGCGGTCTTCTGAACATTTTCCCTCGGCACGTTCAGATAGGAGAGGGCATTCTCAGCGATCTTCCTGAAAACGGGAGCGGCTACGACTCCGCCGTATATCTGGCCCTTCGGTTCGTAGATGACGATGATCATCGCGATCCTGGGATTGTCTGCAGGCACGAAGCCCACAAAGGAGCTTACGTATTTCTCCCGAGAGTATCTCTTGGTCCGCGGATCGATGATCTGGGCGGTGCCTGTTTTACCGGCGACATAATTGCCGTCCACCGATGCGCTCTTGGCTGTGCCGCCGTCTTCCGTAACGGTCTTCAGGATATCCCTGAAGGTCTCTGCAGTCTCCCGTGAAATGGCCCTCTTCGACTCAGGCTGGAAGGACCAGATCTCCCTGCCAGAGGGAGAAAAGACCCGTGATACGACGTGGGGCTTGACCAGTAAACCTCCGTTTCCTATGGCAGCATAAGCCCTGAGGACCTGGAGGGGGGTCACAGCGACCTCCTGACCGATTGATATGGATCCGAGAGAGACTCCTGACCATCTTTCAGGAACACGGATCCAGCCTGAGACCTCTCCCGGAAGGTCAATACCGGTCTTGTCACCAAATCCGTAGGCCTTTGCATACTTATACACCCTCTCTTTGCCAAGCCTCATGCCGATCATTACCGATCCTACGTTGGAAGACTTCTGTATCACCTCCTTAAAGGTGAGGAGACCGTGTCTGTGGGCGTCATGGATCGTCCTTCCGCCGATCTCGACGGACCCCCTGCTGCAGTCAAAGGGAGAATCAAGGGCAACAAGCTTCTCTTCAATGGCGGCAGTACCGACGATGATCTTGAATGTGGAACCGGGCTCGTAGCAGTCCGTTATCGCCCTGTTTCTCCTCTCTGAGCTCCTGCTTTCGGAAGTCAGGTTGGGGTTATAGGAAGGGTTGTTTGCGAGGGCGAGAATCTCCCCAGAAAAGGGGTCCATCATGATGGCAGTTGCAGCAGCGGCCCTCCATTGTTTCAGCGCGCTGTCGAGTTCCGTCTCGACCATATATTGAAGGCCCTCATCGATCGTCAGCACCAGATTGTTCCCTTTAGACTCCATGTCAACACCCTGAGACAATGTCCTGCCGCTCGCATCTCTCTCGAGAACGACCTTCCCCCCGTTGCCTCTGAGGTACGCGTTGTACTTGAGCTCAACCCCCTCAATCCCGTTGTTGTCGATATCCACAAATCCAAGGATATGGGAGGCAAGGGAACCCTTCGGATAGAACCTCTTGGCGTCAGAGACAAAATCGATCCCCTTGATCTTCGAATCCTTGATCTTCCTCGCTATGCCGGGGTCGAGCTTCCGTTCGACCAGGACAAAGCGCTTGTCCGAGGAGAGCTTGTCGAGGATGACATTCCGTGGTTTACCAGTAATCGCCGATACTTTCCGGGCACTCTCTTCGGGCGAATCGATCTCGAGGGGGTCGCAGTACAGGGATTCCAGTTCCAGATTGACGGCTATTTCCCTGCCCCGCCTGTCATAGATAATCCCACGCCTTACCAGGATATCCTCTTTCTTCAGTTGCTGCTCTTTGGCCTTTTGATCGAACCGGTCATGATTGAACAACATGATGTCAGCGAGACGCAGGATTACGATGCAAAAGCAGAACGATATCGCCGTGTTGAGGATAACGGACCTTTTTCTCAGAGCGCCCCCCCGCTCGTACCCTCTGTTTCAGTGCTCCTGATACTGTTTGCTCCGTATTGTGTTACTTCATAAGAGGCCTTTAAAGGGCCTGAACTCTTCTCCTTCACAGCGACGACCTTCGTCCTGTTCGGAAAGACAAGACCGAGAGTCGCCACAGCCGTCTTTTCAACTTTCTGCATCGAGAGGAGGGCCGCCTTTTCAGCCATGAGCATCTTTGTCTCCCTGAGTTTTTCTAGTCTCACCTTTTCGAGTTCGCTGATTCCGTACTCCATCGATATGAAACTGGACCTGAGCCAGACGATGCCGAAGACTCCGCACAAGAGAAGGGCTATGCACAACGGGGCGATGAAATAGGATGCCATGCTTTTCCGACTCACATACATCATAGTCTCTCGGCTCCTCTCAGTTTTGCGCTTCTCGATGACGGGTTGAGACGCACCTCGTCATAGGAAGGGCTCAAGGGTTTTTTTGTCAGGACCCTCACGAGTCCGTTCCTCTGGGAATCACGAAGGAAATTCTTTACGGTCCCGTCCTCAAGGGAATGGTAGGAAATGGTGCAGAGCCTTGCCCCCGGTTTCAGCAGGTCAAGTGACTCTTCGAGTCCGTGGATAATCTCGGTTATCTCGTTGTTCACGGCGATCCGCAGGGCTTGGAAGGCCTTTGTTGCGGGATGGATCTTTCCCCTCTTCCGGTAAACCGTGCTCACGATCCCTGCGAGCTCAGCGCAGGTGACGATTCTTTTCTTCATTCTGTAGGTTACGATCGCCTTTGCGATCTTTCTTGCAAACCGCTCCTCACCGTAAACCTCAAGGATCCTTTCCATGGTCTTTTCAGGATAGGTATTCACGATCTCCTCGGCTGTCAGCCTTTGGCTTCTGTCCATCCTCATATCGAGGCGTTCTTCAGAGTGGAAACTGAAACCCCTGTCAGGGTCTCTCAACTGCATCATCGAGACTCCGAAGTCGAAAAGAACGCCGTCAACCTTTTCGATGCCAGTCTCCTTAACCAGGCTTCCCATCTCTGAGAACTTCCCCTTCATGAGGAAAACTCTTTCGTCACGGAGTGTTTCATGGGCCATCTTCAATGCCCTTTCATCCCTGTCAATGCCGACGATCCTTCCCCCGGCATGCAGGAGACCGAGTATCTTCTCTGCGTGTCCTCCCAAACCGACTGTCGCGTCAACATATATCCCCCCAGGATTTACGTTGAGAACTTCCATGACTTCCTTCACCATGACGGGAAGGTGGACGATCATTTAAATGCCGTAAGCCGCCAGGCGTTCTTCAACGGTCTTTCGGTCGAACCTGCTCAGGTCAACAGCGTCATTCCATTCTCTCCTGTCCCATATCTCGATCTTCTCGATCTGGCCGATGAGAGCAACATCAGTCTTTATGCCCGCGTCCTCCCTGTGGGTCGCGGGAATGAGGAGTCTCCCCTGCTTGTCAAAGGAACACTCCTGTGCAGAGGCTACGACGCGACGCATGAAGAAACGGACTTCTTCAAGCATCTTCGGGAGCGCCCTCACCTTGTCCTCAAGTTTTGTCCACTCTTCATAGGGGTAGAGATGAAGGCAACGGTCAAAGGCCGCGTTCGTTATGATGTATAATCTTGAGCTGTAATGGGTAGTGAGGATTTCTCTGAAAGGAGCGGGGATCATGAGTCTTCCCTTTTCATCCACCGAGTAATAATATTTACCGGAAAAAGCAGGCATCATTCCCCTTCCACTTATTACCACAATTTACCACTAAACTATATAAGAAAGGAACGCTCTTGTCAAGGGAAAAAACTGCACTAAATATTGTTGTAACCCACTTTGTGGGTACCACATCATGTATTGAGTAACCAAGACCGAAGGGAGGGCGGAATTCAGATAAACTGCGTTAGCAGCGTTCCCGCCCTGAGGATGACTTTCAGGGCAGTCGGAAGAATGGGGAGGACAACAAGGATAAGGAACTGATATGAAGCGGAGTGTATCGCTTCACACCGTTCCTCAGCCTTTTCCCTTTGGTGCGATCAGCGCTACGCTTCGTGAATCTTCTTGCGCCAAGAATCAAGGTAATCCTTAGTGACCTTCTTGATACCGTGATCCTTTCTCGCATGCTCTGATGCTTTATTCAGGACCTCGGCATCCGTCCTGCCGCGCGCCACGAAGTCGCAATTTACGCCGACATCCTTACATAGTAACGTCTTCATGATGTCCTCCTCTTTCTTGGTTTCACTCTAAACATCTCTTCTCCTTAATGCTTCACTCCTTGATTTCAACATATCACCAATCCCTTCTTTTTTGCCACTTAATAATTTTCATCGAATCTATAAGATAATCAAATGGAGGGCTCCTTTGACTCGCATCACGTCACAGGAATTTCCATGGATAACCCTGAATAACCAGAATTCATGAAAGTGTCACCTTGACAAACAGGTCTTTTCCTGATATTTTTGAATCAAACAAAGACGCCCTCATAGAGCCAACATTCTCTGAAAAGAGGACGTGAGGCGGTCGATCTCATGAATGATCCGAAGACGGCAGCACTGCCGAAGGACGGTACTCTTTTCTCTTACGGACTTTGAGGCAGAGATTCTCTTTTGAAGGAGATATGAAATGCTGGAAGGATTCCCCAAGAAAGTCACATTGAAGGACGGCGCGGTCATCACGTTGAGGCCCATGACGAGGGATGATGAGAATGATGTCTACATGTTCTTCAGTTCTCTGCCTGAAGAGGCCAGGCGATATCTGAGAAACGACGTGACGAACAGGAAAATCATCGCGGGATGGATGCGTGACCTCAACTATGAAAAGACCGTGCCGATCATTGCTGAACATGACGGGAAACTCGTGGCAGGCTCAACACTCCACCGGCAGACCTTTGGGTGGGGCCGCCACGTCGGTGAGGTGAGGGTCGTGATCGATCCGGCCTTTCAGAATCGCGGTCTCGGAGGACTGCTCTTTGATGAGATCTCTCAGATTGCTTCAGAGTCCGGTCTGAAGAAGCTGGTCGCAAGGATCGTCACCGCAAGGGCCGGCGTGATCAAGGCTTTCGAAAGATCAGGATTTGACCGTATTGCGACTCTTAGGAACTATGTCAAGGATATTCATCAGAACTATGCAGATATTGCGATCATGGTCAAAGAATTGGCATCGAAGACATCGACCGGAGGGTGAAGGAGGCTCTATGCGCAATGTGGTGATCGCCAGCGCTGTTCGGACAGCTATCGGGAGCTTCGGGGGGACGTTAAAGGACGTGCCTGCTGTTGAGTTGGGAGGCATCGTCATAAGGGAAGCCCTCAGGCGAGCGCGGGTCAGTACCGACAAAGTCGATCTTGTGGTCATGGGGAATGTCTTGCAGGCAGGATTAGGCCAGAATCCTGCGCGTCAGGCTGCCATCAATGGAGGAGTTGCCCAGTATACTCCGGCTTTGACGGTGAACGTCGTTTGCGGTTCGGGCATGGAGGCTGTCATAACAGCGACGCAAAAGATCAAGGCCGGTGATGCAGATATCGTCGTGGCAGGCGGCATGGAGAATATGAGCCAGGCCCCCTATGTCCTGACACAATC
>Ga0335070_10001569_pt1 | contig 26379 bp, 30 predicted proteins | sample Lox_Sample_13_FD_206722 | JGI IMG/M metagenome (GOLD analysis project Ga0335070, IMG submission 206722) | Soil microbial communities from Loxahatchee National Wildlife Refuge, Florida, United States - Lox_Sample_1.3 | ecosystem: Environmental > Terrestrial > Soil > Wetlands | place: USA...
AGGTGGGCTATGTGCTCGGTCAGTTTGGCGGAAGGGTTACGGAAGCCCGGAGAAGATACCGGGCCTATGTGAAGGAGGGGATAGGGCAGGGGCGCCGTCCGGAGCTTGTCGGTGGGGGGCTCATCAGGAGTCTTGGTGGGTGGGCGAAGGCGAAGGCTTTACAGAGAGGGGAAGGGCGGCTCAAGGGGGACGAACGAATTCTTGGCGATAGTGACTTCGTGATAAAGGTGCTGGAGCAATGCGAGGAAGGTCTCGAGCGCCGGTACCGGCTCCAGGCTCGAGCCTATGACTTCGGGAAGCTCCTGCGACACGCGGCGGAACTCTGCGGCGTGAGTGCTGAGGAAATCTCGACTGGGAGCAAGCGGCCCCGGGTGGTTGAGGCCCGAAGTCTTCTGTGCCACTGGGCGGTTCGGGACCTCGGGATGAGCGCGACGGCAGTGGCGAAGAGGCTCAACATCTCGCAGCCTGCAGTGAGCATTTCGGCGAGGAGAGGCGAGAGGATCTCTCGAGACCGAGCGATCACGCGCACCAGTAAATAGACTCTCATGTTTTCCTGGATGTCCTGTCTCCTCGTGGCAGAACTGGACAAAATCGACGGGCGAGCAAAGGAACCGGTATGAAGAGAAAATACTCGAGGGTGTATCAGTTCAAGGTTACGTTGAAAGGGATCAAGCCTCCGGTGTGGCGGAAAATTCTTGTTCCCGAAACCTATACTTTTTGGGATCTGCATGTTGCCATCCAGGACGCCATGGGCTGGCTCGACTACCATCTCCACGAATTCACTATCATTAACCCCTCGACGGGTCTCGTGGATAGGATCGGGATTCCCGATGAGGACTTTTTCGACCAAGAGGAGGTCTATCCCGGGTGGAGGAAGAAGGTTACTGATTACTTCAGCCCGCAAAACCCGAGGGCCGACTACTGCTACGACTTTGGCGACAACTGGCAACACGCGGTGAAACTAGAGAAGATTATACCGCGTGAGGCAGATGTCCGGTATCCTATCTGTGTTGGTGGCAAAAGGGCCTGTCCTCCTGAAGACTGCGGCGGGACTTCGGGCTATGAGGACTTCCTGACGATCATCCAGGATCCGTCCCATGAGGAGTACGAATCGACCCTCGAGTGGGCAGGAGGAGCCTTCGATCCCAAACGCTTCGATCCCGAAGGTGTCCTCTTCGCGGATCCCCAAAAGCGCTGGAAGATGGCCTTTAGAGATGGTTAGCGCCCCGCATCCTCGCTGATTGGAGAGGTCGCATGAGGTGCTTTGGCGGCCTATGTGGCGCCTTCGGCAGGCACGGCAGCCACTGGTGCTGCTCTTGCTGATTTGCGAGCCGAGATGTATGGTGGCTGCAGCACACGTATGCAGAAAAGGGGACGTTGATTCCTACGGTGCATTACTCTTGGCAGGCGATGAGCCGCTCCGTGGAATCGCTTCATGCCAAGACACACCCGACGCGATGTGCCAGGACACCCCGCATCACATCATGGTGCCGGAATTCAACAGATCGCCGAGGTTCGAGGCAAGTGTGGGAACCGCCTGGCTCGGTAGGGCAAAGCTTGGGCTAGCCGGTGCTGAGATCGCTCGCCATCTGAGAGTGAATACGTCAAGTATAAACGGGAAATCGCACCGGCAGAGAGAAACGCAGGCAAGTGATTGATGCACTCTGGGAACCTTCAACGACCTGGATGGCGAAATGGTGCTGCTCGACGGCGTGGCCTACCAGATAAGGACGGACGGGCAGACCCGGGTGGTGGCTGACGAGGTGCGAACCCCTTTCGCCTGCGTGACTTACTTCAATCCAGATTCGGTCGAAACAATAGATACGGAACTCGACTATCAGGAATTCACGGCCATACTGGATCGCATCATTCCGTCCGAAAACATGTTCTACGCGATTCGAATCGAGGGAACGTTCAGCAAAATAAAAATGTGGTCGGTGCCAAAGCAGCCGGATCATCGCCCTATAAGCGAAGTGCGCCCCACCATGTTCACATTCTGCGACGTCGACGGGATTCTAGTCGGGTTTTATACTCCCAAGTTCATCAAGGTGCTAAGTATGCCAGGGTTCCACTTTCATTTCCTGATAGCCGACCGCAGGTTTGGCGGACATCTTAAAGAGTGCAGCCTCAGAAACGCACGTATCAGCACTCAGTTCATCACGCGTCTCGAACTCGATTTGCCCTCGACATTCGATTTCATGACAACCGAACTTGCTTGAGGCAAATCCCGGTGGAACGGACGACGTTGGTTCCGACGGTGCATTACTGTTGCCAGGCGATGGCCCGCCCCCTTTAATTCGATGCGCTTATGAGGGCGCTCGGAGAGCGCGGCCCTGATATGAGCAGGGCGGCGGTCGTCTGATGACAACGACCGTAAGGTTTTTGAATATACTTTCGGGTCGCCAATCCATACCCTCACCCGGGAGGATGTGTAGATGGCACGAGAAAGCTGGAAAACCATAAACCCGAGCGGGGCTAAACGGGTTGTTGTAACCAAGAATCTTCCCGGCACGCGATGGCTTGAAATCTTATGCGATGCAGGCTGCGCAGTGGACGTCCACCAGGATGCCCGAGAGTTGACGATTGCCGAGATAGTTGCCGCCATTGGCGAGCGCTGTGACGGAGCCATCGGATATCCCACCGAATCATGGGGGGAGGAGCTGTTTTCGGCGCTCAAGGCGGCTGGCGGTCGTGCCTACAGCAACTTCGCCGTCGGTTATAACAATGTCGATGTCAAGTCCGCCACTCGAAACGGCGTTCCCGTCGGCAACACCCCGGGCGTCCTAACCGAAACCACTGCCGAAATGGCCGTTGCCCTGACCTTTGCCGCCGCCAGAAGAATTTCGGAAGCGGAGCGTTTCCTCAGGGCAGGTCGATGGCCGGCTGCTGGATACCCGCCAACCCTGTTTCTCGGAGAGCGTCTCTGCCGCAAGACCTTGGGCATTGTCGGTGCCGGGCGGATCGGGCAAGCGTACGCCCGGATGATGGTGGAGGGGCACAAGATGGACCTCATATATTATAGCCTCCACCGCAACGAGAGGCTTGAAAACTACATACAACGGTACAACGCCTTCTTGCAGGTTGAGGGGGTGCAGTCGGTCACTTGCCGAAGGGCATCTACGCTCGAGGAACTGCTGGAAGCCTCGGACGTGATAAGTCTCCACACGGTCTTGGACGATTCCACCCGGCACCTCATCACCGCGGAGCGCCTCGCCCGAATGAAGCCGAACGCGGTGTTTGTGAATGTGAGTCGTGGACCCGTGGTGGACGAAACGGCACTGGTCGAGCATCTTCGCAACCACCCGGATTTTCGTGCCGGTCTGGATGTTTTCGAAAATGAGCCGGAGCTTGCACAAGGATTAGCCGAGCTCGAGAACGTCGTTCTCGTGCCGCACCTTGGATCGGCGTCACTTTGGACCCGCGAAGGTATGGCGACACTCGCAGCCGCAAACGTGGCCGGAATTCTCATGGGCTACCCGGTCTGGAACCGCCCGAACGTGGAAGCTTTTTTGAGCGCGGACCCGCCCAAGGCGGCACCCAGTATCCTAAACGCAACGGAACTGAGCTTGCCCTTGTATTAAGGCGCTATTTTTCTTACGGTCCTTGTGTGAAGATTCGGGACATCCGTGACTTGTTAACATTCTTATCGGCGCTGATGCCTTCTGTCAGAGATGCTTGCCAATTACAAAAATCCTGGTAAGGTTTTAGACGTGGCGCAAGGGATTGGCCTCCAACTTCGAGATGAGAAGGCGTATCCCGGATCTATTTTGAAAAGAAGGGTGATATGGAGAGAAGTAAGAAGGGATGCCTCACTGCACTTTGTATTTGCGTGAGCGTGTTGCTTTGCTCATGCGGTCCGGTTATTGACGTTCAATATCTCCCCAACCGTCCGGCATTGCCGCCATACACGGGGAAAGTAGCAGTATTCTGGAAGGAACATGGAACATCGATGGATCCTAGTACTTATGATCTCATAGGCACCGTCACAGCGCAGTCAAACTGGTGTGGCACCAACAAGGCGAAATTTAACACAGGTCTTCATAACTATCTTATCAACCAAGCGGGTGAGCATGGCGGAAATGGGATTATATTGTATTGTGGTGAAATAGGGTCGATCGCTGAGTGTTATTGTTATGGGGACATCATACGATTTAAGCAATAACCATTGACAAGGAAACCCGACCGGCTGTCGACTCCCGCCCCGGCCAAATTCAACATCTGCCCGTAGTGCCCGCATAGTGCCGACATGGCGCGGACGCCGGTCGATGGGAGGCACCACGAACGGCCGCGGGAGAACACGATACAGGGCTGATAGGCCCCTTGAATGAGAGGACTCGAGGTGATGACAACCTTGCATGATTTGACAGGCAAAGTTGCTCTTATCACAGGCGGCAGCCGCGGCATCGGCCGTGCTGCCGCGCTTGCACTTGCCGAAGCGGGCGCGAACATTGCGGTTAACTACCAAAACCGGGCGAGGGAAGCCGAACAAGTACGTTCCCGAGTGGAAAGCTATGGCCGCCGGTGCGTCACCGTGCGTGCCAACGTTGCGGTGGCCGCCGACGTCGCTCGCATGGCCGCGGCCGTTGAAGAAGCGCTCGGAGCGGTGGCCATCCTCGTCAACAACGCGGGCATCGCTCGTCCCCAGGCCGTGGAGGAAATTACCGAAACGGATTGGGACGAGATCATCGACGTCAACTTGAAATCGGTTTTTCTCGTCACGCAGGCGGTGCTGCCGAACATGCGGGCGGCTCGATGGGGACGCATCATCAACATCTCCTCCGCCGCGGCCCATCTGGGGGGCATCATCGGGCCCCACTACACCGCATCGAAAGCGGGCATTCTGGGCCTGACCCACTCCTATGCCTCGCTGCTAGCCGGGGAGGGCGTCACGGTGAATGCCATCGCACCCGCCCTGATCGAGACAGACATGATCGGCGGCAATCCACGAGCACGGGCAGCGCCGATCCCGGTCGGGCGCTTCGGCACCACCGAGGAAGTCGCAGAGGTAGTGGTGATGCTGGCGCGCAACGGGTACATCACGGGCCAAACTATTGGCGTCAATGGTGGTTTGTACATGAGCTAACCGGCGTGGGTAGAAGGTCGACCTCTGGTCGCAGTAGGTACGACCATAAGATCATAGTGTTCTAACCCCCCTAGCGCGGGAACCGGGGATGCCCCCGAACTCGAGGACGCTGGTAAAAAGAGTGACATCTGAGGCGCAAGAGTACCGCTACCTGGTCGACTGATAGCAATGTGAGTAGGAGGGACGGCGCTAAGCAATTCAAGGGACAGCCGATGGTCCGGCGCGGCAGCCGCTGGGCGATGCCAAGATGAGCTCGCCTAGTGCCCTTTGTAGTATCTCATCGCTTCGGGGATCTCAGCCCGGATCTCGTCGATTCTTGTTTCCGGGGCGGGATGGGTTGAGAGGAATTCCGGAGGCCGTGCTCCCCCCTTTTTTTTCATCCTTTCCCAGAAGGGGATGGCTTGCCTGGGGTCGTATCCCGCCTTGGCCATCAGGATCAGGCCGATATGATCCGCCTCCGATTCTTGAATCCGACTGTAGGGAAGCAAAACCCCCACGTTGGCTCCCACCCCGTAGGCGGCCATGAATATATCACTTGTGGGACCCGGATGAGTTGAGAGGGCAGCGGCGAGGCCGATCGCTCCGAGCTGCGCCACCAATCCCTGGCTCATCCTCTCGTTCCCGTGCTTGGCCACGGCATGAGCGATCTCGTGACCCATCACGACCGCCAAGCCGGTCTCATCCTCGGTCACCGGCAGAATCCCGGTGTAGACAGCAACTTTTCCCCCGGGCATACACCAGGCATTCACCGTCTTGTCATCATCGATCAAGTTAAATTCCCACTTGTAATTACTTATCTCCGACTCCATCCCCTCTTCTCTGAGGAAATTCTCCGTGGCTCTAGCGATCCTTTCTCCGACCCGTCTCACCATCTGGACTTTCTCCGGATCGTTTGAAAGCTTAGATTTCTTGAGGACGGCGTTGTATTGATCGAGGCTCATGGAAGCCAGCTCCGAGTCCGGGACGATGTGCAAACTCTTTCTGCCTGTCACCGGCACAGTGGCGCACGCGAAAAGCACAAACAAGAGGCTCACTCTCCATGCCCTTAAGAGACGGCCTGGGTAACGTGCCATATTCATCCTCCTGTCCGGATTCCACACGTCATTATCTCGCTCACGGGCCGCTTTGGCAAGGCGATGCCGCGGTCATAGGCTAATTCCGACGCGGGCTCGGAAGGACCTATTGTGTGGGAGTACGGACGTCTTTCACTTCATTTACTTGCAACCGAAACGCTCCTACCCGTTGATCTGAAGGGCAAATAGGTGGTATTCCTGTCCGCGGCAACGGCTCTCGCAGTGGGACCTGGCCGCCTCTTTGCACTGCTGCCCGTTGGATGCCCGACGGGCTGAGCCGAAGCTGGGCGGGAGGAGTTGCTCTATGTTGGCAAGATGCCGGAAATGTGGCTTCAAACTTCACCCGGCGACTGGCGGTCCGGGCTACAGGTGTCCGAAATGCGGAGCAATCTACGTGCGGGACGATAACGGACGAGGGAAAGAACGCACCCGGAAGACCGGGAGCACCAACGACGATCGGGCGAAGGCTCGACCCAGGTCGTACGATGACGACACCTGCCCGACCGGTGGCGACATCGACGTAATCAGGGAGCTCACCCTGTTCATCCGCTCACGGTATGCCCTCATCTGTCTCGAGACCGTTGAGGAGGATCGGGCGGAGAGCCTGTTGAAACACCTGGCCGACTCCATCAACTTGCCCTTCTTCACCTGGGCACTAAGCCGTGGGCTCCAACGGGCCGACCTCGACAAGCCCGTGTACGGCACCGCAAGTCCGAAACAGGCCCTCAACCATATCGAGTCGGCGGCGTTCTCAGCCGTGTACCATTTCCAGGGTCTGGGACCGCTGCTGCAGGAGGATGCGGAGTTGGGTGCAAGGCTCGCGCACGTGGCTCGCACCTTCACCCGCATGGAGGGCGCTTTGATCCTCACCGGCCTGGACGTGCCCATCCCCGAGGCGGCGAGGCCCCACGCTGCATACCTGAGACTTCCGCCCCCATCGCGGCGGGACTACGCCAGGCTGCTGGAACGAATCTACCGAGATCTCCGCCAGAGAATGGAGATCAAGGTCGAGATGAACAAGCACGACCTGAACCGCCTGCTCAACGCCTTGAGCGGCCTGACGCTGCTGGAGGCGGAGAAGATACTCACCAAGGCGATGATTGAAGATGGACGGCTCTCGCCTGACGACCTTCACGTCGTTATCGAGGCCAAGAAGAGGATCATCGAGCGAGAAGGCCTGCTGGAGTACTTCCCGGTGGAAGAGAGCATGGCTGATATCGCCGATCTCGCGCGCCTCAAGGATTGGCTTGCCAAACGGAAGATGATCATCAACGAGCCCGAGCGCGGCCGAAGGATGGGCTTGAGTTTCCCCAAGGGCATTCTGCTCCTCGGCGTCCCGGGCTCGGGTAAGAGTCTCTGCGCCAAGGCGGTCGCCATGGAATGGGGGCTTCCCTTGCTTAAGATGGACCCATCGAATTTATACAACAAGTACATCGGCGAGACGGAAAAGAATTTCAAGCGAGCGATGGCGACAGCGGAAAAGATGTCCCCCGTCGTCCTCTGGGTTGATGAGATCGAGAAGGTTCTGGCCACGGGCGATCAGGCGGACGGCGGTGTTTCTCTGAGAATAGTGGGGATGCTTCTCTCCTGGTTGCAGGAGCGCAAGGGAGATGTGTTCGTAGTGGCGACATCAAACGACGTGCAGAGGCTACCGCCTGAGCTCTTGCGGAAAGGCCGGTTCGACGAGATCTTCTTCGTGGATCTGCCAGACCCGGAGGCAAGAGCAGCGATCTTCGGTATCCACCTGAAGCGACGGGGACACGACCCCGGTCAATTCGACTTGCCTCGCCTTGCCGAGGCCACCGAGGGGTTCAGCGGCGCGGAGATTGAACAGGTCGTTCTCGCCGCCCTCTACACCGCCTTCTCCAGTGGCCGGTCCCTAGGAACCGACCTTCTGCTGGCAGAATGTGGGCATACGAAGCCCCTCTCAAAAACCCGCGCCGAGTACATCCGGTCCCTTCGGGCATGGGCGGCGGAGCGCACCGTCAGCGCCCAATGATGCAGCCTGAAAGAGGAGGGAGCAGTCACTTGCTATTCCACCTCTGACCGAGGATGGGGCACAGAAAAAAACCTCCTTCGATCATGCGCATGTCTTCGGGATGACTCGTTACATCCTGGGGCAAGGAAGTGAAGTTCTTTCGTTATTGAGGAACGTCTCCCGCTCTGACCGGGCGTTCCTGCTTCGCTTTTGGGCGGTACGGAAGTTGGGAGTGTCGCTCGCGGATTTGGCCAGACGTTTGGGAATGAGCCCAGCGGGGGTGGGACAGGCCGGGCAACGAGGCGAGGCGAGGGCGCGCAAGCGCGAGCACCAGCTCTAGTCGCCTCTGGCGGGTTACCCCGTGAGGCATTTACCCTCTTAAGGGCGGCCCCCCTTCCAGAGTGAGAGGAGGAGAGACCATGGAGCGCGGGATCGTCTATTTCGAGGAGAGGAAGCCGGAAAACACGGACGCCACCTTCAGGCTGGTCCAGGAGCGGTTGCAGGCCTCGGGGATAGAGAAGGTGGTTCTCGCTTCCACAACCGGCGCCACTGCCAGCAAGGCTGCGGACTTTTTCAAGGACGCGGGCGTAAAATTGGTGGTCGTGCCTCATCAGTTCGATTTCCGGAGGAAGGTGAACCCATTCCCGCCGGAGCTGGTGAAGTCCTTGAGGGACCGAGGACACGAAGTGCATTTCGGCACCATGCTGTTCCACACCAACAATCTCTATGAATCGACCGCTCCCATCCTGATGGCAAATCTCCTGCGCTGCTTCAGCCAGGGAGTCAAGGTGTGTTTCGAGATAGTGCTCATGGCTACGGACGCGGGCCTGGTGCGAAGTGGAGAGAGAGTCATCGCCATTGCCGGAACAGCACGGGGGTCGGACACGGCGCTGGTGATGCAGGCGGCGTCTTCGCAGCGGCTCAAGAGGCTTCGCGTCAACGAGATCATCTGCAAGCCTCTCAACCCGTTGAACATCGACGAGGTGCTGGAGGAGGAATCCACCCGGGGCACGCTCGAGGGCTACGCTGCCGACCGGCACACGTGAAGCGCGGCATTACATCTCCCGGTTTGACTCGGCCTACTCGAAAGGGATACCATTTAACCTTAAAGAGCTTGCCGGTCACGGGTCTCGTGGACCGGATTCCCGCGGACATGGTCTTACCCGGGATGAGCACAGGTGGAGGTTATGCGTTATCTGGAGCTCGGAAAAACAGGGCTCACCGTCTCGGAGGTGGGTTTTGGAGGCATCCCCATCATCCGTCTATCCACTGCCGAGGCGGTGAAGGTTCTCAGGCTGGCTTATGACAGGGGGATAACCCTGTTCGACACGGCCAACGCCTACCTCGACAGCGAAGAGAAAATGGGACTTGCCTTCGAGGGCCTCCGGAGCCGGCTGGTTCTCGCCACCAAGACCCTAAAGCGCGATCGGGAAGGTGTGGAGGCCGATATTGACCTGAGCCTGCGCCGCCTTCGCACCGACTACGTCGACCTCTTTCAGATCCACCAACTCTCGCAGGAGAGCGATTACCAGAAAGTAACCGGGCCGAACGGGGCACTGGAGGCTGTTTGCCGGGCGAGGGAGCGGGGAAAGGTCAGACACATCGGCCTCACCTCGCACAGCATCGACATGGCCGCAAAGCTGGTGGGGACCGAACTCTTCAGCACCATCCAGTTTCCTTTCAACTTCATCGAGTCCAAGCCCGTCGATGATCTCCACCCCCGGGCGCGGCAACAGCAAATGGGCATCCTCGCCATGAAGCCCTTTGCGGGGGGAGTCCTCGACAATGGGGAGCTTTGCTTCAAATTCCTCCGCCAGTTTCCCGACGTCATCCCGCTGCCGGGCTTCGATGCTCCCGACCGGGTTGATGAGATTGCCGATATCTACGAGAAGGAAAATAGCATCGCGCCCGAAGACCTGGCCGCCATGGAAAGGTACCGCACGGAGCTGGGCCAGCGGTTCTGCCGGCGCTGCGAATACTGCCAGCCCTGTGGGCACGATGTCAAGATTACGCCCGCCATGGCCTACCCGATCCTTGCCCGGAGAATGTCTCCGGCAAAAGCCGTCGGCTTTGCGGCGAAGGTGATGGAGTCGGTAAGGAACTGCATCGAGTGCGGTGAATGTGTGGAACGGTGTCCCTACGACCTGCCCATCCCCGAGATGCTGCAGAAAAACCTGGCCCTCTACGAGAAACATGCGGGGCGAAGAAAGAGATGAAGCTGAGGGGGAACGTTTCCCTCATTATCGCGAAGTTGGGCTCAGAGCTTCATTTTCAATTATTGTCGAAAACCTCGAAGAACTGCCTGGCAATTCTGTTCCAGGGAAAACTGGGGAGGCTGGTGAAAGATTGGCACCAGTCCTGTGATCCACGGTGAACGGCATGACACTTTTCAAATCCAAGGTGTGGTCGCCCATCGACATCGGCTCGCTGAAATGGAGTTGCATCCTTCTGGGGATGATCGTCGGCGCGTATCTCTCCGACTTCGTCAAGGACTATGTCTGGGTCTTCGTGATCATCGCCATCCTCGCGGGAATCAAGCCGGCGGTCTCGTATTTTCGGACGGATGAGGCCGACAAGTAGACGGCCTGGCCACCGCGTCGCCTCAGACGCCGGCTCATCTCATTTCCCGTTTACGCTGCCACGGCGCCGCCGTGTACCACGGCAGCCTGCGGTACCAAAGCCTTGTCATTCCCCTCGCGCGGTTAGCCGGAGTGCATTACCCTTTAACGGCCTCTGCCATGCCCCGCATCGCACCTACGCAGGCGCGCTTCCACGGTGGAGATGACCTGCCCACGGTTCCATTACCTCTCTGCCCATGATCGCCCCTCTGGCCGCCGGAGGCTCCGCCTTGCGATCTTCGGAGACTGCCCGTATACTCGGATCCGGGCGGTCAAGGTGGGGCACGAATCTTCCGCTTTTGCCGGGCCGCGCAGCCGTTTCACCGAATTTTGACGCTGGCGACGGGCCATGAAAAGCCTTCCTTTGTTGGCAACTACGCCGCGAGCGCTACCGCATTCATGTCTCACTGTGGGGCGATGGCTCCGATGGATCGTATCTTCGGCATCCTCCTGATTGTAATTTCTGCGTCATCTTTTGGCACTCTTCCCATCCTTACCCTCTACGCCTACGCAGCCGGCATGGACGCGCTCACCATTCTTTTCTTTCGCTTCACGCTGGCAAGCGTGCTCATGGTCGGCCTTCTCATCGCCCGCCGTGAACCTCTGCCGCGCGGAATACTGCTGTTTCGGCCCATTGGTATGGGGGCCGTCGGCTATGTAGGTCAGGCGTTCTGCTACCTGACAGCGTTGAAGTACGCTTCGGCCGGGTTAGCCGCGCTCCTCCTGTACTTGTATCCGGTTTTCGTGACCGTCCTCTCGGCGGCGCTGTTCCACGAGCGAATTACCGGCGTCAAGATGTTCGCCGTGGGTTTGGCGCTGGTAGGTACGGCGCTCACGGTTGGACCAGCGGGCGGCCAGCTGCCGGGCGTTCTTCTCGCGGCCCTGGCGGCACTCATCTACTCCGTTTACATCCTCGTAGGCACACAAGTCATGAGAGAGATGTCAGTCTGGCAATCGTCAACCGTGATCTTCGCCTCAGCGGGCGCAATGTCTGGAATGCTGATGGCCGTACAGGGGCCGCACCTGCCGGCGACGGCAGCAGGTTGGGGAGTCGTTGCTTCAATCGCGCTCATTGCGACAGTCATCCCGGTGGTGACCTTCTTAGCGGGGCTGAGCCGAATTGGCCCGACAAATGCGGCGATGCTGTCGACGCTGGAGCCTGCCGTCACGGTGCTGCTGGCGGCCTTGCTGCTGGGTGAAGCCCTCAAACCCCTGGCGCTCGTGGGAGGCGGCTTGATCCTTGTGGCAGTGGGACTACTCACCCGGGCCGAAATGGTCCAGCCTGAGGGGAAGCCGGAAAAGGATTAGCGCGACTGCCCTATGCCCTTGGTTTGGCGCCCCTTCGACCCCCTTTTCGGGAAATGCGCCTCCGGAGCGAAACCCTTTCTCGCGTCCTATCGGGTCGCGGCCCATCGGTAAAGGAAATCTTGACGGTTCACCCCGCCCTGTGCGATTCTGCGAGCATCGGGCGCCAGCGGTCGGATGACAGGCGCACATCTCTACTGGGTGCGTCGGGCTTTGGGTAACGCCTCTAGCCCGCATTATGCACGAGCCACCTGCTGCGGCCGCGGATCTGGCGGTCCTTCCGGGCGTCCTCGGGTCTCGCACCTTACAGAAAGAGAGTCGGGCAGAGGCTCCGAGTCGTGTATCAGGGGCGCGACCCGCGCCTTGACCGACGGGTGGCTGCGCAGGTCCTGAGACCCGACCTGGTTACCAAGACCTTTGTCCAAAGATTCCTGAAAGCGGTGCGGGCCGCCGCTCGGCTGTCCCATCCGAGCATCGCGGCGGTCCATGACTCTGACGACGCGCGGGGAGTTGGTGCATGTTCACCACGGACAACACGAGGCCGCGTTCCTAACGCGGCGTCGCACCGGGGCGGGAGTTTTCTCTCGTTCAAGGAAGGAGCCCATCATGCGCAATCGAGCGAAGAGTGAGAAGGGCCTCGAAGTACGTGGCGTCGCGGGCACCTTCGTCGTGCTGCTCGCCTTCAATTGTGCGAAGGATTACTGCAAGGGATTGCTCGGATTTGGCATTCAGCGCAAGGACCACGAAAACGGCGAAGTGACCTGGTTGCGCGGCCTGAAAAAATTCGACCTGCCGGGAGCGGACGACGGTGATGATGTCAGCACGCGGCACCACCCGATTCAGAAGTTTCACTGGGGGGATTACACCACGAAGCCCGGTCGAACATACACGTACACAGTCCATGCGATGCACGGCCAGCCGGGAGCGCTTGTCGATTTCGATTCCGTCGCCGTGGAAGTGAAGTGTGAGACGTCTGAGAGTGTGGGCAGAAACGGGCACGCCGTCCACTTCAACCGGAGCGCGGCAGCAAGCCAAGCCTTCGCCAGGAGATTTCCGCGCCTCCCGGAAGGCGACGTCGAGGATCCCAACGCTCGCATCTGGCTGTCGCGCGGCCTGGCGGAGTCGTTGATCGCGTTCATCGACGCCGCGAAGGCCGGGGAAGGGCTTCATCTCTTCCTCTACGAGTTCGAGAAGGAGGAATTCTTCCAGGCGCTCAAACAGGCCCAGACCCGCGGGGTGAAGCTGGAGATTCTCTATGACGCGCTCCTCGACACAAAAGGCGAGGGGCCGAGCCTCCGGAGCAAGCCGCAGATCGAGAAGTTCGGCTTGGGAGCCGTCTGCAAGGGGCGAACCGGCAAAGGCCTCAACATCTCGCACAACAAGTTCATGGTGCTGACGGGCACGAGCGGCAAACCCCAGGCGGTCTGGACCGGTTCTACGAACTTCACGGACAGCGCCATCTACGGACAGTCGAACGTCGGCCATGCCATCGTCAACCCAGACTTGGCCGGCGTCTACCTCGACTGGCATCAGGCGATCTGGAAGGCCCCGGACGAGTCTGTGGCCGATTCCCGGAACATAGTCGACAACCTGACGACCGTACCGGCCTTGAATATGTCCGGCACGACGCTCGTACTCAGCCCGCGCAAGACCATCGAGGCGGTGACCGAGTGTGCGCGCTTGGTGGCAGCCGGAAAACGCATGGTCTGTTTCACGGCGCCGTTCGCCGTGCACGACGACCTCGAGGAAGCCCTCGCCAATACGCCTGCCCATGTGTTCGGACTACTGAACAAGGATAACGTCGTCGGCAAGGCACTGCACGAAGCACGGAACACCCAGCTCGCCGCTGCCGGCGCGATCAACGAAAAATCGATTTTGGAAGCCTGGCAAGGAAAGTTGCAGGCCGAATCGATGCATCACAGCGGCGTGTTCATTCACACGAAGATTATCCTCGTGGATCCACTCTCAGACAATCCGATCGTCATCACGGGTTCGGCGAACTTCAGCAACAACTCATCCAAGAACAATGACGAAAATCAACTCTTCATCGCCGGCGAAACGGAAGTGGCCGACGTCTATCTCGGCGAGTTCATGCGCATGTTTGACCACTACTACTTTCGCGATCACCTGGAAATGATCGCGACGCAGAGGCAGACCAACCCCAAGGCCGGATTTCTCGATGCAACCGACGCGTGGACCGACCGCTTCTTCGACGGCGGCGAACGCGAGGCGCTACGCCTGGCATTTTTCGACTGAAGCCATGCCGGTGCCTACTTGTAGGTAACACTGGGCGCAGGAGTGACGCCCTTGGCCCGGATTATGGCGATATCCCTCGCTCTGGCGCTGCCAGTGCCTGCGGACGTTCTGAAGCGACTTCCCGAGACCCGCCCCGAGGTCCCTATCACGAAAGCGGTAACCTATGGCGGGTTCGACAACGAGGTGGGGTCTTACGGTTACATGGTCGGCGAGGGCCTGGTGAGCGTGGCAGAACTCATGAGGTGAAGGGGAGCTGTCTCGCCCGGGGGCGCACGTTCGAACTGAGCCAATGCATGTCTCACTTGCTTACGAGTCCCGGCACTACGCCTCACTCCCCCTCCGGGGCCGCCACTAGGGAGACGGACGATTCCTCTCTCCCGGTCTTGCGGTTCTCGATGAGCAGGCCTCTCAAGTAGGGTTGCCACAGCCACCTCTCATAGAGCCTGAAGCAACGGATCCACTTGCCCCCGCACGTACACCAGAGGTGAAGGGGGTGAAAGAAATGCTGCATTCGTCTCTTCATGCGCTTGCCCCAGCCCCTTCGAATTCTAGTCCGCCTTGTGCACCGTGCGCGAACCACCTGCGACGCATCTCATGGTGGCGGTATACCCCTAACACCAGGCGCAGACTACGAATGCGCCCTGCTGATCCCTCGGCGTTGGCTTCCTCACCCCGATCTCTGCCAGTCGTCACTTCACGGCCCAAGCGACGGAGCACAGAGTGGGTGAGACGGTGTTGATTTCGATACAATTCCCCCTCCGGATTTTTACCGAGGTCACATCGGAAAGAAATACTGCCAAGAGAGTATTTTGTCGGGAAAAAGAATGTACGGCGTGGGGGGCTAAGTCGTGAGCACCGACCAAATCTTGGCCCGCCGACGATGGGGTAACGCGGGCGCGGCAGCCGGGTTTATCCGCCTCTGGCGGGTTACCCAAACACTCAGGGCGTCCTGCCTCTACTCCAGCTCCACTGCGACGGTATCTCCTCAGAAGGCGCGTCAGAAACGAACGGCGTGACCCAGCCACAAGAAGAAAACAATCATCAGCAGATGCAATATCCACCAAGGGCGCGAAAACATCTTGAATCGTTTCATGTTACCTCCAGAGCCCATGGCCGACATAGTAAACGGCCGATAGAGCGACAAGGTGAACCAGCCACCACCCCAAGTTTGGGTACCGCCACGTCTTCCCTTTCTTTTCCCGGCGGGAGTCGTAGCCGAAGAACTCAAGATCGAATAACGCCTTTCCGACAAAAAAGTTGGCCCACAGCAACGCTATGTCCGCTAACAGAGTCTTCAGGATCACGGTCTCGAACGTCGTGGGAACCGGCCAGTGAGCTAATGAGAAATGAAGCATGGTAATGGTGCCGACTATCACCAGCATCCCATTCAGCACGTAGCCATACTCGACCAAACTCTTGCATGCAAAAAGGAGTGGGACGGCCACAACACCCAAGATGCCCGCGAGTGGGGCGACCAGATTCGAGGGATTCTGACTGACCGGGTGAATCCGGAGATGAAGGAGCAGCCCGCCAAGGGCGAGCGAAACCAAAGCGCAGAGCAGCACGGTTTTCACATAGATTCTCACGGTCATCTTTTCCCTCCTTTCAAGACACCGAAACCGCCGGAACATGGCCTTACCGGGCTGTCTCTTGAAGCTTGAGGCGATAACCCTTGACCGTCACATCCGGCGCCGGATGAAAGTCAAGCTCGGAAGCCCGCATAAAGCCCATCCGCTCGTACAGGCGAATTGCGGCTTCCATGATATCTGTCGTATGAAGTGTCAGCGCCGCGGCCCCCGCTCGGCGCGCCCGCCTTACGCACTCACGCATCAAGGCGGTGCCAACCCCTCGGCCACGGGCGCTTGGTGTGACTGCCAAGAGGCGTACCTCCGGCCACGGCAAAGTCGCCTGGAGACCATCCGCAGAAGAGAAAGCGGTTCCAGCCGGATAAAGTAAGACGGTACCCACCACACGGCCGCCATGCTCGGCGACGATTTGTGCGGCGGGCTCTACCTTGGCCAGCGTACTCAGGATATTTCGGCGATACCCGTCCCAATGTGCCGGCATTAAGGGCGCGTACTCCTTGTACGCGGTGAGCGTCAGCGCCACGATGACGTCGTGGTCACCCGGACGCGCGTCGCGTATGTAAAGAGCGGGCATCTTCTCTCTCCTTCCCGGCAGGACGGCATGGACCATGCGGGCGAGGCCGAAAAGTCAGTCTCGAACATGGCGCGTGCCTCATCTTCCTCGCTCTCCTCGATCGCAGCCGGGTAGCCGTAGCCGGCGCTGTTCACGAACCCATCGATTCGCCCGAAGCCCGATTCGGCCGTCCTCACGGCACCTGCGACCTGGGCGGCATCAGTGACATCCAGCTGGAGCATGAGCGCCCGGCGATCATGCCCCGCGGCGACGTCCTCAACCTTGCGCGGATCGCGCGCGGTGACAACGGCGCGGTAGCCACGCTGGAGAAGCGGCCGGGCCAGCTGTGCCGGCCGAAGCCGGTCGAGGAGCCGGTGATGAACCCGACAGGGGTGTTCTGCTGCGGCATTTGTGGGATGGTCGTATCTCCTTGACCAAGGGTGGTCCTGTCTGTCTCTTCACTGTGAGGCCAGCCTCCTCGTGCCATCGCCTGCTGGCGGGCACACCTCTCAAGACGGGCCGCTGGTAAGGGCCCCGCTCCCCGGGGCGCACTTCCTCAAGCCGGGCAAGGGGAACTAGGGCTAAGCCGAAAGGAGGAGAGGCCCTCACGATGGTAAAGATAGCGTGCGAAATTGCCTTGGGCAACGCTAACCCGCATCCTACCCGAGTCACCTGCTCCGACCGTAGATTGCAAGCGCCACCCGTCTTGTTCAGGGGTTTCTCGGCGCGGTGCACCGCCCGGCTGCGATTCTTTCGGAACGAGCGGGTCATGTATTGAAGGCGTACGATTTGACGACGGATCACACGGACGGCTTGCGCCACTTTCTGACGGCAGACGCCGGATTTGGCGCGAATAGCCATGGGCGCCAACTCGTAGCTCAACGGGACCCCGGCAACAGACCCGTCGCTCTGGCTTGCACGGCTGGCCCCGTGTTGGCGCGCGGGCATGCCCTCCAACTCCTCGTGGCCTTGTCTTTGCCCCGGGAACCGTGGTTACCGATACGGATGCGGACTAGAGGGTGCCCCCGGCCACGGGCGCCAAGGGGCGAGAAGACTTTATCGTTGGGCACCAGTCTTGCAAGGGCGAACTGTGCGTGGGTCGAAACCTTTTGCGGCGAGCCTTGGCTGGATTCGTGAGCGGCGGGGGACCAATGGCAGTGAAGATCTTGGTGGTGGACGACGAGCTCGATGTGAGGAGCCTTTTAAAAGATTTCTTCGTGTCCCTCGACTACGAGGTCGTGACAGCCGCAACCGGAGAGGAGGCCTTGAAACTGGTGGAACGCGAGGAGCCGATGGTCATCCTCCTCGACGTGTTCATGCCTGGGATCGACGGATTGGAGACATGTAAGACCCTGAAGACCTCCGAGAAGACGCGGCGCATCCCGGTCATCATGATGACCGGATATGGGATCATGCCGGCCCAGGCTGAGATGGTCGAGGCGGAGGACCTCGTCTTCAAGCCGTTCAATCTCAGTGAGCTCCTCATGCGGGTGAAAGCGATCAGCAAGGTCGGGCACCTCACCAATCGCGTCGACCGACTGTTGGCGTATATGGAGGAACTGGACAGAAACCTCACGGTCGAACGGGAGTCCCTTTCGAGGCAGGGCAAGGGAGAAGGGACACTGGCCGCCTCTGATCATCCCTCCCGATGACGCCTTTCGACAGGCAACGGATATTCCCGATGGCACCCTACTAGGGTGCTGAAAAACTCCTCGACCCGGGCTCACCGTGCGGAGGTATGTACGGGAGACCTGTGCCGGGCCGGCCGGTTCCGCAAGGCTGCATAGTCGCACCATGAATAAGATCGTGGTGGTCCGGCCCGCTTGCAGAGCCCTGGTACAAGGTTCGGCAGGCCTGACGACAGGTAAGAGAATCAAGAGGAGGCTCCAGATGCACCTTGCCTCACCGACCGGCCCGGCTCACGTAGCAGTGTCAGCGGACGCCACCCAAAAGAGTTTTTCAGCACCCGGCTGGAGCGTTTGAGACAGACACCCCTCCTAATCCCAACCATCCACGAATGCCCTTCTGCGTCCCTGGGTCGCGCTCCTCCCGCTGTCGTCACGGGGAATCTTAGGACGTGCTGACGATTCCGCCTCAGGTCCAGTCCCCGTGATTACCGGGGGCACGACCGTCGCCACCATTTCGCTACGGCATCTCGCGGATCATGCGGGCTCGCCCAGCGCATTCCGGCCGCCTGGATTTCCTGGCGCTCTTCACCTCCCGGGGGAGCCGGGCCGCGAGATCTGTCGTTACGTTATAATAACAGACAAGTCGGGTGGAGCGGTCCTCGACGTCGGGGCGGACGTGGAGCGAAGGAGGGACGGCAGATGTCCTTTGACGAAAGACTCGAGAAGATCCTCAAGCTGGGAGAGGTGCTCCAACTGCACAAGCAGGAGATCGTTGCCTCTGCGGTCAAGGACCTGCACTTCACTGTGAAAGACAGCGTCAAGGAGGTGGAGATTGCCGTAGATAGGCTCAGGATGTTCCAGGAGACGGAACGCGCCCTCGGCGGAAGAGCGCCTCTCGGCGGGCCGACCTCCCGCATCTCACTCATGCTGTCGTACAACGGCAGCGCGTGGATCAACACGGCGATCACCTCGATTTACCTAGTAGGGAACCGGGTGAACGTCAAGTTCTCCTCGAAGGGCCGCGACCTGATGGATCTCACCGAATTCATGTACCGGCCCATATTCGGGGACGAGATAACGTTTTACCGCGGAAGCGGGCGGAGCTTCATCGACCGGTCCGTCAGGGACCCAGATGTTGCGGCGGTGGTCGTCTTTGGCTTTGATGAAAACATCCTGCCCTATGAGCGAGCCTTCACCGAAACGGGGAAAAAGCTCATCTTCGAGGGACCGGGGCAGGATCCCTTTATCGTCTTCCCCGATGGGGATCTCGAGTTGGCCCTCACGGACCTCATGGCGGGAAAGTTCATGTATTCCGGGCAGACCTGCACGGCCCCGAAGAGAATCTTCATACACCATGCCATCTACGATGATTTCCTCGCTCTGTTCGTCGACCGGGTGACGCGCCTCGTCGTGGGGGACCCGGCGAGTGCACGGACAGACATCTCTCCGGTCGCGAGCGATCTCGCCGTCGCGAGGATCAAGGCGCAGCTCGACGACGCTCTGCGGCTGGGTGGCGAGATCCTGGTCGGCGGCAAGATAGAAGGGAATCTCATCTATCCCACGGTCGTGAAAAACGCTACCGACGAGATGCTCGGGATGCGCGAGGAGGTCTTCGGCCCTGTCGCCTTTACCTCGAGCTTTGCCTCGGCCGAGGAGGTCCTGGCCCGATCCCGGAACCACAAGTACGGTCTCCGGGCTGCTGTGTTCGGGGGCGGACAGGCGCGGGAGGTGGCCGACGCCTTGCGAGGCGAAGATTACTGCCATCCCGTGAGCGGCTATACCTTTGGCAGGTTCGGCACGGTGGTCTTGAATGAAACCAGGGCTGCCTCATGGCGTGGGGCGTTCGTGACCAAGCCCGTCGGAGGTTACGGTTACTCCGGGTGGATCTGGGAGACGGTCGAAGGCAGGTTTCGGCTCAAACAGGGACCGAAGCTTCTCAGCACGGAAACTTCCCTCCCTTGAGTTAGACTAGCATCAGGCTCTGCGGGGTGCAGCGTGGCCGAAAAGGACCTTTGCTAGAGAGCCAAGTTGCCCCCCGGAGGCCAAACGCCCGGATGGGGGCTAGCCCGTTCGACTGGGCGGGCGAGGGCACGTGGGCCGGTGACCAACTTGGTGAGGAGACGACAAGATGAAGGAGATGAGGTACCGGAGACTTGGACGCTCGGGGCTGGAGGTCTCGGCCATCGGCCTGGGCTGCATGGGGATGAGCGAATTCTATACCGGCGCGACGGCGGAGGAGTCGGTGGCGACCATTCAGCGCGCCCTGGAGCTGGGCGTGAACTTTCTCGATACGGCCGACATTTACGGGCCCTTCACCAATGAGGAGCTGGTTGGGCGAGCCATCCGCGGCCGTCGGCACGGGGTGATCCTCGCCACCAAGTTCGGGAACGTCCGTGGGCCCGACGGAAGCTTCGTGGGCGTGAACGGCAGGCCGGAGTACGTGCGCGAGTCATGCGACGCCTCGTTGCAACGTCTTGGGACGAATTACATCGACCTTTACTACCAGCATCGCGTTGACCGGAGCGTCCCCATCGAGGAGACCGTCGGCGCCATGGCCGAGCTCGTGCGGGCCGGCAAGGTTCGCTTCATCGGCCTCTCCGAGGCGGCGGCGGCGACCATCCGCCGCGCCCACAAGATTCATCCCATCACGGCGCTGCAGACCGAGTTTTCGCTCTGGAGCCGCGACCCGGAGGATGAGATCCTCCCCACCGTCCGCGAGCTCGGCGTTGGTTTCGTCCCCTACAGCCCTCTCGGCCGGGGGTTTCTCACCGGGCGCTTCCGTCGGTTCGAGGAGATTCCGGAGGGCGACTATCGGCGCAATTCGCCTCGGTTTCAGGGGGAGAACTTCCAGAAAAATCTTGCCCTCGTCGACCGCATTCGCGAGATCGCCCCGGAAAAACGGGCGAAGCCGTCGCAGCTCGCGCTGGCCTGGGTGCTGGCCCAGGGTGAGGAGATCGTCCCCATCCCCGGCACAGCCCGCCGCGATCACCTCGAGGAGAACATCGCCGCCCTCGATATCGTCCTCTCTGCCGAGGATCTGAGGCGCATCGATGCCGTGGCGCCCCAAGGAGCCGCTGCCGGTGCGCGCTACGCCGAGGCGGCCATGCGCCACCTGAACGGGTGAGACGCCGGACCTCCGCCGCGATGAGGCCCCGCACACCAGCCCGCATGCACGTGGCTGGCGCACCGTGGGGGCTACAGGCGTTGAAAACGGCTCCTCCTCGGTGCCGATTACCGATAGAGTTCCGCGGCCCGCCGCCGACGCGAGCGTGCCATGAACAGCCCCAGGAGCCAACCACCGAACAGGACCCCGGCGCCGGTCAGGAACCATTCCATGGCGGTCGAGGAACTCAAGCTGGTATACTTCTTCTCCATCGCATCGAACTGGCTCCGGTACTGTTGGAGTTCGGAGATGAGTTGATCGTGGGCGACCTTGAGTTGGAGATACTGTGCCGCCCCCTTCTTCAGCGCCTCATGCTCCTGGCGGAGGGTGCTCAATTCCTTACGCTCGCTCTCAAGCTGTTTTTTCAAGGCGCCGGTTTCCTCCCGCAAATCGCGGTCGACCGCCTCAGTGCGACTGGTTCTTGACTGAAGCTCTCTCTTATCCTTTTTCAGCTTCTCCGCCGTCATCCTCCAGGGTTGTTGCGCCGAGAGATACTGCCTCGGAATCCATCCCGAGCGGCCATCCTCCATGCCCACCTGGGCCCAGTCGGCTTCTTCCTTGAGCAGGCTCACCGCGGTGCCCACTTGGATGGACGCGGTAATGCGATAATTGTTCCCCGGGCCCGAACGAAGAATGGTCTCGAGGGTGGTGTCCGACACGTACATGTTGGCGGCTCCCGTCGCTGTCGCCGGCAGACATGACAGGAGCAGACCAAAGAGCACGGCCGGTCCTAGCCGACGCCTTCGCGGTGTGAACACTCCCATGGCGCTCATACCCTCCCTGCGGGTCATTGCAGTATGTTGCCGCTACGCCAGACAGCCCTCTCGAGCCGACTCGAGGTCCTTGAGCGTGGTTCGAGGACGCCAAAAAGGAGAACGGCGGGCAGAACAAGGGCCCAGCAGGCTGGCCCGTCGGCGGCGAAGAAAGGAAGATCGTCGTCACGCATAGCTATGAAATCGGCAGTTCCAGGAAGCTGTAAAAGCCTTCCGGAGAGAAATAGACCACCTTCGTTCGCGGACCGAAGGATATCTCATCGCCGTCCGCAAGGCGGTATTCCTGGTGTGGAGTCAGTCGATGACCATTGACGAAGGTTCCATTGGTCGATTCCACGTCAATGAGATAGCAATATTTCTGCCTTGCAGCGATATATAAAGATGCATGGAATTTAGAAACAAATTTGCTGTGAAGTACAATATCATTATTCGGTGAACGTCCGATTGAGATTTGCCTACTGAGAGAGGGTTTCGTATTTATTTCTATGACTCGTAGATCAAGAGTCTTCTTTCTCCCGATATCTCTCTGGAGAGCTAACACTGAATCTCGGTTATCTATGACATCTGTGTCAAATTTTACGATAATTTTTTTGTCGAATAGGTGCTTCGATTGCTCGACCAGAAATCCATCCGGATATTGCCTCGTAAATTCGGGCAGCGGCAGGCTTGCGGCCTCAATCAGGTAATAAGAAAGTCTCTTGTATCTCACCTTGTGCTTGATATCTAGAAGCTCGATCTCCGCAAACTGATCGAACCCGGAGGCGAACTGCACGCCCACGCCGGTGCCTTCTCGATCCACACGCGCAATGATGCCTTCGCCCTGCAACCCCAAGGTCTTGTCCTGGCCGGTGAGATCCGGCGAGAGAAAAAAGGTGACTATGGCCCTCTCGCAAGGGCTGAACGTTTCCCATGCGTCGGTCGTGACGAAAGCGCCGCCCTGGCTTATGTTCTCGGTGACCCCTTCTACCGGCGTGTACAGGCCGGCCTTGGAGAACTTGGTGAAAAGACGATGGTCGACGCGCGGATAGGCTCGACGGTCAACGCTTGCCATAAGCTTAGTGTCCCTGAGGCCCTCTGCGGTCTCGGATGACCTTCGCGGGGTCGAGCACGTTTGATCATGTCAGTGTCTGCGGCACAGGCGGCGAAATATCGGTTCCAGCGCTAAATCAGCGTCGCGGTCGTCCTCAGTCCCAAAGGAGCGAAAGAATCTATAACCGACGGCACCATCCCCCAAAGGAGTTCGAGAAAGGCTTGGCCTGCTTCAATAAAGAGGAGCACAGGGGGAAAGCGATGGGCTGCGTCGCCGACCCCCATCTCCTTTCCGTCAGTCCGTGCGAGCTGGGCGTTTCTCAGCACTTCTACTTTCGCCCGACCGTGCTGTGGTTCAGCGAACTCGGTCCGGTTACCAGTGTAAATAATAATACATTCAGCAACAGGCGTACCAGTTTCAGTGGTCATCCCGTGATAATTCAAAAGGGCCAGTTATCATAGAGTATTTCATGTTGTGCAGAGTAGAGGATGGGGCGGCTGGTGTCCTATATTTGGTACGCTTTTCAATACAAGTGGCCTTCTCGCGTACAAAATAGTATATCACGGCGGTGACATCACCGGGGCGCTTTGACGTGCTCCGAGATCCTGTGGTAAATTCAAAACTAACACCTCGAGGCCGTTCTCGGCAGACATTCCCCGGCAGGTGTGTAGGAACTCTTCTCATCGCTACGGACGAGGCTACCATGGGAGGCGGCGTCACGGTTTTTCCCCTCTTTGTCGTTTGCGACCGCAAGAGCCCGCGGGGGAGGAAGTGACATTGAAGAGAGGGTTGGCCTGTAGAGGAACCGCGGCTTGGCAACACTTGTTTGCGCCCTTGCTCATCTGGATTTTATCGGCTTTCACTCAACTCGCCATTCCATGTGAGGCGAGAGATTCCCAAAGGGTTACCCTCGTCGGTTCTTTGCAAAGGCAGCTTGGATGCCCTTACGACTGGGATGCCGGCTGCGAAACGACGCGACTCCACTACGATGCCACCGGGGATATTTGGCGAGGTACATTGGAGCTTCCTCCTGGCAGGTACGAATACCGCGTGACCGTGGAAGGCTCTGGGCACTCGACATACGGGGCCAGCGGGGAGCAGGACGGAGCGGCGATTGCAGTTGTCGTCCGGAATCCCGGTCCGGTAACGTTTTATTATGATGACAAGACACACTGGCTCACCGACAGTGTGACTACGACCATTTTGACGGTGCCAGGGAGCTACCAGCGTGCCCTAGGCTGTGAAAGCGCCTGGGATCCCTCCTGCATGCGGTCTTGGTTGCAAGGGCCGAACGGCGACGGATTGTATGAGTTTTCGACGCGCGCGATCCCAGCCGGAACATACGAATGCCGGGTTGCCATGCACGGCGGCTGGGAAGAAAGCTACGGAGAGGGAGGAGAGCAGGATGGCGCGAACATTCTCTTTCACGTCACGAAGGACGGGAGCCTCGTGACCTTTACCTATGACCCTTTCAGTCGTGTCCTCCGTGTAGGAGAGGAGCTGAGGGGCGTCCAATCCTCTTCCACCTCGTGTCAATCGACGCAAGACTGCATCGATCGCCTAGGATCTGATTGGGAATGCAATTCCGGATTGTGCGTGCAAATCGTAATCAAGGACGGTGACAGCAGTACAACCTGTGTTTTTTCCTCACTTCTCGGGAAGAACAATCCGGCGCTAGACTCCATCAGGAGATTCCGTGACGAAGTCCTGAACAAATATACGCTGGGAAGAAAAATCATAGAACTCTATTATCGACATGAGGGAGAAATATGCTCTCTTCTCGATGAGAATCCCCATCTGAAACAGTTGGCAAAGAAATATATGGACCGGTTGGCTGCGGTGATAGAGGTAATCTTGGGAAAGACCCGAGATGAAGGAGTCCGTGGCGCCCTGATGCAACGCTCCAACGGGTCGCTGAAAAATCCTGATCTACCCCCGGCGTAATCCTGTCCTTACGGGCTCTCGGCGATGTGAGAAAGACGCCGGTGACGGAGAGATGGACCAAGGCCAGCCTGTTCTTACTCTGGCAGGATGGCGAAAGGCTCGTCGACCGGGGGTTACCACTCCCGTGGGCAGAGGAGTGGATCTTTCAGCAACCTGCGAGCGCGGCGCCGCGGGATAATGTGCGTACCGGCCATCGCGATCTCCATTCACCGCATTTTTTCTCAGGGTAATCCTTTTCTCACATATAACCTTTTTTTCTCATAACATATGTCTTCATTTTTACGGCAAGTCAAATTAAGTCTTCAATAAATAAACAAATTATCTTTGATCTTATTCTGGTATGAATTTTTCATCACGGCCGTATGCAGGTAGAGTCCAACTGATCTCTGTAAAGCAGATGCAGATAGACACTCTCATCGAGGTTTATCATGAAAGTAAAGACGATCAGTTTATCCGTTATTTTCTCAGCGCTATTTCTCACTCTATTGGTGATCACTATGATCGTCACCCTTTCATTGAAACATGCAAGAGATCGCCAGCCCAGACTGGTAAGTTATCCGTGCATCGTAATTAAGGGTGACAGGGGGGTCTCCCGCGTCGACCTGGAAATGCGGCACTATTACACGTCGTTACCGGACGACTCGTCCAAGGCGCCACACAGCAGGCAACCATCTTAGAGGGGGCGGCACCACCCTCTGCGTGGTCGCAACATTGCGCGCATCATGCTGTTACGGTATGGCCATTTCCTGCGACATCATGAAAGAAAGTTCGCCAGCAACCGGCGAGGGCGAGCCGAATGAGGCCAAGGCCACCAGTGAAATCGCGAAAGCGAGACGTCTCTTTGACGCAATGCGCTGATAAACCTCCGGGGAGGAGATCTCGCCAGCATCCCCGAGCCGAGGTCTCACTACCGGTCATCGTTTGCACGCCGCGAGGCCAGATTCAGGGGAGAATCATCAACCTGAGCCTTACCGGAGCCTTCATCCTCCTTGGTGAGTTGCCGGACTTGACCAGCCAAGTGGAGTTGTTTATCGAGATCCCGAGACTCCAGGTGCTGGTTGTGATCGCCGCTATCGTGCGGTTTGATATCCGCCCTTCCGGCGATGGCGCACGGCACCACTTCGGCCTAGCTGTCCGCTTTTCAAACATCGCCGATGATGACCGCGTGTTGCTGTCCACAACATTCCTTAGTTAACCCGCATTCTGCATCACCCGATCGCCGCTGCCCTTCGGCGAAGCTCAAGGTCCCGCTTCGTTCGAGTTCGCCCACAGACCACCCTGCCGTAGCCCCCTCCGTCGCGGCTGGCCCGTCCCGGGCGGGTCACAGGGAAGCCGCCCCCACAGCGTTCATCCTCACAGAACCTACAGCGCGAACAGAAGGACGGCCAG
>Ga0335070_10001570_pt1 | contig 26362 bp, 27 predicted proteins | sample Lox_Sample_13_FD_206722 | JGI IMG/M metagenome (GOLD analysis project Ga0335070, IMG submission 206722) | Soil microbial communities from Loxahatchee National Wildlife Refuge, Florida, United States - Lox_Sample_1.3 | ecosystem: Environmental > Terrestrial > Soil > Wetlands | place: USA...
ACGGGCGGTACGCCGGCCGCGGCGACGGCCTGGTTGAAGGCCTTCACGTCGGTGTCGAGGATCGCCTTGTACTCGGCGCGGATCGCGGCGAGGCGTCCGGCGAGGAGATCGTAGTACTCGATCGACGAGGCGAGCGGCTTCGCGTCCGCGCTCGCGACGATCGCGGCCAGATACACCCAGTCGTGGTCGAGCCGCGGCTCGTAGTTCAGGTCGTCCTCGTCCGCGACGATGAGCGGGTTGGTCAGCTGCTCCTCGACGGCGGTGAGCTTCGCGGCCACGCCCGCGGCCTGCTTCGCGAGCGCGTCGCCCTTGCCGAGCCGCTCGGCGCGGGCGCCGACTTCCTCCACCTGCGCGCGGACGTCGCGGATCGCGAGCACCGTGTCGTGCGTTTCCGAGAGCCGGTCGCGGATGGCTCTCGAGAGGTCGTACTGCGCCTTCAGATCCGCGGCTGTCGCGAAGCCGGCCGGGTGCGGCCGCACTTCGATCGGCTGCGTGGAGGACTTCCCGTCGACCGTGAGCCGCACGGCGTACGTGCCCGGCGCGACCTTCGGCGGCGCCTTCGTCCCCTCGTTGAACACCGCCTTCGGGACGAGCGACGGCTTCATGATCCGCAGGTCCCAGACGAACCGGTTCACGCCCGCCTTCGGCTCGAGCGGCTTGTCGCGGTCCTTCTCCGCTTCGTCGGACGCGGCCTGCTTCTTGAGGTCGTCGGCCTTCGGCGGCTTCTGGTTCGAGTAGGACCGCAGCACGGTGTCGCCGTCGAGGAACTCGAGCGTCACTTTCTGGCCGTCCTTCGGCGCGTCCTTCAACCAGTAGTCGACGACGACCCCGGCCGGCACGTTCGCCCCGGCCGCCTCCGGCTCGTCCTCGCCCTCGTGCGGGGGATCGACGTCGAGGCGCACGGTCGGCCGCGGCGGGAAGAGGTGCGCGGCCGAACCGCCGATCGCGTCGCTCCACTGCCGCAGCGCGGTCAGGTCGTCGAGGATCCAGAACGCCCGCCCCTGCGTGGCGACGACGAGGTCGCCGTCCTTGACCGCGAGATCGGTGATCGGCGTGTACGGCAGGTTCCTCTGGAAGGGCTGCCAGCTCGCCCCGTCGTCGAAGGAGACGTAGAGACCGAGCTCGGTGCCCGCGTAGAGCAGCCCCTGCCGCACCGGGTCCTCGCGCACGACGCGCGTGAAGGCGCCGTCGGGGATTCCGTTGGTGATCTTCGTCCAGGTCTTGCCGTAGTCGGTCGTCTTGTAGAGGTACGGCCGGAAGTCGTCCCACTTGTACATGGTCGCGGCCACGTAGGCGGTCCCCTTGTCGCGCGGCGACGCTTCGATCGCGTTGATCTGGATCCACTCGGGGATCCCCTTCGGGGTCACGTTCTGCCAGGTCTTGCCGCCGTCGCGCGTGACGTGGACGAGGCCGTCGTCCGAACCCGCCCAGATCACGCCCGGATCGGCCGCCGACTCGCCGAGCGCGAAGATCACGCCGTAGAGCTCGACGCCCGTGACGTCGGTCGTGATCGGGCCGCCGGACTTTCCCTGCTTGGACTTGTCGTTGCGGGTCAGATCGGGCGAGATCTCCTCCCACGTCTCGCCGCCGTCGCGGCTGCGCAGCAGGATCTGCGACGCGTGGTAAAGCGCCTTCGGATCGTTCGGCGAGATCATGATCGGCGCGTTCCACTGAAACCGGTACCTCAGGTCCGACGTCGCGTGGCCGTCGGCGAGCTGGGGCCACGCCATGACGACGCGCGCCTGCCTGGTCCGGTGGTCGTACCGCGTGATGATGCCGCCGTACTCGCCGGCGTAGACGACGTTGGGGTCCTTCGGGTCGACGGCCATCCAGCCGCTCTCGCCGCCCCCCGCGGCGTGCCAGTCGGTGCGGTCGATCGTGTCGCCCACGACGCCGCTCGGGATGCAGACGTTCGAATTGTCCTGCTGCGAGCCGTAGACCCAGTACGGAAACTGGTTGTCGGTCGTGACGCGGTAGAACTGGGCCGTCGGCTGGTTGTACTGCGTCGACCAGCTCCGGCCGCCGTTGAACGTGATCGTCGCGCCCCCGTCGTTGCCGACGATGAAGCGGTTCGGGTCGTCCGGGTCGATCCACATGTCGTGGTTGTCGCCGTGCGGCACGCGCATCGCGGAGAACGTCTTCCCGCCGTCGCTCGACCTGTGCATCTCGACGTTCGGCAGGAAGACGACGTCGGCGTTCTTCGGATCCGGGTAGACCCACGAGTAGTACCAGGCGCGCTCGCGGATCTTGTGCTCGTCGTTGACGTGGGTGAACCGTCCGCCCCAGTCCTCGCTGCGGAAGAGGCCGCCGTGCTTCGCCTCGACGAACGCGTAGACGCGGCCGGGCTTCGACGGCGCGACCGCCACGCCCACCTTGCCCCAGATCCCTTCGGGGAGCCCCTCGGTCAGCTTCTTCCACGAGTCGCCGCCGTCGGTCGACTTCCAGAGGCTCGAGCCCGGGCCGCCCGAGACGAGCTCCCACGGGTGGCGCACCACCTGCCAGAACGCGGCGTAGAGGATCCGAGGGTTCCCCGGATCCATGGCGAGGTCGGAGGCGCCGGTCTTCTCGTCGACGTAGAGGATCTTCTTCCACGTCTTCCCGCCGTCCTCCGACCGGAAGATCCCGCGCTCGGCGTTCGGGCCCCAGACGTGGCCCTGAGCCGCGACGTACACGAGGTCGGGATTGTCGGGATGGATGCGAACGCGCGCGATCTGGCGCGTGTCGCGCAGGCCGACGTTCTTCCACGAGCGGCCGCCGTCGGTCGACTTGTACACGCCGTCGCCGTGCGAGACGTTGCCGCGGATCGGCTCCTCTCCCGTTCCCACGTAAATCACGTTCGGGTCCGACTCGGCCACCGCGATGGCGCCGATCGAGCCGGTCCGGAAGTCCTTGTCGGAGAGAACCTGCCAGTTCGAGCCCCCGTCGCTCGTCTTCCACACGCCGCCGCCCGTCGCGCCGAAGTAGAACGTGTACGGGTCGTGGCGGACGCCGGCGACCGCCGTGACGCGGCCGCCGCGAAACGGCCCGATCAGCCGGAAGTCGAGCCCCTCGAACCGGTCGGAGGGCCCCTTCTCCGCGAGCGTCGTCGCGCTCGCCGGCGCGTTCCCCGGCGGATCGGCGAACGCCCCGGAGGCGGCGAAGGCCGAGGCGAGGGCGAAGCGAGCCGCAAAGCGAAGAGCTCTGATCATGGGTCTCCTTTCGCCGGAGAGTCGATGTCGGTCGGGTGAGAGAGTATAGGACAGCGATGGCGCGACCGATCGTGACCGCCGGTTTCCTCGCGGCCGGATTTCTCGTCGCCGCGTTCGTCCTCGTCGTCGCGTTTCTCGTCCTGCGCCAGGACCGCCTCCTCTACTTTCCGTCGCGCCGTCTCGCCTCGTCCCCCGTCGACCACGGCCTCGAGGCGGCCGATCTCAGCGTCGTCACCGACGACTCGGTGCGCCTCTACGGCTGGTGGATCCGCGGCGCGGGCCAGCGCGTCCTGCTCTACTTTCCCGGCAACGCCGGCAACGTCGCGGACCGCCTGGAGCGCGCGAAGCGCCTCCACGACCGGCTGGGCCTCGACGTCTTCCTCGTCGACTACCGCGGGTACGGCCGCTCCGAGGGCTCGCCCTCCGAGGACGGGCTCCGACGCGACGGGCGTGCGATCTACCGGACGGCGATCGAGGCCGGCTTCCGGCCGGACCAGATCGTCGTCTTCGGCGAGTCCCTCGGCGCCGCCGTCGCGATCGACCTCGCCGCCCGGTGGGCCTGCGCCGGGCTCGTGCTCGAGACGCCCTTCCTCTCCGTCCGCGAGGTCGCGCGCGTCCACTACCCCTTCGTGCCCTCCTGGCTCGTCCGCAACGCCTTCGACAACGGGAGCCGCATCGCCGACGTCGGAGTTCCCAAGCTCTTCTTCGTGGCCGAGAGAGACGAGGTCGTGCCCGCGGCGCAGGGCCGCCGTCTCTTCGAACGCGCCCGCGGGGTGCGCGAGCTCTACGTCATCCCCGGCGCCCGCCACAACGACACGGACGTCGTGGGCGGCGACCGGTACTGGAAGACGTGGGAGAAGTTCCTGGCCGCGCTCGCTCCCGCTCCCTCGCCCCGCACCGGGGGAAAAGGGCCGGGATGAGGGCGGCGTCTCTCAGTCCGCGAGCCGGTTGTACTTTTTCAGGATCCGCCGGAGCTCGTCGTGCGGCAGCCCGCGCACGACGTAGTCGTTGGCTCCCTTCATCGTGTCGGCGGCGACCATCGCGTTGACGATCGACTCTTCGACCGCCTGCGCCGTCGCCGCAAAGAGCGGGCTCATCCGGTCGTTCGGCAGGTCGGAAAGCGTCACGATCCCGGTCGGCCGCGCCGCCCCCGGGTTGGCCGTCGAGAACGCGAGGAAGATGTCGCCCGAGCCGTTGGCGGCGATCGAGCCGTCGCGGGCGAGACCGAGCGAGGCGCGCCGGGCGAGGCGCTTGAGCTGCGTGGGCAGGAGCGGCGCGTCGGTCGCGACGACGACGATGATCGAACCGTCCTCGTCCTCGCGCACGCCCGGGCCCGCGATCTCGCGCCCGACCGGCACGCCCGCGATCGTCAGGTCGAGCTTGCGTCCGTAGTTGCACTGGACGAGAGCCCCGACCGTATAGCCGCCGGCCTGCTCGGAGAGCTTTCGCGACGCCGTCCCGATGCCGCCCTTGAAGCCGTTGCAGACCATCCCCGTGCCCCCGCCGACGCTGCCCTCCGCGACCGGGCCCGACTTTGCCGACGACAGCGCCTGCCCGGCGTGGGCGGGCCGCACGTGAAACCCGTTGATGTCGTTCAACTCGCCGTCCCAGGTTTCGGCGACGACCGGGTTCGACCACCAGTAGCCGGTCGCGTCGGCGTTGCCCTGCGCCACGCGCCACGCGATCGTGCCCTCGTGCACGGCGCCGACGCTGTGCGTGTTCGTGATCATGACCGGCCCTTCGAGGAAGCCCGACTCTTCGACCCAGGTCGTTCCGGTCATCTCGCCCGCGCCGTTCAAGGCGAACCAGCCGGCGAAGACGGGATCGTCGAGGCTCTGACGGCCGCGCGGCAGGATCGCCGTCACGCCGGTGCGCACCGGGCCCTTGCCGACGACGAGCTTGCCCTCGCCCTCGATGAGCGTCACGTGGCCGACGGTCACGCCGGCGACGTCGGTGATCGCGTCGAGCGGACCCGGAGTGCCGTCGAACGGCACGCCGAGCTGCCGCGCCCGGGGCCTGTCGGCGGCGTGCAGGAGGGCGGCGCCCAGAAGGAGCAGGACGCCGAAACAACTCGTTCGCTTCATGCGCGGAGTCTATCCGCCCTCCGCCTCTATCGGCCTTCCCGCCCCTGTGGTAGACAGGCCGCGTGACGCGCGTCGGGATCTACGGGTTCGGGCGGATCGGGCGCAACCTCTTCCGGCTGCTCCATCGCCGCGAGGACATCCAGGTGGCCGCGATCAGCGACCTCGCCGAGCCCGCGGCGCTGGCGTATCTGCTGCAGTTCGACACGCTGCTCGGCCGCTTCGAAGAAGAAGTCGCCCTCGACGGCGGCCGCCTGCGCGCCGGCCGGCTGACGATTCCTCTGCTCTCCGGCAGGGAACAGCCGCCGATCCCGCGCTGGGGCGATCTCGGCGTGCACACCGTCTTCGAGGCGACCTCCCGGGGCCGCACGCGAGCCGACGTGGCGGCGCACCTCGAGGCGGGCGCGCGCCGCGTCATCCTCCTCGCGCCGCCGCTCGAGAAGCCCGACGTGACGGCCGTCCTCGGCTGGAACGACGCGGCGCTCGACCCGGGCCAGCGCATGGTTTCGAACGCCTCGTCGACGGTTCAGTGCGCGGTGCCGGCTCTCGCCGTTCTCCACGAGACCTTCGGCATCCGGCGCGCGATCTTCACGACGATCCACGCGTACACGAGCGCCCACCGGCTGGCCGACGTGCCCCTCGAAGACAAGCGCCGCGGCCGGGCCGCCGCCGAGAACATCATCCCGCAGGCCTCGCGTTCGCCGGCGATGCTCGTCGAGCTGATTCCGGACCTCCGCGGCCGCCTCTCGGGCTACGCGATGAACGTGCCGGTCTCGAACGGCTCGCTGGTGGACCTCGTGTGCTGGCACGAGAAGCCCGTCTCCGCCGCGGCGATCAACGAGGCCTTCCGCGCGGCCGCCGCGACCGAGCGCTGGAAGCGCGTCCTCGCCTACGAGACCGCGCCGATCGTGTCGGCCGACGTCGCCCGCTCGCCCTACTCGGCGACCTTCGACTCGCTCGCCACGATGACGCTCCGGGACCGCGTCTCGAAGACGCTTTCGTGGTTCGACTCGGGCTACGGCTATGCGCAGCGCGCCGTCGACCTCGTGGAGCGCTACGCCGCCCTGGAGGCGCGATGACGGTCCGCGTCGGCATCAACGGATTCGGCCGGATCGGGCGGAGCGTCTTTCGCATCCTGGCGGACCGGCCGGACGTCGTGGTCGCGGTCGTCAACGACCTCTTCGACAACGACCACCTCGCCTATCTCCTCAAGTACGACACCGTCATGCGGGTCTTCCCGAAGGAGGTCACGACCGACGCCGAGAGCATGACGGTCGCCGGCCGGCGCGTCCTCATGACCGCCGAGAAGGACCCGGCGCGGATCCCGTGGGGCGCGCACGGCGTCGACGTCGTCATCGAGTCGACCGGCAAGATCCTGACGCGCGAGCCGCTCGAGAAGCACCTTGCCTCGGGCGCGCGCAAGGTGGTGCTGACCGTCCCGGCCAAGGACGACATCGACGCCACGATCGTCATGGGCGTCAACGACGGCGACCTCCGGCCCGAGCACCGGATCGTCTCGAACGCGTCGTGCACGACCAACTGCCTGGCGCCGATCGCGATGATCCTCGACGAGCACGTCGGCCTCGAGGAAGGCGTCATGACGACCGTCCACGCGTACACCAACGACCAGCGCCTGGCCGACGTGCCGCACAAGGACCTGCGCCGCAGCCGCGCGGCGGTCGAGAACATCATCCCGACGACGACGGGCGCGGCGAAAACGGTCGGCAAGGTCCTGCCGCGCCTGAAGGGAAGGCTCGACGGCATCGCCGTGCGCGTGCCGGTTCCGGACGGGTCGATCGTGGACCTGACGTGCCGCCTGGCGCGCCCGGTCTCGGCCCCCGAGGTCAACGCCGCGGTCGAGGCGGCGGCCGCGGGGAAGCTCGCGCGCATCGTCGAGTACAGCGAGGTGCCGCTCGTGTCTTCCGACATCATCGGCAACCCGCACTCCTCGATCTTCGACGCGCTCTCGACCCAGGCCTCCGGCGACGGCTACCTCAAAGTCCTCGCCTGGTACGACAACGAGTGGGGTTACTCGAATCGGGTCGTGGACCTCGTCGACCGCCTTGCGGCGCTCTAGCAGCCTGGCCGCGGCGCTGGTACTCCTCGTCGGCGGCGCCGGGGCGCGCGCGGCCGACCCGCCCGGCGGCGCGCTGACGGAGAAGATCGTCTGCCGCGACGCGCCGGGCCAGGCCTACGCGCTCTACGTGCCTTCGAGCGTCTCCGCCGGCAAGCCCGCGCCGGTCCTCTACCTTCTCGACGCGCGCGGCCGGGCCCTCCTGCCGATCGAGCGCTTCCGCGCCGCGGCCGACGCGTCCGGCTGGATCCTCGTTTCGTCCTACAACTCGCGCAGCGACACCCGGGACGACCCCAACACGCCGGCCCTCCAGGCCATGTGGAACGACACGCACGGACGCCTGGCGATCGACCCGCGCCGGATCTACCTCGGCGGCTTCTCGGGCGGCGCCCGCGTCGCCGCCGCGCTCGCCGCGCAGGCGCCGCGGGCCATCGCGGGCGTCGTGGCCTGCGGCGCCGGATTCCCCGAGGAGATCCCGAAGCGCGGGTTTCCCGTGCCGTACTTCGGCACCTGCGGCGAGCGCGACTTCAACTACTACGAGATGCGCGCGCTCGACCATGCGTTGACGAAGGAGAAGGTCCGCCACCGCATCGCGTTCTTCGACGGCGGGCACGACTGGCCGCCGCCCGACCTCGCCGCGCGCGCGCTCGCGTGGCTGGAGCTGGAGGCGATGCGGTCGGGCGCGCGGCCGAAGGACGAGGCCCTCGCCGCGAAACGGCTCGCCGCGGACCTCGCCGCGGCGGCTTCCCTCGAGAGCGCCGGCGACCAGGCCGGCGCGTGGCGGCTCTACGCGGAAGCGGCCGAGGACTACGAAGGCCTCGCCGACACCGCGCCCGCCGCCGCGAAGGCCGAGGCCCTCGGCCGATCCGAGGCGGTCCGGAAGGCGCTTCGCGACGCCGCTCGGCGCGACGAGCGCGATCGCGACGCGCTGCAGACGCTCTCCGCCAGAGTCCGCGCCGCCGCGCGCGACCCCGAGATTCCGGCCGCCGCGTCTCTGGCCGCCCAGCTCGGCATCCCCGCGCTCAAGACGCGAGCGGCCTCGGGCACGCCCGAGGAGCGTCTCTCCGCCGAGCGCCTCCTCGCCAACCTCCGCGTCGAGACCGGCTTTTACCTTCCGGAGGAGATGCTCGCCCGCGGCGACGCGGCCCACGCCCGGCTGATGCTCGCCGTCGCCGTCGAAATCGACCCCGACGAGCCCCGCGTCTACTACAACCTCGCGAGCGCCGAGGCCCGGACCGGCCAGACGCGCCGGGCCCTGCGCGAGCTCGACCGGGCCGTCGCGAAAGGATTCCGGCGCTTCGACCGGCTGGACGAGGATCCCGACTTCGCGCGCCTGCGCGACGACCCGGAGTTTCGCGCCTGGCTCGCGGCGGCGCGGGCGCGTTTCCCGGCCGCCGCGCCCACGCCCGCCGCCCCCGTCAGCGCTCCATCGCCACGCGCACCAGGCGCCGGATCCTGAACCGCCGCACGAGGCGCCAGACCAGGAACCCGAGCAGCGCCCACGGCAGCGCCGCCGCGACGGCGTAGACGAGCGCCGCGACCGAGCTCGCCAGGAGCGGCAGCGCCCGGGCCAGGGCCTCGGCGAGCGGCGAGAGCGCGCTCTCGCGCAGGAACGCCCGGGGCTCGTGAATCTCCGCGGTGATCGTCGAGAGCGCGACCTGCCGGTCGTAGTAGCGGCGCTCGCCCTCGAGGAGCTCCCGCTCCTCGATCACCCGGGAGAGCTCCTTCTCCGCGGCGATCACGTCGGCGAGGCGCGCGGTCTTGTTTCGCAGCAGGTCGCGCAGCCGCGCTTCGGCATCCTGCTTGGCCGACAGCCGCGTCTCGAGGTCCATGTACTCCTTGCCGACGTCGCGGGTTTCGAGGTTCGCACTCTCGACCTTGCCGAGCGACTCGAGGGCGCGCAGCGCCTCGTCGAATCGGTCGGCGCGCACGCGCAGCGTCAGCGTCCCACGGTCCCGGTCGCCCGGGTCCCGGGAGACGGCCGCGTCGGAAACGTAGCCGCCGTGCGCCGCCGCGATCGCCTCCACGCGCGCGGCCGCCTCCGCGTAGCGCGTCACCTCGAGCGTGACCGAGGCGGTGCGGATGAGCTTGCGCGCGGCGAACATGTCCTCGAGGGCGCCCCCGGACGGCGGGCCGGCGTCGGGCCGATCGGGCGTCGCCGCCGCGGCGGCCGTCTGCATCATCGCCAGGCGCGTCGCGGCCGATTCCGGAACGGCCTTGGCCGCGGCCCAGCCGTCCCGCCGGGCGCGCTGTTTCAGGAACGAACCGCCGAGCGCCGCCGCCACCACCACGGCGGCGACGACCAGCGGCAAGAGACGCGGTCTTTTCATCGGGTGCCCTCCCGTGCAGAAGGGAACCCGCGGCCGGGGAAAAGTTCCGGCTAGGTCCTGTCGCCCCTGGCGACGCGGTCGCGGTAGGCCGGCATGCGGGCGCGCAGGACCTGGAGGCGCTCGGCCGCCCAGGGCACCATCCCGATCGCCTTCTCGAGGTTCAGGAGCATCCGGGGCGACTGGTACTCGACGCGCATCCGCGGAACGAACTCGCCGATCTTCGCCCAGACGAACAGCGCCTCGCCCCCCGACTCGAAGAACAGCTCGGGGTGCAGCACGCCGTGGGCGACGAAGGACGCCGCCATGTCCCAGTAGCCGGTCACCATCCGGAAGTGGGTGTTCTCGGCCCCGGCGCCGAGCGCCACGGCCATCACGTCCTCGAAGGACTGCGGAAAGAACTTCGCGCGGAACCACTCCCGGGCGGCGCGCAGCTTCTCCTCGCGGCGAAGCTCATAGAGGCGCAGGACGAGAGCGCTGTCCTCGTACGTCGGCGGAATCAGGGGCATCGGTTCCTCCCGAAAAATCGAGCCGGAATCTACAGCAAGTCGCGGGTGGCTCGTGCGAAGTTCTCGGCGGCGGCCGTGGGCCTCAGCGCCCCTCCCGGAAGACCGAGGCGTACTCGCGGGCGAACTGGCGGAAGGTCCGCGGCTTGTGCTTCGTGACCTCGGCCACCGTCGCCGTCACCGCCGCGCCATAGCCGTCGCGGAAGGACGCCGCGAGGATGATCATGTCGTCGACGAGCCAGCGCGGCAGGCCGTCGGCGAGCATCTGCCGGCGCGCGTAGTCGGGGGGGACGTGCGCGTAGGCGACCTTCCGGCCGATCGCCTCGGAGATCGCGTCGGCCATCGCGTCGTACGAGAGCGCCTCCGGCCCCGTGACGTCGTAGATCCGCCGGTCGTGGCCGTCCTGCGTCAGCGCGCAGACGGCCACCGCCGCGACGTCGCGCGTGTCGACGACGGCGACTTCCCCGGCGCCGACCGGCGCCGAGAACGTGCCCGTCGAGGCGATCGACGGCGCATAGGCCGTCATCTGCTGCATGTAGAGCGTGGGCCTCAGGAACGTGAACCCGAGCCCGGAAGCCTCGATCTGCTTCTCCGTGGCCCAGTGCCAGCGGCCGATCTGCGTCCCGGCATCCGGACCGCCCGCCACCGAGACCTTGACGACGTGTTTCGCGCCGGCGCGGCGGCCCGCCTCGAGCGCGTTGGACTGGAGCTCGACCTGGTCCGGCGCCGCCGGCGTGAGCAGGAACAGCCGGTCGACGCCGGCGAAGGCCGCCGGGAGGGACTCGGGCTTTGCCAGGTCGCCGACGGCGATCTCGATGCCGGGAAGCCGGATCGCCGACGCGCGGGTCGCGTCGCGCACCAGCGCACGCGTCGGAACGTCCGCCGACGCGAGCTGGCGGACGACTTCGCGGCCGACCTTGCCGGTGGCGCCAGTCACGAGGATCACGGCCGGCCTCGTTTCGGATCGGTCAAGAGGGATCGCCCTCGGTGGCGAATCATGGCACAGCCGCGGCGCGCCGGTCCTACGGGATGAGCAGGACTTTGCCCGTCGTCTGCCGCGCCTCGAGCGCCCGATGCGCCGCGGCCGCCTCGGACAGCGGAAACTCGCGGTCGATACGCAGCTTCAGGGCTCCGGAAGCGATCCAGCCGAGCACCTCGCCCGCGCGTTCGACGAGCTCCTCCCGGGTCGCCGTGTAGTGGAACAGGGTCGGCCGGGTCAGGTAGAGCGAACCGCGCTGGGAGAGAACCTGCGGGTCGAGCGGCGCGACCGGGCCGCTCGACTGGCCGAAGAGCACCATCATCCCGCGCCGGGCGAGGCACGCGAGTCCCTTCTCGAAGGTCGTCTTCCCGACCGAGTCGTAGACGACCTGGACGCCCTGGCCGCCGGTCAGGCGGCGGACCTCGGCCTCGAAATCCTGGGTCGTGTAGTCGATCGTCGCGTCCGCGCCCGCGTCCCTGGACAGGCGCGCCTTCTCCGCGTTGGAGACCGTCGTGAAGACGCGCGCCCCGCGGCGCTTCGCGATCTGGGTCAGCAGGAGCCCGACGCCGCCCGCGCCGGCGTGGACGAGGCACGCGTCGCCGGATTTCAACGGATACGTCGAGCAGGCGAGGTAGTGCGCCGTCATGCCCTGGAGCATCGCCGCCGCACCCTGCTTCGCCGACAGGCCCGCCGGGAGCTTGACCAGCCGCGCCGCGGGCACGGCGGCGAGCTCGGCGTACGAGCCCGGAACGCTCGCCCAGGCCACGCGGTCGCCCGGCGCCAGGTCGCGGACGTCGGTTCCCACCGCGACGACCGTTCCGGCCGCCTCGTGGCCGAGCGTCAGCGGCATCGCCATCTTGTAGAGGCCGCTCCGGTGGTAGACGTCGATGAAGTTGACGCCGGCGGCCTCGACCCGGACCAGCGCCTCGCCCGCCTGCGGCCGCGGGTCCGGCACGTCCTCGAAGCGCAGGACCTCGGGGCCGCCGGGCGCGTGGACGCGGATCGCCTTCACGACCTGGATTCCGGCGGAGCGTCGGGGAACGTGTCGACCTTCTTCTTGATCGGCTTGACGGTCCTCAAGTAGTCGTAGATCGCGCCGAGGTCTTCCCTCGTCATGCCCGAGAGTCGGAGCCAGCCCATGACGGTGTTCTTGCCGGGCGGCGCCACCGGCGCGGTCTCGGCCGTCATCCCCTCGAACGCTTTGAAGCGGCCGATGAACTCGTCGCGGCTCGAGCGTCCGACGAACGTGTCGGGGTCGGGCGAGATGTTGGCCGTGACGACGCGGCCCCAGGGCCCGACCATCAGCCAGCCGCCCGAGAAATCCTGGTCCGGGACCAGCTGCCCCTTGTCGTCGTGGGGCGTGTGGCAGTCGCGGCACCCGGCGATCGTGACGAGGTACTTGCCGTAGGCCACCGAGTTCGACCGATCCGGCGCCGAGACGGGACCGGTCAGCGGCTTCGGCGAGAACTTCACGAAGAAATTGACCGGAACGTCGAGCTGCCGCGGCTGCACCGGACGATGGATCGCCTTCAGGGTCCGCAGGTACGCGACGACCGACGCGGTGTCCTCGTCGCTCATCGCCGCGAAGCCGGGGTACGGCATCATCGGAAAGAGCGCCTTGCCGTGTCGGTCCACGCCCTCGCGGATCGCCCGAGCCACTTCGCCGTCGGTCCAGTCCCCGAGGCCGTAGTCCTTGTCGGCCGTGATGTTCTGGGCCTGGACCACTCCCGGCACGCCGAGCTTCTTGTCGAAGGCGTAGCCGCCCTGCCCTTCCGTCCCCGCCTTGACCGGAATGCCGAACCGGTCGGCGTGGACGTCCGAGTGGCACGGCAGGCAGTCCGCGACGTGTAGCACGAGATACTCCCCGCGGGCGAGGCGTTCGGGCGTCGCCTCGAACTTCTCGGTCGAGGCCGGCCGCATGTCGGGCGACCGCAGCGCGAGCCAGGCGACGACCAGGGCGATCCCGAGCACCAGGGCGGCGAGGATCCGGAAAACGACGCGCATCGGCGAAGCCCTCCCGAAGGAAAGGAATCAGTTGATCGACTCGTCGGCCTCGGCCTCTCCCGTCGGCGACGGCGAGGCATGATGGTGCACCAGGCGCCACTCTCCCGACACCCGGCCGAAGAGGTTCGTCGCCTGCATCCGCGCGGCCTCCGAGTCCTCGTCGGCGCCGAACGGGACGATCACCTCCACACAGGTCACCCAGGCGAGATCCCCGGCGAGCGTGATCCGAATGTCTTCGCAGGAGACCGCCCAGGGCCGCGAGTTCGCGAAGATGTTGGCCCAGGAGCGCTCGACCTCGTCCCAGCCGTCCAGACGGTGCCAACCCGGGTGGACGCAGCTCACGGCCGAGTCGTGGTGCCAGACGGCCGCCATCGTCTCGAGGTCGCGCGCCTCGAGAGCCTTGTAGAAGGCGGTGTTCGCCTCCGCCACCGCATCCGCCTCCGGCGTCACGGGCCATACGATATACCTCCGGCCGTGAACGACGACACCGGCATCGGCGAGGGTTCGGGCTCCTTTCCGGCGACGCGCGCCTCGGCGGTCCTCGCCGTGCGGAGCGACAGCGCGGACGAGCGCGAGCGCGGCCTCACGGTTCTTCTCGCCGCGTACTGGAGGCCGGTGTACAAGTACCTGCGCCTTCGTCACCGCGCGTCGAACGAGGACGCGAAGGACCTGACGCAGGCGTTCTTCGCGCGCGCCCTCGAGAAGGATTTCTTCGCGTCCTACGATTCCGAAAAGGGAAGCTTTCGGACGTACCTGCGCGCGTGCCTCGACCGTTTCGTCGCCAACGAGGCGAAGGCCGCGCAGCGCCAGAAGCGCTCTCCCGGCGCCCCGGTGCTGTCCCTCGACTTCGACGACGCCGAGGCGGAGCTCGCGCGCGCGGAACCCGCCGACGGGAAGACGCCCGAGCAGGCGTTCCACGACGAGTTCGTGCGCAACCTCTTCGGGCTCGCGGTCGAGCGGCTCCGGAGCGATTGCGCGCGGCGCGGGAAGGACCTCCCCTTCCGCCTCTTCGAACGCTACGAGCTCGACCGCGATCCCGACGAGAAGCTGACGTACGACCGCCTCGCCGACGAGATGGGACTTCCCGTCACCCAGGTCACCAACTTCCTCGCTTTCGCGCGGCGCGAGTTCCGGCGCATCGTGCTCGAGACGCTGCGCGAGATCACGGCGAGCGACCGCGAGTTCCGCGACGAGGCGCGCCGCCTCCTCGGAGACGCGGCCGGGTGAGGTGGCTCCCGGACCGCACGGTGCGGCACCTGCGCCGCGTCGCCGAGTGGCCGGATCTCGGGGAGACGAAGTACCGGCTGCTCGACGAGCTCGGGCGCGGCGGGATGGGCGCGGTCTACCTCGCCGAAGACACGGTCCTCGGGCGGCGGGTCGCGCTGAAGGTCGTCGCGACCGGGTCCGCGGGCGGCGGCACCGCGGAGCGCCTGTGGAACGAGGCGCGCGTCCTCGCGCGGCTCGAGCATCCCGGCATCGTGCCCGTCCACGACGCGGGCGCCCTGCCCGACGGGAGAATCTTCTACGCGATGAAGCGCGTCGACGGCCGGCGCCTGGACGAGATCGCCCGGGAGCTCCCTCTCCCCGAGCGCCTCCGCGCCTTCGAGCGCCTCTGCGAACCCGTCGCCTTCGCGCACGCTCACGGCATCGTGCACCGCGACCTGAAGCCCGAGAACGTCATGGTCGGGCCCTTCGGCGAGGTCCTCGTCATGGACTGGGGCGTCGCGAAGGCGTTCGGCGGCGCCGCCGCCTCGAATTCGGGCGGTGCGTCGGGCGCCGGGCCTCCCGCGCAGACCTCCGCGGGAACCGTCGTCGGGACACCCGCGTACATGGCGCCGGAGCAGGCGTCGGGCTCGGCCGGCGTCGGCCCGGCCGCGGACGTCTACGCGCTCGGCGGCATCCTCCACTTTCTCGCGACCGGGAAGCCGCCGTTCGACGGCGCCCGCGCCGAGGCTCGCCTCCGCGGCGGCGGCCGTGTCGAACCGCCGGCGGCGCGCGAGGTCGCCGCGGGCGTGCCGCCCGCCCTGGAGGCGATCGTCCGGCGCGCCATGGCCTTCGACCCCGCCGACCGGTACCCGTCGGTCGAAGCGCTCGCGGCGGAGATCGGCCGCTTCCGCGGCGGCGAGCGCGTGCTCGCTCACGCCGAGAGCTTCCCCGCCCGGGTGCGCCGGTTCGCGGACCGCTACCGGACGCCGATCCTGATCGTCGCGGCCTACCTCGTCCTGCGCGTGGTCCTTCTGCTCTACGGCAGGCGCTGACCGGCTTAATGGATTTCGGAAAAACGTTGTAAGGAAGGGTGTGGAGGAACGATGAGCAAACCGGTCTTCGGACTCGTCCTCGGGGGCGTCCTCGGGATCTTCGACGGCTTGACGGCGTACTTCACGCCCGAAGTGCGCAACCAGCTCCTCGGCATCGTCATCGGCTCGACCTTCAAAGGCCTCGTCGCGGGGCTCGCGATCGGGTTCTTCGCGCGCAAGGTGAACTCGCTGCCGCTCGGCGTGCTCTTCGGGCTCGGCGTGGGTCTCGTGCTCGCCTGGATCGTGGCGGCGATGCCGGACCCCAACGGCAAGCACTACTACTTCGAGATCATGCTGCCCGGAGCCCTCGTCGGCGCGATCGTCGGCTACGCCACGCAGCGCTACCGGGCCGCGGCGACGCGCACGGCCTGAAATCGCCACGGCACCAAACGCCGTTCCACGAAAGGAGAATCCCTCATGTCCCGCGTCATCCACTTCGAGATCCCGTCCGACGACCCGGAGCGCTCGGTCCAGTTCTACGGCGACGTCTTCGGCTGGAAGTTCCAGAAGTGGGAGGGCCCCATGCCCTACTGGCTCGTCTCGACCGGCGCCGCCGGAACGTGCGGCATCGACGGCGGCCTGAAGCCCCGCTCGCACCCGGGCGAGTCCACCGTCAACACCGTCGGGGTCGCGTCCGTCGACGACAGCGTCCGGGCGATCGAGACGAAGGGCGGGAAGACCGTCATGCCGAAGACGGCGATCCCGGGCGTGGGCTGGCTCGCCTACTGCACCGATCCCGACGGCAACACCTTCGGCGTGATGCAGGAAGACGAGGCGGCGCGCTAGCCGCCGGCGACCGCCGCGGCGAACCTGTCCGGATCCACGTTCCCGCCCGAGACGACGACCGCGGCCGTCGTCCCGGGCGGCGCGTTCACCTTCCCGGCCAGGAGCGCCGCGAGCGCGGCCGCGCCCGAGCCTTCGACGTAGAGCTTCGCGCGCGTCGCGAGCAGGCGCATTCCCTCGAGGATCTCGGCTTCGCTCACGGCGGCAATCGCGTCGACGGCCTCCCGGGCGATCGCGAGGGGCAGCGCGCCGACGAACGGCGGCGTCATGCCGTCCGCGACCGTCGCGGGACGCGGCGCCGGAACGGGCTTGCCCGCGGCGAGCGCCGGCGCGAGACCCGGGCCGGCCTCGAGCTCGACCGCGACGATCCGCGCCGAAGGGCGCGCCTGCCGGATCGCCGAGGCAACGCCGCCGAGCAGGCCGCCGCCGCCGACCGGGACGACGACGAGGCCGACGTCGGGCAGGTCCTCGGCGATCTCGAGGCCCGCCGTGCCCGCGCCGGCGAGGACGACCGCGTCGTCGAACGGGTGGACGAAGGTCAGGCCGCGCCCCTCGCGCACCGCGTGCAGCTTGTCGAAGAGCGTCGGCCGATCCGGATGGAAGACGATCTCGGCGCCGTAGCCGCGCACCGCCTCGACCTTGGAGCGCGGGGCGTCGGTCGGCATGACGACGACCGCGGCGCAGCCGGCCTCGCGCGCCGCCCAGGCGACCGCCGCGGCGTGGTTGCCGGCGGACACGGTGACGAGGCCGCGGGCGCGCTCGGCCTCCGACAGCGACAACACCTTGTTGAGCGCGCCGCGCGCCTTGAACGAGCCCGTCTTCTGGAAGCTCTCGGCCTTGAGGAACAGGCGCACTCCCGCCCGGCCGCCGAGCTCCGCCGAGGAGAGGAGCGCCGTGCGATGCACTCGACCCGCAATCCGGGAGGCCGCCTCCCGGATTGCGTCGAGCGGGATCATCGCCGCCCTAATTCGAGACGACGAGCGCCGGCGGCTGCCAGGTACCCTGGCCAGCCGGCAGGATCGACGGCGGCTCCGTCTTCGGCCAGTACAGGCGCATGACGAGGTAGATCGGCCCGTCGGGCGCCGGCAGCCAGTTGGACTCCTTGTCCTTTCCCGGCGAGTCCTTCTGGATGGAAAGCGTGACCGAACCGTCGGCGTTCGTCTTCATCTGGGACAGCATCGGCGAATTGATGAGGTACCGGTTGATCGGGTTCTTGATGAGCAGCTGCGTCTTGCCGTCGTACAGGGTCACCGACCAGAACGCGTTGACCGGCGGGAACTGACCCTTCGCGAAAGTCAGCGTGTAGGCGTGCTTCGAGCCGTCGAGCTCCTGCCCGGAGCCGTCGGTGCGCGTGAACGGATACATCGCTTCCTCGGGGCTGTTGCCGTAGATCCCGGCCTTCGCCGCCGCGGCACGCATCAACCAGTCGCCGTTGTAGTGGGCGCTGTCGCCCGGCAGACCGCTGATTCGCCAGCCGTTGATCGCCTTCCCCGCGCTCGCCACCGCCTCGTCGACCTTCTTCGAGCCTTCCTTCATCCCGACCAGGATCGCCGCCTTGTGCTCCACGGAGAGCTGCTTGAAGTCGAACTTCTTGCCCGGCCCGACGCCGATCGTCGCGAGCCGCGCGCGAATCTCCTTCTCGTTTTCCGCCGGCGGGGCGAACTGCAGCGCGAAGTCCAGGTATTCGAAGAACTCCGTCTTGATGAGATCCTTGTCGATCTTCGGCCAGTCGATCGCCGGAGGCGTCGGGGGCGCCGGCTGTTTCATGTAGCTCGAGAGAGCCTGGACCTTGTAACCCGCCTGGACCTTCTCCACATTCGGCATGTCGGCCGGGTTGAACAGCTGGGTGCGGTATCCCACCAACGAGAACTGCGTGCTGGACCGAAAGACCTTCTTGATCCCTGCCGGCGTTTCGCCCTTCCAATCCGGTCCGGCGACCATGTAATCCCCCGCGTCACTTCCGGTGGCACGAGAGCCGACGTAGCCGTAGTTGTAGGTGTTCCCGTCGCAGAGCATGACCGAGTAGTACCGCTTCGGGTCGACCGCGGGCACCGAGAGGACGATCGGCTCCGCCCGCAGGTCCATCCACACGAAGGAATACGGCGTATCGCTGTTCGGCGTGGGAATGGACGTGTCCTCGTAAGTGAAAACGCGCGCCTCGTTCTTGATCTGGTTGAACGGCGCCTTGAACTGCCCGGAATTGCGGTCGATCGCGTATTCGTACATCACGGCATAGTTCATGACGATCGGCAAGCCGTAGACGAACCCGTCCTCCGCGATCTTCTTGACCTCCTCGATGCCTGGAGCGGGCACGCCCGAGGCAACGTCCTTCTTCTCGGCCTGGGTCACGGCGTCGTTCTTCTTGTCGCAGGAAAGCGGCGCGAGGGCGAGGACCAGGAGCGCGAGCCCGGCGAAAGCGAAGCGCAGACGATGCATTCATTCCTCCTGACGTCCGCGATACACTACCGCACCGCCGCGAGAAACGACGCCGAAAGTCAGCTCGCGCCGAGCGCCTTGAGCCGCTCGAGCGCGTGGGCCTTTGCCGTGCCGTTCTGCGGCGCGTCGTCGCTGCCCGGCTTCGACGCGATCTCGAGGCACTTCTGGTACGCCAGGATTGCCGCACTCCCGTCGCCGCTCGCCTCGAGAGCCTCTCCGAGGCTGTCGTACGTGTTGGCCGAGTCGGGATGGAGCTGGGTGTTCAGGCGGAAGACGGACACCGCTTTCGCATAGTCCTTCTGCTGCAGGAAGCCGTAGCCCAGCCGGTTCAGGCGCTGCTCGGCGACGGCCTCGCTCGACGGGTCGGATGCCTGGATCTTCCTGTAGCCGGCGACGGCGTCGTCGTACCTGCCGTCGGCGACGTCCTCGGCGGGCACCCGCGTCGCGGCCCCGACGCGCGGGGCCGTCCCCGTCTTCCCGTGCCCGCTGACGACGAGCTGCGCGCCGCCGTCGGCGCGCCGCTCGAACGTGTAGCGCGTGTCCTCGTCGCGTCGCACGAAGGCGTTCCGGGAGACGGGGACGAGCGCGAAGTCGCGGCCGAGCGGGACCTTCACGTCGAGGCCGCCCGCCGTGGGCGTGACGATGAAGATCGTGTCCGCATCGAGCCGGTACCGGCCGGCGAAAACGGCCAACTGCTCGGCCGTGAGCCTCGCGGCCGAGATCGGGTCGATCTGATACCCCTCCCAGAAATAGGCCGCCGCGATCGAGCGCAGCAGCTCCTCCATCAGGGGAAAGGCCGCGTTCGAGTTGCACATGACGACGGCGCCGTAACCCCGGGTCTCGCTCGCCGTCATCTGCGACAGGAAGCCCTCGTCGGACCCGCCGTGCATGAAGTACTTCGAACCGCCGCGGTCCTCGATGCCGAGGCCGAGGGCGTAGTCGTCCTTGCGCGGCGTGACCATGTTCTCCGCCATCGCCTTCGTCAGCGGGCCCTTGCCGCCCGCGAGCATCTTCTGCAGGCCGATCGCAAAGCGCGCGAGGTCCGACGGCGTCGTCCACAGCCCCGCGGCCGCCATCTCGGGATAGACGTGGCGCTTTCCCTCGACGGGCTTGTTGTTCTGGTCGTAGCCCGCGGCCGCGGCCGGGACGAGCGCCGCCGGCAGCGGCTGCTCGTAGGTGCTCTCTTTCATGCCGAGCGGTCCGAGCACCAGTTTCTGCATCAACGCCGGAAAGGGCTGACCCGCGACGTCGACCATCGCGAGCTGCGCGATCGTGTAGCCACCGCCGGAATACTCGTATTTCGTGCCCGGGTCCAGGACGACGCGCACCGCCGCCGTGTTGGCCGGCGGCACCCCGTCGAGCACTTGCGGGACGGTCGGCACCGGTGCGCCGGCCGCGTATCCCGGAAAGCCGTGGACCGTGAGCCCGGCCGTGTGCGAGAGGAGCTCTTCGAGGGTCACGGGCGTCCTCGCCGTGTGCGCGTTGCCCGGGACCTTCCACGACTTCAGGAACGTGTTGACGTCGGCGGTCAGCGAGAGCTTGCCCTCCTCGACGAGCGCGAGCGCGCCCATGGCCGCCACGGGCTTGCTGATCGAGCCCGCCTGGAAGAGAGTCGCCGCCGTCGCCGGCTGCTTCGTTTCGACGTCGGCGAGCCCGTACGCCTTCGCCCACTCGATCTTCGAGTCGCGGATGACGGCGACGGAAAGAGCCGGAATTCCGTAGTGGCGCATCCGCTCCTCGATCGACCAGGTCTTGTCGCCTTCGATCAGGACCGGGGGCCGCAGTCCGTTCTCGACCTGGGCGATCCGGGGATCGGCCGGCGCCGCGAAAGCCGCGGCGACGACGAGGCCGGCGCCGGCGAGCGTCAGGGAGATGGCGTAGCGCAGAGTCCGCACGGGGGTGACCTCCTCTCGATGCCGTCGCCGGCGATTGGCGCGGATACTAGCGGAATCCGCGTGGCGCGGCGACCGCTCAGGCCGCGGCGAAGTCGGCGACGACGGGGGCGTGGTCGCTCGTTCCGACGTCCGCCCGGACCGCGCAAGCCGTCGCCCGCCGGGCCAGCGACTCGCTCGCGAGGATGTAGTCGATCCGCCACCCGATGTTGCGCTGGCGGAGATTGCGCCACGGAGCCCACCACGTGAAGAGGCCCTCGTTGTCGGGGTCGAGCTGGCGCCCGACGTCGACCAGGCCTTGCGCCAGGATCTTCGACAGCAGCGCCCGTTCGTCGTCGCGCTGCCCGATCGCGCCGGCCTTTCTCTCTTTCGGGTGGACGTCCCGGTCGGTCAGGGCCACGTTGATGTCGCCGCAGAGCAGGAGCTCGCGTCCGCGCTCGCGGCACTGCCGCGCGTAGCCTTCGAGCGCCTCGAGGAACCGAATCTTCGCCTCATAGTCCTTGCCGCCGTTGGGGACGTAGACCGACGCGACTTCGACTCCCCCGACGGGTGCCGCGACGATGCGCGTCTCGTGGTCGAACTCCGGGTGCGAAAAGGCCGGCCTCTGCGGGCACACGTCCCGGCGCACGTGCAGGGCGACCCCGGAGTAGCCGCCCGCGCCGTGCCAGTAGCACCAGTAGCCCTCGGCCTCGAACAGCATCTCGGGCACCTGGTCGGGCCGGGCCTTGATCTCCTGGAGACAGACGGCGTCGGGCCGGTCGCGCGCGATCCAGTCCCGCACCTGGGATTCGCGGGCGCGAATCCCGTTGACGTTCCAGGTCGCGACCCTCATCGCGGGGCGGCCGGTACCGGGGTCGTGGCCAGGCGCTCGAGCAGCTCCGCGCGCGCGGTCTCGAGCGCGGTGCGGCGCGCGGGGTTCTCGGTCTTGCCGAGCAGGTCCTCGACGCGCGCGAGCGAGAGCTCGAGCGCGCGCTGTCGGGCCATCTGTTCGGCGTGGGAGCGGGAGGGGCGCGCCGCCGCCCGGTCGGCGGCCTCGCGCGCGTGCTCCTTCTCGGCGCCGAGGTCTTCTTCGCTCTTCCCCCAGCCGCGGGCCATGCCCTAAACCTACACCCAACGCGGCCGCGCGGCACCATGGCGCCGCGTTAAGCTTTCGGCGAAGTCGGAGGAACCGCTGCTCACCGCTTTCGGCGCCGACCGGGTCGAGACCGCGCCCGACGGACGGCCCCTGCTGGTGTGCCCTTCGTCGAAATCCTGGGCGGCCCGGATCGCGCGGACCCTGACGAGCGCCGAGCACCCCGGCACCGCGGTCGAGTGGGACGGCCGCGTGTGGGAAGTCGTCGACGCGATCCCGCAGCCGGACGGCGGCATGCGATACGGCCTCGCCCCGTGGACCGAGGCCCACGCGATTCGCCGGCTCGAGCGCGACGACGCCGTCACCGAGGAAATCCGGGAAATCGAGCGGCAGAACCGCCGCCGGACCGTCTCGCGGCAACGGCTCGCCGTGCTCCTGGCGCCGCTCGCCGGCCTGCTGCCGGCGGCGCTCCAGAAGAAGCTCGAGCGCGAGCTCGGCGTGCCCGCCGTCGCGATGACGGTGAGCTCGGCGGCGCCGCTCTTCGTCGTCGGCTTTCTCGGCCTCGTCGAGGTCCTCGCGTCGCTCGCGGGCGGTTCGCTGCCGCTGCCGGGCTGGCTCCGGCCGCCGGCGCCGCTCGCCGTCTACCTCTTTCTCGAGTCGGCCTTCCGGCTCATGAGCGCGATCGGCTCGAGCGAGCCGATGGGGTCACTTCCGGTGGCGCTCGCCGTCGCGATCCGGGACGAGCTCCGCCGGCGCTGAACGCGCCTCAGAGCGCCGCGACGAACCCGGCCGCCGCGGCGATCGCTTCGTCGACGTTGCCCGCCTCCGTCCGCCCCGAGCGGGCGGGCGGCTTGAACGAGTGGTCGCCCCCCTCGATCCAGTGGACGCGGATCGCCGGCGAGAGGCGGTAGCCCGCGACGTCGTCGCGGGTGCCGAACGCGTCGCGCGTGCCCTGGACGACGAGCGTCGGCGTCCGCAGGTCCGCGAGGTGCGCGGTCCGCAGCTTCTGCGGGGCGCCGGGCGGATGAAACGGGTAGCCGAGGCAGACGAGCCCCCGCGCGCGCACCTCGTCCGCGATCAGGCTCGCGATCCGGCCCCCCATCGACTTGCCGCCGATGACGACGCGCGACCCGCCGCCGAGGCGCTCGACGATCTCCTTCCACCGGGCGCGCAGCACGGGCTCGCGGTCGGGGGCGCCGCGCCGGCCGCCGGTGCGACGCGCCGCCATGTACGCGAACTCGAAGCGGACGACGCGATGGCCGCGCGCGGCGAGGCCCGCCGCGACGCGGTTCATGAACGGCGAATCCATCGGCGCGCCGGCGCCGTGCGCGAGCGCGACGGTCAGCGGCGCCTGCGCCGGCCCGTCGAGGAGCAGATCGGCCTGCGTGGGGGGACCCATTAAAGACGACTCAAGAACGTTCTCCCGGCGCCGGCCGAATCCTACCCTGCCCTCGCCGCGTCGCGGGCGAGACGCTCGAGAGACGCCGCTCCCGATACCGGGTTTCCTCCCGGCGCGCCGGCGGCGATGGGCCGCCGCCCTTTTCCGGCTCGTATACTCGGGCCGTGCTCGCGATTCTCCTGGCGCTCGCGCTCCGGGCGCGGCCCGCCGGCTCGCGCGACGCCCTGGAAGCGCGATTCGCTCGAATCGCCGCCTCGGCGGGTGGCACGGTGGGCGTGTCGGTTCTCCATCTCGAGTCCGGCCACGGCGCGTCGCTCCACGGCCACGAGCGCTTTCCGATGGCGAGCGTCTTCAAGCTTGCCGTGGCGGTCCAGGTTCTCGGGCTCGTCGACCGCGGGACGCTGTCGCTCGACCAGAAGGTCGTCCTCGGGCCGGCGGACATGCGTCCATTCGGTCCGCTGTCCGAACGCGCGGGCCGGGGCGGCCTCACGCGGACGCTCCGCGAGCTCCTCGAGACGATGCTCGTCGACAGCGACAACACGGCGGCGGACGTCCTGCTGCCGCTCGCGGGAGGACCCGAGGTCGTCACCGCGCGGCTCGACGCCGCCGGCCTCTCCGACATCCGCGTCGACCGCTCCGAGGCCGAGCTCGCCTTCGATTCCTTCGGCGTCGCGGCGCCGCCGCCGCGCGGGACGTGGACGCTCGCTTCGATCCGCGGGGCGATCGAGGCCGTGCCCGCCTCCGAGCGGCGGGCGGCCTACGCGCGCTTCCTCGCCGACCCGCGCGATACGGCGACGCCGGACGCCCTCGTCCAGCTCCTGCGCCAGATCGCCGAGGGCCGGTGGCTGAAGCCGGAGAGCCGCGACCTGCTGCTCACCTTCATGGCGCGCACCCGCGTGGGCCCGAAGCGCCTGAAGGGAGATCTTCCGCCGGGCACGCCGGTCGCGCACCGCACCGGCACCGGCGCCGACGTCGGCGCCTCCAACGTCTGCACCAACGACGTCGGCCTCGTGACGCTCCCGGGCGGCCGGGGACGGCTGGCGGTCGCGGTCCTGATCAAGGGATCCGACCGGCCGCTCGCCGCTCGGGAGCAGGCGATCGCCCGGATTTCCCGGGCGGCCTTCGACTACTGGACGCGCTGAGCGGTCGCCGTCTCCGACCCCTTGCGCCGGCGGCCGCCGAACGCGAGGCCGAGGACGAAGAAGACGATCGCGCCGATCCCGGCGCCGATCGCCTGGCCGCGGATCAGCCGCGACGTCGCGTAGCGCACGACCTGCGGGAGATTCACCATCGCCGCGGGCTGGCCGTTCTGCGACAGGTAGCCCGACTCGTTGTACCAGGACAGCATCGGCGGCACGACGAACGACGCCGCGACGACGCCGAGAAGCGCGCCGACGAGGATCCAGAGGAGAATGCTCTTCACGGCGTCGGACTATAGCGCCAGAGGCGGGATGCGGGACGTGCGGCGCCGGATGCGCCTCTCATCTCGCATCCCGGCCCTCGCCTCTCGGCATCGAGCCTACTTGTCCGGCTCGACGACGACCGCCGTCCCGTAGGCGAGGACCTCTGTCACGCCCGCCGAAACTTCCGTGGCGTCGTAGCGGAAGGCGACGACGGCGTTGGCGCCCATCTGCTCGGCGTGCCGGGCCATCAGGTCGAAGGCCTCCTGTCGGGCGTGCTCGCACATCTCGGTCCAGAGCGTGATGTTGCCCCCGAAGAGGCTCTGGATGCCCGCGCCGATCGTCCCGACGATCGAGCGCGAACGGACCACGATGCCGCGCACGATCCCGAGGCTGCGCGTCACGCGGTAGCCCGGGATGTCCGGCCCTGTCGTCGTGAACGCGCGGGACAGCACGGCGTCGGTCGCGCTAGCCGGCGCGCTCGCCCGCGAGCTCGGGCACGAGATCCGGATCGAAGCGGATCAGCGGCGACTCCGTCGCGGGCGCCCGCCGCAGCGTGGGGAACACGCGCGCGCGGTTGGCGCTCGCCACGAATCCGACGATGACGAGGCCCAGCCCCGTCCCTACCGGGAAGGCGAAGAGGCTCATCGCCGCGAACGCGAAGGCGAAGTTTCGCGCCCACAGGTGGCGGCGCCTCAGGTGGTAGCCGACCACCGCGTAGCAGACGGCGAGCGCGAAGGAGGCAATCGGCAGGATCAGATCCGCGCTGTGCCGGCTTCCCGCGAACACGCTGGCCCCGGCGCCCGCCGTCAGAAGTGCCTGGACCGCCAGGAGATAGAAGACGAAGCCGGCCGCCTGAACCAGCCGGCGCGCGGAGCGCGCCGTCGTGGGGCGCCCCACTCGCTTCAAGGTCATGCCGCACCTCCCATTCCCGATTCGAATGGCCTTCCGGCCGAAAAAGAAACGGGCGCCTCGCGGCGCCCACGGTTTCACGGATTCAGGGGTTACGTGCCAACGTCCTCTGCGCTCCCTTCACATCTTTTGGATGCGGCCCGGCGCAGCCGGGATCCACACCATTTATAGCACGCCGTTTCGCCGCGGGTTCCGAAAAAATTCAGGCGGCCTCAATCTTTACGTGACCCGGCGTCACGAGAGCGCCGCCTCGGCGAGGACCCGGAACCCGTAGTCGGCGTAGCGATAGGTCGGCGGCAGACTGCTCGCCGCGGACGGCCGCGACCAGCGCACGGCGTGCCGCCACGATCCGCCACGACTTTCGCGCCGGCCCTCGCGGCTCCACGCGAGGCACCACTCGTGGACGATCGTGCCCATGTCGAAAAGGCCGAAACCATTCGGGCTGCCGCGGCCGACGCGCCACGGCCCCGAGAGCGGCCCCTCGGGAATCTCGCCCGGCGGGACCGCGTCGCCCCACGCCGTCGCCGGCTCGCGCAGACCGCCGCTCGCCGCGCGCTCCCACTCCGCGCCGGTCGGCAGACGACAGGGGCTCGCCCCCGCCTCGCCGACCCACGCGCAGAAATCCGCCGCCTCGTCCCAGGTCACGCCCACGACCGGCTGCTCGGGGTCCCGGAAATCGGGATCGCTCCACCAGGGCGGGGCCGAAGCGCGGCCTGCCGCCACGAAGGGCGCGTACTGCGCGTTGGTCACCGGCGTGCGGCCCAGGAAAAACGCGGGCCGGCCGTCGAGGCCGGGGACCGCGACGAGCGCGATGCCGCACGCCTGCTCATCCCCCAACGCGCCGCTCCTGGCTTCCGGCTTTGAGCGGCGGCAGGCCCGCCGCCGCCAGGGCCCGGTTCGCCTTCGGGAGCTCCGCGGCGAGGAAATCGCGCCACGCGGCGAGGCTCTTTTCGACGTCGTCGCGCCGCCACGCAAACCCCGCCTCGGCGTCGGGCGTGGGCGCGACGTCGGC
>Ga0335070_10001571_pt1 | contig 26352 bp, 19 predicted proteins | sample Lox_Sample_13_FD_206722 | JGI IMG/M metagenome (GOLD analysis project Ga0335070, IMG submission 206722) | Soil microbial communities from Loxahatchee National Wildlife Refuge, Florida, United States - Lox_Sample_1.3 | ecosystem: Environmental > Terrestrial > Soil > Wetlands | place: USA...
GGCTTCAAATAGTGGGTTGCCTGCACCTGAACGATCTGCGCCCGGCCGTTGGGGATGATGGCGCGCCACCAGCAACTGCTGCTGATACCCGGGAGGCTTTGCAGTACCTCCAAGACAGTCCTGTGCGGCGGCGCGCGCCAACCCAGTTAGTAGACGTCGACGTAGAAAAAGTCGTGAAGGATGTCATCGAAATTCGCAAACAAACGCGGGAGTTGACTGAGGAACGTGCGCAGCTGCGCAAGTGGATCGCTGACATCGAACCTTGGGGTGATTTCGAGTTTCCAGAATGGGCCAATAAGGGGGCGTTGCGATTCTGGTTCTACGCCCTTCCAAATCACAAGCTGGACCGCCTGCAGCGGGTCACCTTGCCATGGAGGACTGTGGGACGCGATCATCGATTCACGTACGTGGTGGTCGTCGCGGCCGATCAACCTGGGGGGATACCGGTAGCCCCGACCTCTGTCGTGCCACGGTCGCTCTCGAAGCTGCAGGCGCGGTTGCAACAGGTAGAACGTGAGTTGGAAGAGCTCGACTATCGGCGCATCGGCCTGACACTCTTCAGCGGCGCCATCAATGATGCCGTTGACGAAGCCGATGATCGCGCCGCCCGGCAGCGGGCTGCGCTCGGGAGTCTTGAGCGGGATCAGCTTTTCGCCCTGCAGGGCTGGGCGCCGCAGGAACGCCTCGCGGCACTGCGGCGATTCGCCGAAAATGCCCATCTCGCCATGATCATCGAGCAACCCAGTCTACAGGATACGCCCCCTACTTTGTTACACAACACGCCGGGCCTACAGGGTGGGGAGGGTCTCGTCACGTTTTATCGGACTCCTGGATATCAGATGTGGGATCCATCGAAGACGGTGTTCTTCGCATTCGCCCTATTCTTCGCCATGATCTTCTCTGATGCGGGCTATGGCCTCGTCTTGGGGGGCATACTTTTGGTGACATGGAAGCGTCTGGGGCGCTCCAGGGAGGGTCGGGCCCTTCGCGACTTGATTCTGGCGCTGGTCATTTTGGCGTGAGGCCCGGTGCGGGCTCGTGGCTGGCGTCGCTGCATGCCCTGGATCCCACAGACCAACGGATGATGATATGGATCGCCATCGCTTTGGGCGCCGCGCACCTGACACTTGCCAATCTGGTCACCACCTGGCGGCGACGGAGGTCCCTAGTGGCGCTGAGCGCCGCCGGTTGGGCGTGCATCATCCCAGGCGGATTCTGTCTCGGGCTGGGCAAAAGCCATCCGGGCTTGGCGCCCCTAGCGGGCCTTGGGTTGGTGGGTCTTGGGCTTGGAGGTCTGCTGGTACTGCTCTTCAGCAGCGAACGCCCGTTTAGCCTCGCTCCGAAGCCCCTGCTCTTCCGGCTAGGGGACGGGTTAAAGGGGGCGACAGGTCTGACCAAGGCCTTTGGCGACGTTCTGAGCTACCTGCGGCTATTCGCCCTGGGATTGGCATCCGTGAAGCTCGCCGAGGCTTTCAACGATCTCGCAGGCAGATCCTTCGCCTCCAAAGGAACATGGATACTCCTGGGCCTCTTGGTGCTGATAGTCGGCCACGGTATTAACTTCGCTATGGGAATCATGAGCGGAGTAGTACATGGCTTGCGCCTCAACGCAATCGAGTTCTTCAACTGGAGTCTACCCGAAGAAGGGGAACATTTTCGGGCCTTTGCGAGGAAGGCCGAGCCCTAGGAGGTCTGTGACATGGAAGGGAACATCACCACACTATTGGGATGGATCGGGATTTACGGCCCTGTCGCCCTGGCGGCGATCGGCAGCGCCATCGGCTGTACGAGAGCCGGCAAAGCGGCGTGCGGCGCCCTCATGGAAGTAGACGGCGGCTACGGGCGCTACATCGGGCTGTCCGTCTTGCCGTCCTCGATCGCCATCTACGGAATTGTCATCATGTTCGCGCTTAATCGGCCTGTGGTGGCAACTAACGCGATCGCACTTTTCTCGGTCGGAACTCTGGTTGCAGCAGCCCTGCTCTTCATTGCAATTCTACAGGGCGAGTGTTGCGCCGCCGCCATCCGGGCCAGCAAGGACAAGCCGGCGATCTTCGGCATCTCTGTTACACCGGCAGCGATCGTGGAAGGCCTTGCCGTGTTCGCATTTGTGTTCGCGCTCATCGTCAGCGCCGGGATTCCGAAAGGTTGACTGGTTTATGGCACGAGAACAAGGTACCGAATCGGTTGGAGGCGGCACAACGCCCGTCGCTAAGGGGCCACAGCCAGCTCCTGCAGTCGAATCCCAGGGAGTCGAGAGCCTCATAGGCCGATTGCGAGATGAGGGTATTGCCCAAGGCCGCAGTCAAGCCGAGGTGATTGTCGCAGAGGCGAAGAATCAGGCGGCCGACATCGTCGCGGCGGCTCGGACGGAAGCCGACAATATCCTGCTTAACGCCAGGCAGGAGGCGGGAAAAGAGAAGGCCGCAGGAGAAGATGCCATCCGCCTGGCGATGCGCGATACGCTTCTGTCGCTGGAAGGTGACGTTGTCAACGTATTTCGGAATAGACTTCGCCGCCTGATCAAGGGAACGCTTGCGGATCCAGAATTTCTCAAACGCCTGATCCTTGCGATCGCGAGCAAGGCGGTGCCGCCCGCGGGTGAACGGGTTGAAGTGCTCGTCCCCGCTGAGATCGTCTCGCTGGAGGATTTGCAACGCAAACCGGAAGAAGCCAAGCCCGGTACGCTGATGGCCTTTGTGTTGACGATGGGCGGTGGCATGCTGCGCGAAGGTATGAGCTTCGGCGTGGCGGACGATAACCAAGCAGGGATTCGCGTCCAGTTCGTGGATCAGGACGTACGGCTCGATTTGACGGAATCCGCCATCAGCGACTTGATGCTCAAGCACATGCTGCCGCGATTTCGTGCCCTGCTGCGCGGGGCCGTGGCCGGCAGTGGCGAGGCGAAACAACCAAAACCCGAGGAACCAAAGGCGGCGTGAGGAGGCTGCCTGAGCGGATCATGGCGCGATCGAACTCCTATTACATGCTCCTCTCCAGCCTGCCGGCGTTGCCGCCTCGTTTCGACGCGGGGCGACTGCCGATCACGCTGGAACGGCTCCAGGGCCGCCTGCGCATGCTCGAACCGGGCGATTCCCAGGAAATCAGCGGGATGTTGGAGATTCTTGGGTGGAGTCGGCAATATGCCGAGCAGGGCGATGGGCTCGTCGTGAAGCGGTATGGCGAATTGATGCAAGAGGTCCATCATCCTCTTGTACGCGAGGTGCTGGCCACTGGGATGGATGTTCGCATGATCGTGGCGGCGTTACGTCGCCGGCGTGCCGGCCTGGGCCCCCCCGACACCGGTTTTGGCCAGGCGTTCGATCAGATCCGGAGCCACTTCCTCCAACCAGACCTGGGACTAGGCCACGTCTTTCCCTGGATCTTGCCATTCGATCAACTGCTAGAGCAGCGGAACTCGCTGAACCTGTACCGCCATATTTTGCAGGCTACCTGGTCGTACCTCAGGAAGCGCTCCGACGATTACTATTTCAACTTCGAAGCCGTGGTCCTTTACATCGCTCGATGGGACATCATCCGCCACTGGCAGCAGTTGCAGGCAGAACGCGGTCGAGAAGTCTTCGAAGCGCTCGTCACGGAGGTCATAGGTGAACATGCCAAGCTCTACTCCTGAAGCACGGGTAATCGGGGCGACCGGGAACGTCGTAAGGGTTGAGAGCGACGCGCCTCTAATGAAGAATTCGATCGCGTTGGTGCATGTTGGCGATGCCCGCCTCAAGGGCGAGGTACTGCGGGTACAGGGCCGAAACGCCGACTTGCAGATCTTCGAAGAGACCCAGGGCGTGCGTAGCGGCGATGTTGTAGAACTCACGACCGAAATGCTATCGGCCACACTGGGTCCCGGACTCCTGGGGATGGTCTACGACGGCCTTCAAACCCCGCTGGCGGCGCTGGCCAAGCGCGACGGCTTCTTCCTCGTGCGCGGCAAACCGGTCGCGCCCCTCGACTCGGAGCGCAAATGGACATTTGTTCCCAGCCGGAAAGAGGGTGACCGCTTGCGCGCTGGTGACGTGATTGGAACCGTACGCGAGAACCGCTTCACGCACAAGATCATGATCCCCTTCGGCGAGCGGGGCGATGCAGAGTTGCTCTCAATCCAGGGAGGCGAATTCACGATTGACGAATCAGTGGCTCACATCCGCGATGCATTCGGGCATGAGCGCGATCTCACACTGTTGCAGCGATGGCCGGTGCGCCGCCCTCTGCCGGAGAGGCTGCTCAAACGAGGGCTGTGCGAACGCCGCTATCCCGACGAACTTCTGAGCACGACTATTCGACTGATCGATACGTTCTTCCCCATCGCTCTCGGTGGTACGGCCTGCATTCCCGGTCCGTTCGGCGCGGGCAAGACCGTGTTGCAGGGACTGATCGCGCGCTTTTCGACGGCCGACGTCGTGATCCAGGTGGCCTGCGGCGAACGTGCCGGCGAGGTGGTGGAAACGATGGAGGACTTCGCCACGATGAAGGATCCCCGCGGTGGCTTGCTGATGGACCGCACGGTGGTGATCTGCAATACCTCATCAATGCCCGTGGCTGCGCGAGAAGCATCAATTTATATGGGGATCACTCTGGCCGAATATTACCGGCAGATGGGGCTGAACGTGCTCATGATTGCCGACTCCACGTCGCGCTGGGCTCAGGCCATGCGCGAGACCTCCGGGCGGCTTGAGGAAATACCTGGTGAAGAAGGCTTTCCGGCATATCTTGACTCGTCAATCAAGAGCGTCTACGAGCGCGCCGGTGTGCTACGGACCAACGACGGATCCGTAGGCAGCTTGACGATCATCGGCACGGTTTCGCCAGCCGGGGGCAATTTTGAAGAACCCGTTACGCAGTCGACGCTGGCCACCGTCAAAACCTTTCTCGGCCTGTCATCGGCGCGGGCCTACAAGCGCTTCTACCCGGCCGTGGACCCCCTCCTCTCCTGGTCCCGATATCTTGATCAGCTAGCTCCGTATTTCGCCAAACACCTGCGACCCGACTGGACTGATTCGGTGCGGGCCCTTTCGCAGCTCTTGCACCAAGGAGAAAGCATATATCAGATGATGCAGGTCACTGGAGAAGAAGGCATCACGCTCGAAGACTATGTGATCTATCAAAAGTCACTGCTGCTCGACATGGTTTATCTACAGCAGGACGCATTTGACCTAGTAGACGCATCGGTGCCCATGGAACGGCAGAAGGACGACTTCGAGCTGATCCGCAGCTACATTCAGCGCGACTATCCCCTCAAGGACAAGGATGAGGCCCGCAGTTTTTTTGTACAACTCACAGGCTTGCTGAAGAACTTGAACTACGCACCGTGGAACTCCCAGGAATACAAAGAAAGAAAGGCACAGATTGACGAGTTAGTGAGGACGCTCGGCCGGCCGGCGCCGGCCGCTGCCAAGCCGGAGAACCAAGCTTCCGGTTGATGCCGCCAGTTCGATAAGAATGGTAGCCGACGAGCGCCCCCTTGTGAGCGCGACAATTACGTGACGGCGCCGCTCGTTGCGGCGCGGAAAGGGATTACAAGACCATGCCACGCAGTGATCAATCGGCGGTGGTCCTCGAGACGGAGGAACTTACCGCTTACGGCGATGCCCGTTCGACGATTCAAGGAACGCCGCTCAGCCGCGAGGAGCTGCGCCAGATCGATGCTTACTGGCGTGCCAGCCTCTATCTTTGTCTGGGCATGATATACCTCAAGGACAACCCGCTGCTGAAGGAGCCCTTGCGGGCCGAACACACGAAAGAGCGGCTGCTGGGTCACTGGGGTTCGGACCCCGGCCAGTCCTTCACCTACACCCACTTCAACCGGCTGATCAACAAGTACGACCTGAATGCGATCTACGTCTCAGGTCCTGGGCACGGGGCACCGGCTGTCCTGTCGCAGGGGTATCTCGAGGGGACGTACTCTGAGGTATACCCGGACAAGAGCCAGGACGAAGCCGGGATGCGTCGCTTTTTCAAACAGTTCTCTTTTCCCGGCGGCATCGGCAGCCACGCCACGCCCGAGACGCCCGGCTCCCTACACGAAGGCGGCGAGTTAGGTTACTCGCTCTCGCACGCATACGGCACGGTGTTTGACCACCCGGACCTGATCACCCTCGCGGTGGTCGGGGACGGTGAATCCGAGACGGGCCCGCTGGCGACGTCCTGGCACTCCAATAAGTTCGTCAACCCGATCACCGATGGTGCCGTGCTGCCAGTCCTGCACCTCAATGGTTATAAGATCAACAACCCGACACTCCTGGCACGCATTAGCCGTGAGGAGTTAGAGGATCTGTTTCGCGGTTACGGATACACGCCGTACTTCGTCGAGGGCTCCGACCATCCGAGCATGCACCAGGCGATGGCTGCCACCCTGGAACACTGCGTGCTGGACATTCGGGGAATCCAGAACGAGGCTCGCCGGAGCGGCGTCGCCCGGCGCCCCCGCTGGCCGATGATCATCTTGCGCAGCCCTAAGGGGTGGACGGCGCCGCGGAAGGTGGATGGGCACTATCTGGAGGGATTCTGGCGGGCGCATCAGGTCCCGATTGGCGACGTCCGGACCAACGCCAGTCACCTCAAGGTGCTAGAGGGTTGGATGCGCGGTTACAAGCCCGAGGAGCTCTTTGACGAGAGCGGGCGGCTGATCCCCGAGTTGCAATCCCTCGCTCCCAAGGGAAACCGGCGGATGAGCGCCAATCCGATTGCCAACGGGGGTCTGTTACGCAAGCCTCTGGATATGCCCGACTTCCGCGGCTATGCAGTCAAGGTAAAGAAGACCGGCGTTACGGAGGCGGGCAACGTTCCCACGCTCGGTCCTCTGCTCCGTGATGTGGTGCGGCTGAACCCGAATAACTTCCGCGTGTTCGGCCCGGACGAGACCACGTCCAATCAGCTCACCGCCTTGTACGAGGTCACCAAGAAGACCTGGTTGGAAGAGTGCTTCCCGGAAGACGCCGACGAGGGCGAACTGGCAACGGGCGGACGGGTGATGGAAATGCTGAGCGAGCACACCCTCGAAGGCTGGCTGGAAGGTTACCTCCTTAGCGGCCGTCACGGTTTCTTCGCCAGCTACGAATCGTTCATCCATGTCGTCGATTCCATGATCAACCAGCACGCGAAATGGCTCGAGAAGTGTAACGAGCTGCCCTGGCGGGCGAAGGTTTCGTCGCTGAATCTGCTGATCACCGCGCTCGTCTGGCGACAAGACCACAATGGTTTCACTCACCAAGATCCCGGGTTCCTCGACGTGGTTGCCAACAAGAGCCCCGAGGTGATGCGCATCTACCTACCGCCAGACGCCAACTGCCTGCTTTCAGTAGCCGACCACTGCCTGCGCAGTGCGAACTACATTAACGTGATCGTTGCCGACAAACAGGTGCACTTGCAGTATCTGGGCATGGACGCTGCCATTCAGCACTGCACCAAAGGGGCCGGCATTTGGGACTGGGCCAGCAACGACCAGGGAACCGAGCCCGATATCGTCATGGCAAGCTGCGGCGATATTCCGACGCTGGAGTCCCTGGCAGCCACGGCCTTGCTGCGTCAACATCTCCCGGACGCGAAGGTGCGTTTCGTGAACGTGGTGGACTTGTTCAGACTTCTGCCGCACTCCGAGCACCCCCATGGTATGACGGACTGCGAGTTTGAAAGCCTGTTCACTGCGGATAAGCCGGTCGTCTTTAACTTCCACGCGTATCCATGGCTGATCCACCGATTAACCTATCGCCGGCCCGGCCAGCACAACATACACGTCCGCGGATATAAGGAAAAGGGGAACATCAACACGCCATTGGAACTCGCCATCCGCAATCAGACAGACCGCTTTAGTCTAGCTATTGACGCTATCGACCGGATGGCCCGTTTCCGGACAACAGCAGCTCACGTACGCGAGGCTCTGCTCGACCGTCAAATCGCCTGTAGTAACTACGCCTACGAGTTCGGCGTCGACCGGCCAGAAGAGACAGGCTGGAAGTGGCCATTCGATTGAAGGTCAAATGATGCCCAGCCTCCCAGTCGTTTACCTGGCCCGGCACGGTGAGACCGCCTGGACCGTCTCCGGCCAGCACACCGGACTCACGGACTTGCCGCTGACAGAGCGAGGCGAGCGCAACGCCCGCAACCTCGGGGAGCGGCTCCGTGGGCTCACCTTCGCCGGCGTACTTGTCAGCCCCTTGCAGCGCGCGATGCGGACATGCGAATTGGCCGGCTTCGGGGCCGTGTGCCAGGTCGATCGCGATCTGGTCGAATGGGACTACGGCCAATATGACGGACGCCGCACTCCCGAGATCCAGGCGGAGCGTCCCGGCTGGCAACTGTTTCGCGACGGCTGCCCTGGAGGTGAAATGCCGGATCAGGTGGCCTGCCGGGCCGACCGCGTCATCGGCCGCGTACGTGCGATTCCCGGGGATGTGTTGATCTTTTCGAGCGGGCATTTTCTACGCGTCCTCGCGGCCCGGTGGCTGAGGCTCGAACCGGCTGCCGGCAGGTTTTTCATGCTGAGCACCGCAAGCCTGAGTGCACTGAGCTATGAAAACACGCTATCGCAGCCCGCGATCCGGCTCTGGGACGATACGCATCATGTGGAAACCTGACTATGAGTTCCTTCGAGACGATTTTGAGAGCCGCGGAAAGGCCCTCCAAGGAGACACTGGAATGACTATTGGCTTCGACAAACCTCTCTACGTTCTGCCTTTCGACCATCGCGCCACGTTCCAAACGAAGATGTTCGGCTGGAAGGGTACACTGACCCACGCACAAAGCGAAGAGATCGTCGCCACCAAGGAAGTGATCTACGATGGCTTCAAGGCCGCCCTCGCGGCTGGTGTGCTCAAGGAGAAAGCCGGTATTCTTGTGGACGAGCAGTTCGGGAGCGAAATCCTGCGCGATGCCGCGAGAGAGGGCTTCACGACCGCGTGCACTGTGGAAAAGAGCGGCCAGGCGGAGTTCGACTTCGAATATGGCGAGGAGTTCGCCAGACACATCGAGGCATTCAACCCGTCATTTGCTAAGGTTCTAGTGCGATATAACCCGGAGGGTGACAGGGTTTTAAACCAGCGCCAGACAACCCGTCTGGAACGGCTGTCCGACTATTTGCACGGCACCGGTCGTATGCTTATGTTCGAGTTGTTGGTGCCCGCAACGAAGGCGCAGCTCGATCGAGTCAATGGGGACCAAATTGCGTACGACTGCGAACTACGCCCTGGCCTGATGGTGCAGGCTATCTGCCAGCTGCAGGACTCCGGCGTCGGACCGGACGTCTGGAAGATCGAGGGCCTTGACCACCGCGAAGACTGTGAAAAGGTTGTAGACGCGGCTCGACGGAACGGCCGGGATAAGGTCGGCTGCATCGTCCTCGGTCGCGGCGAGGACGAAGCGAAAGTGCGCCAGTGGCTCGCCGTGGCAGCTTCTGTGCCCGGTTTCATTGGTTTCGCTGTCGGCCGGACGACCTTCTGGGAGCCATTGAAAAAGTGGAGAGCTAAGACAGCCACGCGCAACCAAGCAGTTGCCCAAATCGCACGGCGCTATCAGGAGTGGGCATCGATCTTCGATCAGCATAGCGCCCCGATTCGGCGTGCCGGGGGCGGGTAAACCAGGATTGACGAAGTTGACATAACAGGTTCATTGGCCCACAAGCCTGGTGAGGTGAAGCCGTGTCGGACGCGATCCTGATCCTTAACGCCGGCTCTTCGAGCCTGAAGTTTTCGGTCTTCCTCGACGAGGAACAGCCGCAGCCGCTCCTCTCGGGCCAGATCGAAGGACTCCTGACGCATCCCCGCTTCGAGCTCCGGGACGCGTCCAGTCACGTCGTCGACGGCAAGGACTGGGAGACCGGCACGAATCTCGGCCACCACGGCGCCATCGAGTTCCTTCTCGCGCGGGGCCGCGCCGGGGCGCTGGCCGGGCACCGCATTGTCGCCGCCGGCCACCGTGTCGTGCATGGCGGTATGAAATTCACCGGACCGGTGCTGATAGACGCGGATACCCTCTCGGAGCTGGAAAAGCTGATCCCACTGGCTCCTTTGCAGCAACCACACAACCTGGCAGCGATCCGGGCGGTGGCGAAGCACGCGCCACAGCTTCCCCAGGTGGCCTGCTTCGACACGTCGTTCCATCGAACTCAGCCATCGGTCTCAGAGACGTTCGCCTTGCCACGCCGTTACACGGAAGAGGGAGTGCGGCGATACGGTTTTCACGGCTTGTCCTATGAATATGTTGCGTCGGTTCTGCCTACGCTGGACGGCCACTCCGAGTTTGAGCGCACAGTGGTCGCGCACCTCGGCAATGGAGCCAGTATGTGTGCACTTCGCGGCTACAAGAGTATCGCCACGACGATGGGTCTCACGCCGATCGATGGCTTGCCCATGGGAACGCGTTGTGGATCCCTCGACCCTGGGGTCCTGCTCTACCTCATGAGCTCCGGCGGCCTGGACTTTGAAGAGCTGGAACAGATGCTTTATCACGAGTCCGGCCTGTTGGGCGTATCCGGAATCAGCAGCGACGTCCGCACACTGCTTGCCAGCCCCGACGGCCGGGCCGCAGAGGCGCTTAACCTGTTCGTCTACCGCGTCGGGCGTGAGTTGGGCTCCCTGGCAGCGGCACTCGGAGGCGTCGATGCTCTGGTGCTGACCGGAGGCATTGGCGAGAATGCAACTCCGATACGGGCCCAAATATGCTCCGGCGCCAGTTGGCTTGGCCTCGATCTGGATGAGCAGGCCAACGCCAACGGCGGACCGCGCATCAGTCGGCCTGGCAGCCGAGTGTCCGCTTGGGTTGTGCGCACGGACGAAGAACTCATGATCGCGATGCACACTCGGCGCCTGTTTGCCGTCTCAAAACGGTGAGCCACTCTTGCTATGTTGCGGAACAGCGGCCCCAGAAGAAACCCGTCGTGGATCACGCTGGACAAATTTACGCCCACGGTTCCGGCGGTGCGCCGGACAGTCTTCGATCCAGATAGAACGCTGCGCTAATCAGTGCAAGGTGAGTGAGCGCCTGAGGCAGATTGCCCAGTTGATGCCCGTCGCGACCGATTTGTTCCGAAAACAATCCAAGGTGGTTGGCGTGGCATAGTAATTTATCAAAATATAACCTTGCTTTTTCTACCTGGTTTGCTCTCGCCAGGCACTCAACAAACCAGAATGAGCAGCACGTGAAACTTCCTTCTTCAGTTTGTAAGCCGTCCCGAGCCTCGACATTTCTATAGCGATAGACAAAAGCATCCTCAGCTAATGAATTCTCGATAGCCTTCAAAGTAGAAAGCCACTTGGCATCTATCGGGCTGATGAAGCGCATCAAAGGCATCAGCAACACTGCTGCGTCAAGGGCATTCGAGCCTTTCGCCTGTACAAACGCGCAGAGCTTCTCGTTCCAGAAGTTGCTATAAATATCGTCGACAATTGCATCGCGCTGCCGGTGCCACTCCTCAAACGGGGCCGACAGGGAACGCCTTTGGGCCAGCCGGATCGCGCGATCAAATGCAACCCAGCACATGAGTCGTGAATGCAGGAAATGCTTATGTCCTCCTCGCACTTCCCAAATCCCATCATCCGCCTGATTCCAGTTTTCGCCCAGCCACGCCAAGATGTGCTTCACTTCAGTCCAGCTGTCGTATGGAACAGCATGCCCGTACTTCGAATACAGGTAGATGGCATCCATTAGTTCCCCATATATGTCTAATTGCAACTGGCCGAATGCGCCGTTGCCGATGCGCACCGGTCTTGAGTTCCTGTAACCGCGCAGGTGATCGAGTTCCACTTCTTTCAAGTCGGTCTGGCCATCCAGTCCGTACATGATCTGTAAGGGCCTGGTTCCGTGTGTGCTCTCCTCAACGCGATGTCTCAGCCAGGTACGGTACGCTTCGGCCTCCTCACGATAGCCGAGACGCAAAAACGCGCAGAGTGTGAACGCTGAATCGCGCAGCCAGACAAAGCGGTAGTCCCAATTGCGTGTTCCGCCAAGGTGCTCCGGCATGCCAAACGTGACAGCGGCGATGAGGGATCCATGTTGACGGCTGGTGAGCATCTTCAGCGTGAGCGCAGACCGACTTACAGCTTCGCGCCAGCGCCCATTGTATTTCGACTGTCCACTCCATTCTCGCCAATAGGCAAGAGTAGCCTCCAAATCCCGCCGCACCTCGTCGCGATCGATGGAAAGCTGCTCTTGTTCCGCCAGAGCACCAAAGATGAAAATTGCGCTCTCCCCTCGATGAAGCGTAAAGGTAGAGACTGCGCCGCCAGAAGACACTTCCAGTGGTATGCTTCCGCGCAGCAACATGGAACAACACTCCTTGTTTACCGGCCGGAAGATTACCCGGTGATTTCCTTGTTCGACCTCATGAGCGGACTGCGCGTAATCGAAGGACGGCTTGCACTGCATTTGGAAAGAGACTTCACCGTGGATGACCTTGACTATACGTACCAACTCCTTCTTCTGCGTGGTGGATGTCAAAGGCATGAAGTCCGTCACTTCGGCAGTTGAATGTTCCGAGAGGAAGCGAGTGATCAAAACGTTAGTCTCTGCGGCATACAGCTGCTTACACTGCATTCCCCGCATTTGAGGACGTATACTGAAGGAACCACCCCGGTCGGGATCCAGCAAAGCGGCGAAGACAGTGGGAGAATCGAACTCCGGAAAACAAAAGAAGTCGATCGATGAGTCGATGCCTATCAGAGCGGCTGTACAGAGATTTCCAATAATTCCGTAGTTCTCAATAGGCTGAAATGTCATCTGCTCTCCCTACCCTCCCGTTCTTGGTGAACGCGCCGACCGGTCAAAGGTTGCCTGATTCGCACCACCAATGCTGCGTCGAAAGGAGACGGTCGCCTTAGAATCCGGGGGTACGCCCAACTGCTTGTTCAAGTTCCGCCCAAGCCAGCAAATAGCCCAAACTGGCCTGGAGAAAGTCTGCCTGTGCCTGATAACTGGCGGCGGTCGCCTGTCGCCGCTCCGACGCCAGCACCACGCCCTGAGCCAATTGATTTTGTGCCAGACGCTCGCCCTCCTTCCGAAGTTTGACCACCTGGGCTGCTACTTGAACCATGTTCTTTGTCCGTTCCAGTTTGTTATAACTGCGCGCGATTCCGACGGCTACGTCATCCTTCACGCGGCTCAAATTCTCTTCCGCCGCCTCCAATTCTGCTTCGCGCTCGCGCACCGCCGCCCGCCGTTTGCCGAAATCGAACACGTCCCAATTGAGATTGAGCCCGAACGTGCCGAAGTTCCGTACCAGGAAAGGCACGCCGTCCTGATAGCTATGGCGGGCGTAGGCGACGATGTCGGGAATGTAGGCCGATTTTGCGGCAGTCACACCTGCGCGTGCCTTCTGCACGGCTTGCTCCGCGGCCAGTATTTGCGGGTTCTCCGACCATGCGGTCTGGACGTAGGTTTCGCGGGGAAGCGTGTCAAACTTCGCGGGAACAGCCGGATCCAGGTCAAGCTGCGTATCCAGGGGAAGCCCCAACAGGTTGTCCAGTTCCGTTGTGAGGTCATCCATCTGGAGCTCCGCAGTGAGCACCGCCTGCTGACTCTCCAGCAGACCCGCTCGTCCTTGAATCGCCACAACCTGGAGGGCGCTGCCGTTGCGTATCTCTTCCTCACTCTCCCGCAACTGCTCGCCGGCGGAGGTACTCTGTTGCTCGGCTGCCTGCTTTTGAAGACGTGCGATCAGTATCCCGAAGTAGAGTTCGTGCACCTGGAGAGCGACCTGGTTCTCCGCGCCTTTCAGATCGTGACGGGAAATCGCGACGTCGGCAGAGGCAATGCGGTTCGCTGCATGAACCCGGATCAACTGCGTTAAGGGCTGGGTGACCTGTGTGCCGCTCGAGAAGAACGTGAGCTGCCCTTGAGGAACAGTGAGGCCCTGCGCGGGAATGAGCACCCCGCCGACGGCGCCGAACGTCCCAGCCGGAATCACGACATTCTGCAGGTCCGTGATATGCAGGGCATTCGACTGATTCGTAAGCAGCGGGAAATAGCCGGAGTGTTCGCCTGCCTTCTTCTGCTCATTCTCGATTACCTTGAGGCGCGCGATCTGGAGTGCGCGGTTTTGACTGATCGCGAGGTGGACAGCCTCCTCCAGCGTGAGATGCCGGATATCGGCTGCATATTGGGGGAGCCCCGACAGCGTGGCCATCGCTACCATGGCCAGGGCACGGTAGAAATACGACCGCTTCATTGCATGTGCCTCAAATCCTTGTAGCTGAATCTGCTGGGCCGCAGGAAGAGCATCAGCAGCAGATAAGCGACCACCATCCACCCAATCAGAATGAATCCATCGGCGATCGCCATCGTGTAAGCCTGGGCTCGCACTTGTTGGCTCAGAATCTCGACCGCCCGTTCATGTGCTGCCTCCGGCCCCGTGGACCCTGGCAATAGCCCTCCGCTCAGCACTCGTATCCTTTCGTCGGTCAGCCAACCGCCCGCCTGTACATGCAGCCCCAGCACGTTCGAGTGATACTTCTCCCGCACCGCGATTACGCGGCCCATGAACGCAACTCCCATCTCGCCGGCGAAAAGGCGGATAAAGTGCATGAAACTGGAGTACGTCGCCGCAATCGTGAGGCTTGTCAATGCGCCCAGCTCCAATGCCTCCAAAATGATGCTGCCCAGCAGTCCGATGTACGAGCACGCGAATCCGCACATGATGAAAAGCTCTACCAGTTCGAAATTCTTTCCGGCCCATGCAGGGTCCACGTGGGAATACACCCAGCAGCCCACCGCCGAGACCGTAAGCCCGGCGGCCAGGATCACCCGCGAGTTCGTCTGGATGGTGGCCAGCGCGATGATCCACACAACGGCTCCCATCGGCACAGCCGACCAAACGAGAGTGTGTCCGGTCTCCAACGGCCGATAGCCTTGGATCGTCGCCAGAAATGCAGGAATCAGCATCACGGTGGACAACATAACGAACCGGTGCGCGAAGATCGAGAGCCCCAGCACAATCACATTGCGGCGGATCAAATGGAGATTCAGCAACGGATTCGGCATCCATATTCGCCGGACAAGCGCCGCGCCCAATAGGAAAATTCCCCCGGCCAGCATGGCGACAATCACTCCGGAGTTCAGCCAGTCCAGACGCTCCCCCTGGTCGAGAGCGCCATAAATCAGGGCCAGTCCGAAGCTGAAGTACGTGAATCCGTGCCAACTCGGGCTGGAATCCCTGGCCGCCCGTCGCGGCATTCCGAAGTAGACGCAGACCATCATCAACGGTGTGACCACGGCCGCGGTCCAGAAGATCCAGTGCCAGGAGAGATGCTCGATGTACCAACCTTCCATGAGCGAAGCAATATTGCTGACGAAAACGATGTCCATCGCGTATGCCGCAATCCCGAAGATGATCAAACGCTTGGGCAGGTTGAACGCCACGAAGGTCATGGTGAGTGAGTAGAATGTGCCCGAGGCAATGCCCGCGATCACGAGTAGAGCCACCATGAAGCCGTAGTTCGTCGCAATCGGTAGCAGGGCCGATGCGGCGGTGAAGATCCCGGCGCACGGAAACAGAATCTTCCGCGGTCCGTACCAGATATTCAGGAACACCACGAAGCAGCCGCTGAACATCATCGCCATGTTCAGCGCGGTCGGAAGCCACGAAGCCTCGTCATAGCCAAAACCGAGCGCCCCTCTGAGGTCTGGCAGGCCGACGCTCAACAACCGGCCGTTGAGCGTGGCTATTCCCGCTCCAAGAAACACGCCCAGAATTCCTAACCAGGGAGTGTTGACGCGTTCGGACGCGCTTGTTTGAGGTGGCGCGGGCGCAGTGGTGGTCACCCAAGGCCCTCCATCAGTGTCCCGCCTCTTGCGTGCGAACCATGGCGATCACGGAGAGCCCGGGCCGTAATCGCTTGGCCATTGCCTGGCCGTGATCCAACGCGATTTTTACGGGTATCCGCTGCACGATCTTTGTGAAGTTGCCGGTCGCATTGTCCGGTGGCAGCAATGAGAACTGCGAACCGCTGGCGGGAGACACGTTATCGACTCTGCCTCTGAACACCACTCCCGGAAATGCATCTACTCGGATTTCCGCGCGGTCGCCGGAGTGAATATGGCGGACTTGCGTTTCTTTATAATTGGCCTGCACCCAAACGTCGCTTTGAACGAGCGAGATCACCTCTGTGCCGGGACTGACCAGTTGTCCAGGCCGCACCTTGCGTTCGCTGACGACCCCCGTTTCTGGCGTTGTGATTCGCGTGTAACCCAGATTGATCCGTGCCAGGTTGAGAGAAGCTCTCTTCGCATTCAGATCGGCGCGAAGCAAGAGTTCCTGCGAGTCCAGCACGGCACGCTGGCGCTTTTGCGCTTCGAGTGCGGCTTTTGCACTCCCCAGCGCAGCGCTCGCCCGTGCCAAATCGGCCTGGCGGCCGGTCAGCTGTGCCTTCGCCGCATTCAGTTCATCCTCGCGACTCGCGAGCTGTGCGCGATAGCGCTCCGCTTCCGCTACTGCCTGCTCTAATCTTTGCTGTGTTGCAGACGCGGTCGCGAACAGCGCTTCTTGCCGCCGCCGCTCTGCCTCTGTGCGCACCACCTCCGCTTGAGTTCCATTGATTGCGCTGCGCGCATTCGCGATCGCCGACGTCGCTGCCTGAATTCCAGCTTGCGCTGCGGCGATGTCCGCTTCTGCTACTTGGACCCCGTGGTCTGCTTGAACGATGCGAGCGTCCTGCAATTCTTTCTCCCGTTGATTGTTGATGAGGGAATCTTCGCCGGCAGTCACCGCAGCTTCCGCCTGCTGCACATGCGCCCGGAAATCCGCGTCTTGCAACTGAACGAGTAGATCTCCCGCTTTGACCGTCTGATAATCGGAAACGCATACCTCAGCCACCAGGCCCGCTACCTTCGTGCTGAGGGGCGTGACGTCCGCTCGCACGTAGGCATCGTCAGTTCTTTGTACTGGTCGATCGCTCACCCATGTGTTCCAGTTGCCCGTGATGAGCAACACAATCGCAGCGGCCATGAGCAGAATGACCGACGGTATTAGCCAATGACGGAGACGCTGCGGCCCGGTCGGTCTGTGATTGACGGAATCCGCCGTATCAGGCATCTCCAGCTCTCCCTGAACCTCTCTGCTCAAGGTCGCCGTCAAACATTGTGCCTACACGCCGAACTGGACAAGCCAAGATTCTTCCAATTCCGATGAAGGCTCCGCAGCAGGAGTTGTAGAATAGTTTTGTCCATGACGTCACTTGGGCCGTTTTGCCTCTGATGACGGTCTAACGGTTCGATTCACAGTTTCGCAGTCCTTGCGATCGGCTTGCCGTTCGACGTGCGATTTCACGCTCAACCTGTGGAAAAGATGGATCTATGCTTCTCCGATTTTCATCGTTCTGGATTAGTAGCGCCATTGTGATGGAGATGAGAAGCCGTGGGCGACAACGTTCCCCTTATCCAGGTGACCAGACACTATCAGAGCGCCTGGAGCCTCTCTGTCCAACACCGTGGATACACCGATCAGGGGCTAACCGAGCCTGGCCAGCGCACTGCTAGCCGGTTCGGCAAGGGGCTGAGGGACTACCGGTTTGCCGAGGTCTCTGTCGGCCCTTTTCAGCGCGCGGCGCCTCCTCGCGGCCTCGCAACTTCGAAGCAGTGGCTGGAATCGCTAACGATTTCCGGAATGAAAGTCGGCAAACGCGAGAGTTGCCGAACGCCTGAGACCTGACAGGAGCCCTAAATGACTTTGCGTCGGGCTGCAAAATGTTGAGATCTCAACCTTGGACAAGGATGAGTTTGGACAAGGATGAGCGATGGGGGCAAAGAGCGTGACAGAGCCGTGGTCCTTGGCGGGTTCGCCAGTTACGGCCGAACTCCTGCACCAATACGGTTGCGGCCCGATTGATTTTGCGGGGACACATGACGGCCTGTACAATCGCCATCTCCTGTTCGACAACGTAGTGGATCCTTCCATTGTCGGAGCACGTGAGCGATTTGAGGCGTTTGCCCGTTCCGCAAGGGACGTTCTCTCACAGCGGTGGGTACGGACGGAGAACACATACGCGCGTGAGAACCCGAAACGCATTTACTACCTCTCTATGGAGTTCCTCATTGGCCGGTCGCTGGCTAACAATGTCACGAATCTTCTACTCGATCCTCTGGCGAAGGAAGCCGTCCGGCAGGAGAAAATTGACTGGGCCCAGTTACTCGACCAGGAGCCCGATGCGGGCCTGGGCAATGGGGGGCTCGGACGGCTGGCTGCTTGTTTTCTCGACTCGATGGCCACGATGCAACTGCCGGCCACGGGTTATGGTCTGCGGTACGAGTATGGCATCTTCAAACAGTTTATCGAGGATGGCTGGCAACGCGAACAGCCGGACAACTGGCTTCGCCGCCAGGATCCGTGGGAAATAGCTCGTCCATTGGAGACAGTGGAAGTCAAGTTCAACTGCTCGTTCGAGGTGCGTGGGGGTACTTTGCATGCGATCGCCGGCCGGCCTGCCAGCCTGATAGGCATTCCCTATGATCGCCCAGTGGTGGGGTACGGCGGGAAGACCATCAATTCGCTCCGCCTTTGGGCTGCAGCTGCGCCAGAGTACTTCGACTTTGAGGCGTTCAGCCACGGCGAGTTTGTAAGTGCCGTGGCTGAGACTCTCGAAGCCGAATCGCTGACGCGGGTTCTCTATCCCGACGACTCCACGAGCATGGGGCAAGGATTGCGATTCGTGCAAGAGTATTTCCTTGTCGCCTGCTCGCTAGCCGATCTCGTGCGGCGATTCCGGCAGAATAATGCCGATTGGAGCGTATTCCCTGAGAAAGTCGCCATCCAGCTTAACGATACGCACCCAACGATGGCTGTTCCCGAGTTGATGCGGATTCTGTTGGATGATGGGCACCTGGGATGGGACCAGGCGTGGGACATCACACAAAGGACGCTCGCATATACCAACCATACCTTGTTGCCGGAAGCACTGGAGAAATGGCCCCTCGCTTGGTTTGAGACGCTGTTGCCACGTCACCTTGAGATCATCTTCGAAATCAACCGGCGTCTGCTCGATCAAGTTCGAATCCGCTTCCCCGGCGACGAGGAACGCGTGCAGCGCGTGAGCCTCGTAGAGGAGGGCGTGCAGCGGAAGATTCGCATGGCCAACCTCGCGATCGTGGGCTCGCATAGCACCAACGGCGTAGCCGCCATTCACACCGAGCTTCTGCGCACTACCACGGTCAAGGATCTGGCAGAAATGTTTCCCGAGCGCTTCAACAACAAGACCAATGGCGTCACGCCCCGGCGCTGGTTGCTGCTGGCGAACCCGGCGCTTGCCCGCACAGTTACTGAGGCCATCGGCGACGGTTGGATCACGGACCTCAGCCAGTTGAGCAAGCTCAGGCCCCTCGCTGATGACCGGGGGTTTCGCGACGCCGTCCGTAAAGCAAAGCGCCAGGCCAAGTGGCAATTTGCCGACTGGCTGAGATGGTCCTCCGGGCAGACCGTGGATCCCGACAGCATCTTCGATTGCCAGATCAAGCGCATTCATGAATATAAGCGGCAACTGCTGAACGCTTTGCGAATTGTGGTCCTTTACAACCGGCTGCGCGAGAACCCGCGGCTGGAGATAGCTGCCAGAACCTTCTTCTTCGCCGGCAAGGCCGCGCCAGCGTACCGGCTGGCGAAGCTCATCATCAAGTTCCTGAACAACCTGGCCGGCACGATCGACGGGGACCCGGCAGTACTCGGCCGGCTACGGGTAGTGTTCCTATCGGACTACTGCGTCTCGCTCGCGGAGAAGCTGATTCCGGCCAGCGACGTCTCAAACCAGATCTCGACGGCCGGCTATGAAGCCAGTGGCACGAGCAATATGAAGTTCATGATGAACGGGGCGCTGACGGTTGGCACACGCGATGGCGCGACCATTGAGATGGCGGAGAAAGCCGGGGAAGAGAACTTCTTCCTGTTCGGCCTCACCGCGGATCAGGTGGCCGGAAGTCGCGGTTGGTACAACCCGCGGTGGCACTATGACCATGAGCGGGAGACGCGCGCGGCTCTTGACCTGATCTTTTCCAACCACTTCAGCCGCAATGAACCGGGCGTCTTCGAACCATTGCGTGAAACGCTATTGACGGGTGGCGACTATTACATGCATCTGGCGGATCTGAGGTCCTATGTCCAGGCGCAAGAGCGGCTCGGCGATTTGTATGCCGATCAGGATGCCTGGGCACGCAAGGCCATCTTGAATATAGCGAGCTCCGGAAAATTCTCCAGCGACCGAACGATCGCCGAATACGCAGAAGACATTTGGGGGGTAGCACCATGCCCGGTGCCATAGAAGAGCGTGTCGCGATTTCCCCACTCGCGGGCAAGCCTGCTCCAAGAGAGCTGCTGGTGGATGTTGCCCGGATTGAACGGGATTATTATAAGCGTCTTCCCGACCTCAACGATCCGAACCAAATGGTTGTTTTCGGAACCAGCGGCCACCGGGGTTCAGCTTTGCGTGGCACGTTCAACGAGGCCCACATCCTGGCGATCACGCAGGCCATCTGTGACTACCGCCGAAGCCACGGAACCCATGGCCCGCTACATATGGGCAAGGATACCCACGCGGTGTCCGGTCCGGCGCAACGCACTGCGCTCGAGGTTCTGGCGGCCAACGGAGTGGAGACCGTCATCCAGCAAGACGATGGTGTGACTCCCACGCCGGTCATTTCCCGGGCCATACTCGTATTCAATCGCGGCCGTAAGGCGCATCTGGCGGACGGCATCGTGATCACGCCGTCACACAACCCTCCGGCGGACGGCGGCTTCAAATACAACCCGACCAACGGAGGTCCAGCCGATCTCGATGTGACGCGGTGGATCGAGGATCGGGCGAACGAACTGCTCAGGAACGGAAACGCCGATGTGAAGCGCGTGCCCTTGGCGTCAGCAATGAGCGCGCCGCACACGCGTCAAGTGGATTTTGTCCTGCCTTACGTCCAGGATCTACGGCACGTGATAAACATGGAGGCTATCCGCGGTGCCGGCCTCAGGCTGGGTGTGGATCCGCTCGGTGGGGCCGCCAATCCCTACTGGGAGCGGATCAACGCCGTCTACGGACTGGACGTCACCGTCGTAAATCCGAAGATCGACCCGACTTTTTCGTTCATGACGGTCGATCACGACGGTCAGATCCGCATGGACTGTTCCAGCCCGTACGCAATGGCGCGCCTGGTCGGCCTCAAAGACCAATATCGAGTGGCGTTCGCCAGCGACACGGACGCCGACCGGCATGGAATCGTGACGCCCTCCGCGGGGCTGATGAACCCGAATCACTATCTTGCCGTGGCCATCCGATACCTGCTCACGCACCGTCCCGACTGGCCGGCGCATGCGGCAGTCGGCAAGACGCTGGTGAGCAGCAGCATGATCGACAAGGTGGTGGAAAGTCTCGGGCGCCGGCTATGGGAAGTGCCGGTTGGCTTCAAGTGGTTTGCATCCGGCCTCTTCGAGGGTTCGTGCTGCTTCGGCGGCGAGGAAAGCGCTGGGGCGAGCTTCCTCCGGTTCGATCGCAGCGCTTGGACTACTGACAAGGACGGCATCCTCATGGACCTGCTGGCCGCCGAAATTACCGCCATTACCGGAAAAGACCCGGGCGAGCACTATTCCGAACTGGCCGCGAAGTTTGGCACACCATACTACACGCGCCTTGATGCGCCGGCAACGCCTGAGCAGAAATCGAGGCTCCAGAGACTGTCGCCCGAGGCTATACGGGGATCGAGCTTGGGCGGCGAGCGGATCACCCGTAAGCTGACCCGCGCGCCGGGCAACGATGCCCCCATCGACGGAGTGAAGGTTTTGGCAGCGAGCGGCTGGTTTGCAGCCCGGCCCTCCGGCACCGAGAACATCTATAAAATCTACGCGGAAAGCTTCAAAGACCAGGCTCACCTGGACTCCATCGTGAGCGAAGCCCAAGAGATCGTCAACAAGGCCCTGGAAACTCCGGAATGACGACATGACCCACGGTAGCGATGCAGTGCGTGTTCCCCCATTTCCTTCTGGATATCGGGCGTCCGGGTTGCTGATGCATGTCACGTCGCTACCCTCGCCCTACGGCATCGGCGACCTGGGGCCTGCTGCCTTCGAATGGGTCGATCGCCTGCACGATGCGGGTCAAACGTGGTGGCAAGCGCTCCCACTGGGCCCGACTGGATACGGTAACTCGCCCTACCAATCCCTGTCCTCGTTCGCCGGCAACGGGCTGCTGATCAGCCCGCACTACCTGGTCGAAGACGGATTGCTGCAGGCCAGCGACTCCGAGGGCCATGCGCTACCGGCAACCGCTATCGATTACGAAACCGTCATCCCGTTCAAACACCGGTTGCTTGAAATTGCCTGGAACAACTTCCGCGCCGGAGCGCGAGCGGACCTCCGGCCAGCGTTTGAACAATTTCGCCACGATCACGGGCACTGGCTGGAAGAATATGGCTTGTTCCGGGCGCTGAAAGCGAAGTACAACGGCGCCTATTACCTGACGTGGCCGGCCGACCTGGTCCAGCGTAAACAGGCCGCGCTGGCGCTCGCGCGACGAGAACTGGCGGATCAGGTTGACCAGGCTTGCTTTGGTCAATTCCTGCTGTTCCGACAGGCGGAAAAGCTCAAGGAATATGCTCATGCCAAAGGCTTGCGCCTGATTGGCGACCTGCCCTTTTTTGTTTCCCCTGATTCGAGCGACATCTGGGGCAACCCGGAATTGTTCCAGTTGGACGAGAAGCACCAGCCGCGTTTCGTGGCCGGCGTGCCCCCTGACTACTTCAGCTCTCAGGGACAACTTTGGGGCAACCCCGTTTACAACTGGAAAGTCCTTCGCCAGACCGGCTACCGTTGGTGCATAGACCGCTTCCGCGCCCTGCTGGCGCACGTGGACGTAATTCGGCTGGATCACTTCCGCGGTTTCGCGGCGGCATGGCACGTGCCGGCCGGCGCGCCGACGGCCCAATCCGGCCAGTGGGTGCCCGGGCCCGGCATTGATTTCTTTAGCGTGGTGCAGAGGGAGTTGGGCGCTCTGCCATTCATCGCCGAGGACCTCGGGTTGATCACCGCCGATGTGCAGGCAATCCGAGACCAGTTTCACATACCCGGTACACGGGTACTTCAGTTCGCCTTCGATGGCCATTCTGATAACCCGCACCTCCCTGACAACTACGTGTCCAATACCGTGGTTTACACCGGCACCCATGATAACCCCACGACCCGCGGCTGGTTCGAGGAATTGCCGGATAGCCAGCGGCAAACCGTGTGGCGGTATCTCAAGCGACCCTGGGGCGAAAGTTGGGAAGCTGCCACGGCGTTAATGGAGCTTGCGTGGTCGTCCGTTGGTACGCTCGCATTGGCCCCCTTGCAGGACCTACTCGACTTGGGGGAAGAGGCCCGGATGAACGTGCCCGGCCGAGCCGCAGGGAACTGGCGCTGGCGCGCCACCGAAGATATGCTGCACGCGCCGGCCTTTGGTTGGCTGCGGAATTTGACGAAGAGTTCAAACCGGCCGGGCGTTCTTCGAAGCCCGATGACAGACACATTGCTGGAGGCCGTTTCATGATGCGGGACCAAACCCTGGCCGCGCAATACCGGTGACACCATGAAAGCCACACAATTGCTTCACGATCTGGGTCAGAGTGTCTGGCTCGACAACATAACACGCGACCTGCTGGAAAGCGGAACGCTCAAGCGATACGTTGACGAGTTGTCGGTGACGGGACTCACATCGAACCCAACGATCTTCGACCACGCCATCAAAACCAGCTCCGCGTATGACGCCTCTATCCATGACGGACTGACTAAGGGAAAATCTGGTGAGGCGCTCTTCTTCGAATTGGCGCTGGCGGACATCACCCGAGCCGCAGACCTGTTCCGGCCGGTCCACAACAATACAAATACTGTAGACGGGTGGGTATCGCTGGAAGTCTCGCCCCTCCTGGCTTACGACACCGCGAGCACCCTGCGAGCGGCCAAAGATCTGTTTGCGCGAGCGGCGCGGCCAAACCTGTTCATCAAGATCCCGGGAACGAAAGAAGGCCTGCCCGCTATCGAGGAGGCGATCTTTGCCGGCGTACCAGTCAACGTGACCCTTTTGTTTTCGCGCGAGCAATACCTGGCCGCAGCCGAGGCTTTTCTGCACGGCATCGAGCGCCGGCTGGATGCCGGCCTCAATCCCAATGTCGGATCTGTCGCCTCGGTCTTCGTTAGCCGCTGGGACGCCGCGGTTATGAGCAAAGTGCCCGATGCCCTGCGCGACCAACTCGGCATCGCTATCGCAAAACGTACCTACAAGGCCTACCGCAGTCTGCTCGGCTCTCCGCGCTGGCAGCGAGTCTACAACGCCGGCGCACGCCCTCAGCGGCTTCTGTGGGCCAGCACGGGTACCAAGGATCCGAAGGCTTCAGACATCCTTTACATCAAGGCCCTGGCTGCGCCTTTTACTGTAAACACCATGCCCGAAGGCACCTTGAAGGCACTCGCTGAACATATCGATCTCGGGCCGCTACTGCCTGTGGACGGCGGCGATTGCGACGACGTGTTAGGGCGGTTCGCGAAGGCGGGTATCGACGTCGATGCGTTGGCCGCGCAACTTCAAGACGACGGCGCCAAGTCGTTCGACAAGTCGTGGAACGACCTGATGGCGGTGATCGCATCTAAGTGCGCCGCCCTCAACCCCACGCTGAAAGCCGGTGGGTAAGGGGCTTCGTTATGAATGTGCTGGTTGTCGATGTCGGTGGCACGCACGTAAAGATTCTGGCCACTGGCCAGGACGAGCCCAGGGAGTTTCCTTCCGGTCCGAGGTTGACGGCCAGGCAGATGGTAGCCGGGGTCCGAAAGTTAGCGCGGGGGTGGAAGCATGACGTGGTATCAATCGGCTATCCAGGGCCGGTCCTGCAGGGCCGCCCGGTTGCGGAACCACGAAACCTGGGCCGCGGATGGGTTGGTTTCGACTTCGAAAAAGCATTCCGGTGCCCCGTCAAAGTTGTCAATGACGCGGCCATGCAAGCGTTGGGAAGCTACAAACGCGGCAAGATGCTCTTTCTGGGCCTGGGGACCGGCCTCGGGTCGACCCTGATTGTAAACAGCATCGTAGAGCCCATGGAACTGGGCCATCTCTCATACAAGAAGGAGACCTACGAGGATTACGTAGGAGTGCGAGGCTTCAAGAAGTACGGCAAGCGAAAATGGCGGCGCTATGTTGCGGATGTAGTGGGCCGCCTAAGTGCAGCCCTCGAACCCGATGAGGTGGTTCTTGGAGGAGGTAACGCCAAGGAACTGAAGAAGCTACCCCCGGGTTGCCGTGTGGGCGAGAACGCTAACGCTTTCCTCGGAGGGTTCCGGCTTTGGGAGAAGGAGCACAAAGATGGAAGTAATCGCAGACCCCCTCACCGTTAGTCCGATTGTCGAACTTCCGGCATGGAAAGCCCTTGAGGCTCACCATCAGAAGGTCGGGAATCTGCATCTCCGGAAGTTGTTTGCGGATGACCCGGCCCGCGGCGAGCGCATGACCGCCGAGGCCGCCGGCCTTTACCTCGACTATTCAAAGAATCGCATCACTGACGAAACGTTGAAGCTTCTGCTTCAACTCGCCGAAGAGTCCGGCGTGCGGGCACGGATAGACGCCATGTTCCGCGGCGAGAAGATTAACGTCACGGAGAAGCGTGCGGTCCTGCACGTCGCGCTGCGCGCTCCGAAAGGTGCGTCCCTTGTCGTGGACGGTAAGAACGTAGTTCCCCATGTGCACGCTGTGCTCGACAAAATGGCCGCTTTCACTAATCGCGTCCGAAGCGGCGACTGGAAGGGCCATACGGGTAAACGCATTCGAAACGTGATCAACATCGGGATCGGCGGCTCCGACCTGGGCCCGGTTATGGCATACGAGGCCCTCCGGCATTACAGCGAGAGCGACATGATCTTCCGGTTCGTCTCCAACCTCGATGGCACTGACTTTGCAAAAGCGATCCGAGATCTCGATCCCTCAAAGACCCTCTTCATCGTCTCTTCGAAGACTTTTACGACGCTCGAGACCATGAGCAACGCACGCTCGGCGCGCGACTGGTCACTCGCAGGTCTCGGCGGTGATCAGGCTTCGGTCGCAAAGCACTTTGTTGCGGTCTCCACGAACGAGGTGGAAGTGGCGAAGTTCGGGATCGACACAGCCAACATGTTCGAGTTCTGGGACTGGGTTGGCGGGCGCTACTCTATGGATTCAGCGATCGGCCTTTCGACGATGATTGCGATCGGCCCGGAGAACTTCCGTGCCATGCTGGACGGCCTTCACCGGATGGATGAGCACTTCCGCACTGCTCCCTTCGAGCGCAACCTGCCGGTGCTGATGGGCCTGCTGGCCATCTGGTACAACGACTTCTTCGGCGCACAGACCGTTGCGGTATTGCTTTACGAGCAGTACTTAAAGCGGTTTC
>Ga0335070_10001572_pt1 | contig 26345 bp, 26 predicted proteins | sample Lox_Sample_13_FD_206722 | JGI IMG/M metagenome (GOLD analysis project Ga0335070, IMG submission 206722) | Soil microbial communities from Loxahatchee National Wildlife Refuge, Florida, United States - Lox_Sample_1.3 | ecosystem: Environmental > Terrestrial > Soil > Wetlands | place: USA...
AGCCGCTCGACCGGCTGTCCGACAAGCACAAGTGGATGGGCTGGCCGGTGGTGCGCGGCGTGATGATGCTCGGCCACGCTATGGCGCTCGGATTCCGCGCCTTGCGCTTCTCCGCCAACGTGGCGCTGGACGAGTTACCCGCAGCCGCGCCGGACGAGAAGAGCGAACCCGCCAAAAAAATGGAGATCAGCGGCTGGATTGCTGCGCTGAATGTCGCCTTTTCGATCGCGTTCTTCGTCTTCATGTACAAATATGTGCCTCTGCTGGCCACGACCGAATTGAAGAAAGTCAACCCGCTCTTCGGCGGGCAGGTCGTCTTCAACCTGGTGGACGGGATCATCCGCATCGCGTTGTTTCTGCTCTTCGTGTGGGGCGTGTCGCTGTGGAAAGACATCCGGCGCGTGTACGAGTACCACGGCGCCGAGCATAAGACTGTGTTTGCCTTTGAAAATGGCGATCCGCTCGAAACCAGTACGGTGCAAAAGTATTCGACTTACCACCCGCGCTGCGGGACGAGTTTTCTGATGACGGTGATGATCATCTCGATGTTCGTGTACATGTTCATCCCGGTGCACACGTTTTGGGCGCGGTTCACCATCCGCATCGCGCTGCTGCCGCTGATTCTAGGCGTTTCCTACGAGATCATCCGCTTCGCCGCTAAGCACCGCGGCTCGCTGTTCGCGCTAATGACGGCACCCGGGCTGTGGCTGCAGCGGATTACCACTCAGCCCCCGGACGACCGCGAAGTCGAGTGCGCCATCATCGCGCTGAACGAGGCGATGGCGCTGGAGAAGCAACGCGGGGGAGAGTTGGTGATTGCGTAGGCGTCGTTCGCTGTTCGTCGTTCGCTATTCGCCAACCGCAGCACGGATGCATTGTGCGTTACAGAAATCGTCACAAAACTACTGGTCATTCGTCGTTGCTGCGAGTCGATCGTTCGTCTACCCTCCGGACGGAGGTGGCAGATGGCGGCGAACTCTTCGTATCGAGACTTGCGGATCTGGCAAGAGGCTGTCGAAGTAGCCCTGTTGGTTTATCGCGCAACGGCGGGATTCCCCCGGCACGAGGTCTACGGTCTGACCTCTCAGATGCGGCGCGCGGCAGTTTCCGTTTCAAGTAATATAGCCGAGGGGAAGGGGCACAGTTCCGACGGAGATTTCAGCCGCTTCCTGTTTCATGCACGCGGATCGCTTCTTGAACTCCAGACGCAGATTGTGATCGCGCAAGGCCTTGGGTATCTGGCAGAAGAGCACGCGGCAAGACTCACGAAAGTAACCGATGCCCTTGGACGCGGCTTGAATGGACTGATCAAGGCAGTCCGAGGAAAGCCGAGAACGATCGCAGGGGCGATCAGCGAATAGCGAACGACGAACAGCGAACGACTGACGACCAACGACCATGTTCGAACGCCTTGACCAAATCGAAGCGCGCTACGAAGAGCTGACGCAGGCGCTGGCTTTGCCGGAGATCATCAACGATTCGGCGAAATACCAGAAGACTGCCAAGGCCCACAGCGAAATTACGCCGGTCGTGGAGAAGTATCGTGAGTACAAAGACCTGAAGCGCGGGATCGCCGAGAGCAAGGCATTGCTGGCGGAGGAGAACGAGGCCGACATGCGCGCCTACGCCCAGGAAGAACTGGCGAAGCTCGAACCGCGGATCGCGACCGTCGAAGAAGAACTCAAAGTCCTGCTGCTGCCCAAAGATCCCAACGACGAAAAGAACGTGATTCTCGAAATCCGCGCCGGCACGGGCGGCGACGAGGCAACGCTGTTCGCAGCGGAAATCTTCCGCATGTACAACCGCTACGCGGAGACGCAAAAGTGGAAGGTGGAAGTGATGTCCACTTCGGAGTCGGCCGTGGGGGGCCTGAAAGAAGTGATCGCCCTGATCGAAGGCGACAAGGTCTACTCGCGCTTGAAGTACGAGAGTGGCGTGCACCGGGTGCAGCGCGTCCCGGAAACCGAACAGCAGGGGCGAGTCCACACTTCGGCCATCACAGTGGCGGTGCTGCCGGAAGCCGAAGATGTCGATATCAAGATTGAACCCAAGGACCTGCGCATCGACACATTCTGCTCGTCCGGACCAGGCGGGCAGTCGGTCAACACGACCTATTCGGCCGTGCGGATCACGCACATTCCCACCAACACCGTGGTTAGTTGCCAGGACGAGAAGTCGCAGATCAAGAACCGCGAGAAGGCTATGCGGGTGCTGCGCTCGCGCCTCTACGAAGTCGAAATGCAGAAGCAGCAGGAAGCCCTGGCCAAGGAACGCAAGCAGATGGTCGGTACTGGCGACCGCTCAGAAAAGATCCGCACGTACAACTTCCCGCAGAACCGGCTCACCGATCACCGCATTGGCTTCACCATCCATCAGCTAGACCAGGTCATGGACGGCAAGCTCCAGCCGATCATCGACGCGCTGATCACCCACTTCCAGGCAGAGAAGCTGAAGCAGGAAACGGCGGGAGTGGTGTGAGGAATTGAAGAGGGCGGAAGTCAGATTGCAGAGGTAGGTCGTTGGTCGGCCGTCGTTGGTCATTCGCGAGAACCTGCTGGTTAGCACTTCTCTGATCTAGCGGGAATTGGTTTCTAGAGCAGTCTAGCTTTTTGTGCAATCGAAGTACCGCCTACACTGTCATCCTGAGCGAAGCGAGAAGTTCACGAGGTGAACTTCCCGCGGAGTCGAAGGACCCCTACATCCTCATTAACCACGGCCCCGCTTCAAGGCGCCCCCCCGGCAGTCAGAGCCCTAGAAGAACACCCCTTCACATTCGCGACAGTCTAGGGGAGTAGGGCTCCTTCGACTTCGTCGCTGCCTCGCCTGCGCGAGGCAGCTCCTACGCTCAGGAAGACAAGCCTGGCGGCGTTTCGGCGGGCAGAGCCCGGACGGGGGCGTCCGGGCCTGCGTGATTCTGGCTTGGCAGGGCGCGGTCAGGCTTCTCCCACGCGGGACCCGTGCTGGAAGTGGTACTGGAGGATCTTCGCAGCCAGCGACGGGGAAACTTCGGGGCCTTGCGGTCCAACGGAACGGACGACCTCGCCCCGGCAGACGACCTCGGTGGGTGCGAGACCGGCGATCTCCGGGGGCAGCACGAGGTTGATCTCCAGTTGCGCGTTGGGCTGGAGTTCTTCCTGGGCTTGGAACAGCAATCCGGAGCGGCTGATGTTCTCGGTGGTGCCCTGATGCCAGCTCTGCTCTCCAACGATGCGATAACGCAGCGGGAGATGCAGATTGAAACGGCGAGCGCGGAAGGGCGGAATCTTCTTTCCAGTTCGTAGAACAGATTCGGCGGTGTGGGATGGCATAGCGGCCTCCTGGGGGATGGGCTCGGAGTCCAGTACTTCGCGAACTTTGTCCTTCAGAGCGGGAAGACTGAACGGCTTTTGCAGCAGGTTGATGCCGGCGTAGAGCATGCCGTTCTGACCGATGGCATTCTCGGTGTAGCCCGACATATAGAGCACCCGGAGGTCCGGGAGTTTGGCGGTGAGGTGGAGGGCCAGTTCGCGGCCATTCATCCCGGGCATGACCACGTCGGTCAGGACCATATCGATGACGCCCGAATGTCCGGCGGCAATTTGCAGCGCGGCGGCGCCATCCTCGGCTTCCAGGATCTTGTAGCCTTGCTTCTCGAGGTATTGGTGGACGAGACGGCGGAGGTTGATTTCATCCTCGACCAGGAGAATGGTTTCGCCGCCGCGCTCAGGACGGGGGAGGCCAAGGAAATCCTGAGCCGCGGCGGCGTCCTCGGTTCCTTCCAGACGCGGGAAGTAGATGCGGAAGCTGGTGCCCCGCTGGGGCTGGCTGTCGACAAAGATGAAGCCGCCGCTCTGCTTCACAATTCCGTAAACAGTCGAAAGGCCGAGGCCCGTGCCCTTGGAACCCTTGGTGGTGAAGAAGGGCTCGAAGACGCGGGATTGGGTTTCATGATCCATGCCAACGCCCGTATCGCTGATGGAAAGCATGACGTACTCGCCGGCCTGAAGAGGAGCATGGGTGCGGGCGAAGGCCTCGTCGAGTGACACATTGGCGGTCTCGATGGTCAGCTTGCCGCCCTCGGGCATGGCGTCGCGGGCGTTGACGGCGAGATTCATGATGACTTGATCGATCTGGCCGGGATCGGCGCGAATCGCGCCCAGGGTTGGACCGGGCACCATGACCAGGTCGATATCCTCGCCGATCATGCGCGTGAGCATGCGCAGGTTTTCCGTAACCACTTCGTTGAGATCGAGCACTCTGGGGGCGAGCATCTGCTTGCGGCTGAAAGCCAGCAATTGGCGCGTCAGCGAGGTGGCGCGGCGGGCGGCGTTGGAAATCTCTTGCGCCGGTCCGTGCAGGCCAGGGTCGGGTCCGAGGCGCTCCAGGAGGAATTCGGAGTAGCCGGAGATGACCATGAGCAAATTGTTGAAGTCGTGCGCGATGCCGCCAGCCAGGCGGCCGATGGCCTCCATCTTCTGGGCTTGGCGGAGCTGCTGTTCCAAAGCCCGGCGCTCGGTGATGTCTTCGATGAAAATCTCGTAGGTGTTTCCGTTTTTGCCGTTGGGAATCACGCGGCCGGAGACGCGGGCTACGATCGTGGTGCCGTCTTTGCGGACACAATCGGTGGTCAGGCTGTTAAATTCTTTCCCGGCGTGAAAGTAGTCGGCGGTGCGGAACCACTGCTGGGCATCGGCGTAGAGGCTGCCTAGATGTTTGCCGATGAGTTCTTCGGCGCGGCCGTAGCCGAGCATGGTCACCAAGGCCGGGTTGGCGTCCAACAAAACGCCCTGCGAGTCGCAGCGGCTGATGCCGTAGGGCGCGTTCATGATGAGGGAGCGGAAATTGCTCTCGGAGCGGCGCAGGCTCTCCTGGGTAGCACGCAGGGCGGCGTTGAACCAGCAGATCAGCAAGGCGACCGCAAAGAACAGAATCAGGTGGGCGATCGCCTTGCGGTACTCGGTGGGGGTGTGTTCGCCGGTCAGCGAATAGTAGGCGCTGACGGTGAGCGCGAAGGAAGTGGCGGCGAGGCCAGGCTTCCATCCTCCGTACCAGGCGCTGACCATGACGGCGACGGCGAACACGACCAGACGGCTCTCGGCCTGGTCGGTGAGGAACAGGGTCGGAATCAGCGCCAGGATGGCGCTGAGCAGGGCAACGCTATAGCGGAGGATGGGGGCGTGCGTTGGAGGCACGACAAGGGTGCGGATGAGGGGGAGTTTCATTCGCATATTCTTTCTTGATGCTATGCGCTGAAGCGCGTTGCAGCGAGTTACGCCAGTTCACCGGAGATGCACCAGGCGCACACTGCCCAAGAGGACAGCATGGAGGACAGGGTTGCGGCAAACAGACCGATGAATGGCTCCAGCGTACGCTGAGGCGGCATTTCCCGGAAAATCACAGGTGCAGAAAGCAGGAAAAGGAACAAAGACTTGCAACCAGGCCCAAGAAACACGAAACTAGCGGCGCAGAGCAGGCAGGCTTGGGAATGAATATCGGTCTTTTTGGCGGAAGCTTCGACCCCATCCACCGAGGGCATCTGGCGCTGGCGCGAGCAGCGGCGGAACGATTTGGGCTCCGGCAGGTGCTGTTTGTGCCAGCCGACGTTCCCCCGCACAAACAGAAATATCCGCTCGCGCCTTTTGTTCACCGTTATGCCATGGTGGCGCTGGCCACGCAGGAGGAGAAGCGATTCGTCCCATCGTTGCTGGAAGCGCCGGAGAGCGCGGCTGGTACACGGCCTCGGGCGAACTACACCATTGACACGGTGCGGCGCCTGCGCAAGACGTTGAAGAAGTCGGATCGCCTGTTCGTCCTGATTGGGATTGACGCCTTCCGCGACATCGCCAGTTGGCGGGACGCGCTGGCTTTGCTGGCGGAATGCGAGTTCATCGTGGCCAGTCGCCCGGGATATTCGCTGCGCGACGTAGCCGAGTCGCTGCCCGAGGAAGTGCGGCCGCCGGCGGCGGTCATGCGCCCGTTTCAGAAGCATCCGGCGAGGGGCGACCTGGTGCTGCCAGGCGTTACCGTGCATCTGTTGGAAGGCGTGAACCAGAGCGTCTCGGCCACGGCGATTCGCGCAGCGGCGGCGCAGGGCAAGCCGCTGGGGCAGTGGCTCGATCCGCGTGTGGCCGAGTATGTGCGGAAGATGGGCTTGTATCGGAAGTCAGAAGCTAGAGTGCAGAAGTGAAAAGCCTTGCACTGCAGGCACAAAGTCAGAGCGTCAGGGCCGCTGAGAAAGATGTGGGCGCGTTACAATCGAACACAGCCATCATGAAGAAGACGAACGACCTCCAACGCCAGGTCAGTGAAGCCATCATCGCCTGCCAAGATAAGAAAGCCGAACAAGTGAGAATCCTCGAACTGGAAAAAGGATCGGGGGCGTTCACCGACTATTTCGTGGTGTGCAGCGGAACCAATCCGCGGCAGATCCAGGCGATCGCCGATGCGGTGGAAGAACGGCTGGAAGTTGTGGGGCTGCGTCCGACTCACACCGAGGGCTACCGGCAGGCGGAATGGGTGCTGCTGGATTATGTGGACTTCGTGGTCCACATTTTCTCGGAAAAGGCGCGCCAGTACTACGATCTGGAGCGCCTGTGGAAGTCGGCGAAGCGGCTGGAACCGGTGGAATTGCTGGCGTCCACGAAACGCCGGCGGAGCGCGGGCGGCGGCGCCAAGTCGCGGGCGCGAAAAAAGAGGGCGTAGGATGGCGGCTTCCAATCCGGCGGTTTGGGATTCTTCGTACCGCCTGGTGGCCGCGGAGAAGTGGAAGGCGAAGTCGGCCGCCATGGGTCGCGCGGTGACTGAGGCGTTGGTCGAATACGCTGCGCCCCGGGCCGGTATGTGCGTGCTTGATCTGGCCTGCGGCACGGGGGAACCCGGAATCAGCCTGGCGGAACGCGTTGCGCCCGAGGGCCGAGTCACAGGCGTGGACCTGAGTGCGGAACTGCTGAAGCTGGCCGCCGAGCGCGCGAAGAACAGAAATCTGCAGAATTTCTCCACCCAGCATGCCGACGCCCACAAGCTGCCGTTCCCCGATCACGGCTTTGATCTGGCAACCTGCCGCTTTGGTGTGATGTTCTTCAACGACGCCCGCCGCGCTCTGGGAGAACTGCGGCGAGTGTTGAAGCCGAGAGCCCGCGCCTGCTTCGCAGCCTGGGGTTCGTTTGAGCAGCCGTACTGGCAGTGCACGATGAAGATCGCGCATCAGCATGCCGGCGGGAGCATGCTCGAGCCGGGAGGAGCTGATCCTTTCCGCTTTTCCAAGGCGGGCTCTCTTTCAGAAGCGTTGCGGGCGGCGGGATTCGGAGAAGTCGATGAGTCCCTGCGCGAGCTGCCATGGACTTGGCCCGGCAGGGCGGAAGAAGTGTTCGAGTATGTCTGTGCAGTCTCGGCGCCGTTCCGGCCGATGCTGGAGCGTATTCCCGCCAAGGCGTGGCCACTGGTCGTGGCCGAGGCGAAGGCCGCGATCGAGCAGTATCGCGCGCGCGATGAGATCCGGTTCGGCGCCAGGATCGTCTTGGCTTCGGGAAGGGCGTGAGGCGGAAGGCTCATGAGAATCAAAGTGGTATGGATCGGGAAGACGAAGGAAGCTGCGATCCAAAGTCTGACCGACGACTACCTGAAGCGCATTTCCCGGTATGTCGAGGTTGCGGGCATCGCCTTGAAAGATGAAGCCGCGCTGCTCGCGCTGGCGCGCGGCGAGCGCCAGAAGGAGCGGCATCGCTTGGTGCTGCTGGATTCCGGCGGAAAGGAGCTGTCGTCGGAAGAATTGGCTCGGTTCCTGGAGCGGGAGGAGTTGCAGACTGTGCCGTTGCTGTTTGCGATCGGCGGCGCAGACGGCTTCGGCGAAGAAACTCGGCAACAGGCCAGTTTTGTCTTGTCCCTGGGGCGGATGACCCTGCCCCACGAACTGGCGCGAGTGGTGCTTCTGGAGCAGATCTACCGCGCCTTCACTATCTTGAAGGGGCATCCCTATCACCTGGGACATTGACGATTCAGTAACGGAGCCATCGGCCATTCAGCCAGTCACAGAGCAATAGCGAAACCTGGCCGTCGTGCACCTCCGGCAGGTTTCAGAACGAGCGCAGATGCAGTAGAGTAGTTTCGACAGCAAGGCAGATTTTAAGTCTTCAGGAAGAGAGTCCTCCCGCATGAAAAATCCATATGACGTTATAAGAATCAAAGAGCAGGAAATGATCCGGGTACGGAAGGAAATGGAGGCTCTGCGGATTGCGGCGAAGCTGCTGGAGGCCGTGGATCCGCTAGCCAACAACACGGAAAACCCGCCCAAGATGAGCCGCGTCGTCGAAATGCCCTAATAGAAGTTGCCTTCCGTTTGGCTGATGGCGGACGGCGTTTTTCAGCCGTCCGCCTTTGAGTTGAGCGAAGACCCCATCCCGCACGATATCAACGGAGCCAGACCAGTTCCGGCCTCGTCAAGTCCTGGTAGAAGAACAAGGAGCGCAAAATCCCTCGACTTCGCGAGCCGATTCGCGCTATCAAGCTGCATGGTCCCCGGCGCTACGAGTTCGCGGCCCGATTCGATAAAATCCTATGTTGCGACATTTTCAGGAGTAACCGGCGATGAGACTATTGCGTTCCTTAATTGTAGCCATTGTTGTCGTGGCTGCGTTCTTCTACTTCACCACCTACCGGAGCGGCCGTCTGCATCCGGCCGGTTGGATCAGACACCCGGCGAAGGTCGAAATCACGGAAGCTGCGGGCGGCGAATCATTGGATGCGGAAGAACAGAACAACATCAGCGTCTATCGCAGGAACATCGGCGGGGTCGTCAACATCACGTCGCGGGTGATGACGTTCGACTTCTTCTATGGGCTCGTCCCGCAGGAAGGCCAAGGCTCCGGTTTCGTGATCGACAAAGAGGGGCATATCCTCACCAACCACCACGTCATCGCCGATGCGCGTGAGGTCTGGGTCACGCTCCACAACCGCAAAAAGTATCGAGCCACCATCGTCGGTGCCGACCGTTCGCACGATCTGGCCGTGATCCAGATCAAGGCGCCCGATCTGCAGCCGATGACGCTGGGTGATTCGGGAAGCTTGCAGGTCGGCCAGAAGGTGTATGCCATCGGCAATCCCTTCGGACTGAGCGGCACACTGACGCGTGGCATTGTCAGTTCCATCCGCCAAGTGCAGGAGCCGGATGGCATGGTCATCGACGAGGCCATCCAGACCGACGCCGCCATCAACCCAGGGAACTCGGGCGGGCCGCTTTTGAACTGGCACGGGGAGGTGATCGGGATCAACACGATGATTGCCTCGAACGTAGGACAGAGCGCCGGCATTGGTTTCGCCATTCCCATCAATACGGCGAAAGCTGTGCTCAACGACCTGGTCACGCTGGGCCGGGTGCGGCGGCCGGCGCTCGGCGTGCGCACCATCCCCATCGATTCCGGACTGGCCAGCGAGATGGGGCTGGCGGAGGACTACGGACTGCTGATCGTGCAAACGGTCCCCGGCGGAGCGGCAGCCCGGGCCGGACTGCGCGGGGGAACGGAACGCGCTTATCTGGGGAATATTCCCATCATGATCGGCGGCGACCAGATCGTCGCGGTCGACGGAAAGAGAGTGGACAGCCAGCAGGATCTGGCCCAGGTGATGAACAACCACCGCGCCGGAGACACGGTGAAAGTTACCATCTACCGCGGGAAGAAACGGATGGATGTCGAGGTCGTGCTGGGCGAGGCACGGGAGCAGGTGTAAAACAGCTACGAGCTTCTGGCTGCTAGCTACTGGCTTACCCTTACGGCTGTCAGCTATCAGCCGTCAGGTTCCAGATTTCACGCGGCAGGTAACTGTAGTAATCACAAGAAGCCAACGCCGGGCGAGGGCGCCCGGCGCTCCATTAACGATCCGGGAAACGGAAGGCTAAAGTCCGCAGCGGATCGTGCCGATAGGCGAGATATGGACCTCTCTGCGATCGCCCTTCAGGGGATGCAACAGGCGGAAACTCAATTGGAGAATGTGGCGATCAAGATCGCTGAATACGGGGCAACGTCGCCCGACGGAGCCAACCTGGATACGGTGGATCTGAGCGCGGAGATGGTCGCGCTCATGTCCGCCAAGAACGAATTCTCACTCAACCTCAAAACGCTGGAGACGGCTGACGAAGTTCAGAAAAGCCTGATCGACGTGATGGCGTAGATCGCTGATCTCGTGCTCTGTAGGGCAACTCGCCCGCGACCATGCGGAGATATCGCCGGTCCGGTCTTCTGCAATTGTACGCTATGATCGACGCATGCCCGACGTCGACTGGATCCGAGAGCTATGCATGTCGCTCCCAGACGCGACCGAGAACATCCAGTGGGGCGAGGAGCTATGTTTTAAGGTAGGCGGGAAGATCTTCACCATCGTCTCGCTCGGGCAGGGCAAGCTCGCTCCGGTGTGCTTCAAGTGCACACCGGAGAACTTCCACGACCTTCTCGAAGTCGAAGGAATCGAGCCCGCTCCATACGTCGGACGTTACAAATGGGTGCTGCTGGCCAATCCCAACGTGTTGCCCGCGCGCGAGCTCGAATCCCTGATTCGCCAGTCCTATGACCTGGTGGCCGCAAGAGCGCCCAAGAAGAAATCCGCCAGGAAAAATCGCCGTCGCCGCGGCTAGTGCTTGCTCGCACTCTGTGGTTTGACTCCCTGCGAGAGGCTGCGCTAGCCTCGTACGTTCATTTCCTGCGTGCGCACTCGGCTCAAATCTCTGATTGCATTGGTGGTCGTCGTTTTGTTCGTTTGCGCGGCTGCCGCGGCGCCGCTCCGGCCGGTCCATGCTGGGCACGCCATCGTCGTCAGTGTGCACGAACTGGCTTCGCGCACCGGCGTTCAGTTGATGCGGGCCGGGGGCAACGCGGTGGACGCCGCTGTGGCTACGGGCTTTGCGCTGGCCGTCGTGCATCCGCAGGCAGGGAATCTAGGGGGCGGCGGATTTCTGCTGTTGCGCACGGCGCGCGGGGAGGTCCACTTTATCGATTTCCGAGAGAAGGCTCCGGCAGCGGCGACCAAGGACATGTATCTCGACGCGCAGGGCAATGTCATCGAGGACGCCAGCACGATCGGATATACGTCGATCGGCGTGCCCGGTTCGGTGGCGGGGCTGGTGTACGCGGAGAAGAAGTACGGCAAGCTGTCGCTGGGAAAGGTGATCGCGCCCGCGATCAAGCTGGCGCGGGACGGCTTCCCGCTGGCATGGGAAGACGCGGAAGATCTCAGAGACGACGACCTGGCGAAATTTGCCGAATCAAAGCGCATTTTCCAGCGCGGCGGCAACTACTACCGGGCGGGCGAGGTACTGAGACAGCCGGAACTGGCGCGCACGCTGGAGCGCATCGCGAGGAATCCCGATGATTTCTACCACGGAGCGATGGCCCGCGAGTTGGCCTCGGCCATTCAAAAAGGCGGCGGGCTGATCACGGCTGCCGACCTCGCCCACTACGAAGTCAAGGAGCGGGAGCCGATCCGGGGCACGTATCACGGTTACGAGATCATCAGCACGCCCCCGCCGTCCTCGGGCGGAGTGGCGCTGGTAGAAATTCTGAACATCTTGGAGGGCTACGATCTCGCCGGGCTCGGCAATCGTTCGGCGGAGGCCATCCACCTCGCCGCGGAAGCGTTCCGCCGCGCCTTTTATGACCGGGCGGAATTTATGGGCGACCCGGATTTTTCCAGCGTGCCGGTTCCGCAGTTGATCGACAAGCGTTATGCCGCGGCCTGGAGAGAATCGATCAATCCTGATCGCGCCAGCGCGAGCCAGGAACTGAAGCGTCCCAAGGTGTTCAGCGAACTGGAACGCGTGGCGTGTGCTTCGCCAGTGGTCGTTCACGAGCCGGGAAACACGACTCACTACTCGGTGGTCGATGCGGAAGGAAACGCGGTCGCGGTGACGACCACGCTGAACGACTCGTTCGGGTCGCGCGTCACGGCGGAGGGTCTAGGTTTTCTGCTCAACGATGAGATGGACGACTTCGCCGCCAAGCAGGGAGTACCGAACGTGTATGGACTAATCCAGGGACCAGCGAATTCCATCGGTTCGGGCAAGCGGCCACTCTCATCGATGATGCCGACGATCGTGCTCAAAGATGGGAAGCTGTTCCTGGTGCTGGGCTCGCCGGGGGGGCCAACCATCATTACGACGGTCGCTAACATCCTGATGGGCGTAGTGGATTTTGGACTTGATATCCAGGAAGCCGTCAATGCCCCGAGGTTTCATCATCAGTGGCTCCCCGATCAGATTGCTGTGGAAGACCGCCTCTCTCCCGATACAATAAGTGTTCTGCATTCCAAAGGACACAAGTTGAACGCCGCGCACTTTTGGGGAGACGGCGAGTGCATCCTGATTGACCCGAAGAGCGGCGAGCGATTGGGCGCGAGCGACGGACGCAACAACGGGAAGGCGGTGGGCTACTGATGCAGAGGGCGGTCTCGACGTACGTGCACGTGAAAGAGCGGCTGCATCCAGGCTTGCTGGATGAGCTGGTCAAGGCGGGCGCGCAAGCCATCGAGATTTTCGCGGCGCGGCAGCACTTCGACTACGCCAATCGCCGGCAGCACATACGGGAAATTGCCGACTGGTTTCGGTCGGCAGGCGTGCCGCTGAATTCAGTCCATGCGCCGCTGTTCGCCGACTACGAGTGGGGACGCACGGGTTCTCCGCCGGTGAACATCGCTTCCACCGATCGCGCGGGGCGGATCGAGGCGATGGATGAGATCAAGCGCTCGCTGGAAATCGCGGAACAGATTCCGTTCCGGTTTCTGATTCAGCACATTGGAACGCCCAGCGAGAGTTTCGACGAGAAGAAGTTCGAAGCCGCCATGACCTCGATGGAGCATCTCCATGCTTTCGCCCGGCCGCTGGGGGTGAAAATCCTGCTCGAGAATATTCCCAACGAGCTGTCGACACCGGAGCGCCTGGTAGAGTTCATCCAGACGACGCGGATGCATGACATCGGAGTGTGTTTCGACTGCGGTCACGCACACATCATGAGTGAGGTCGCCGGGGCATTCGAGACGCTGAAGAAACACATCTGGTCGACGCACGTGCACGATAACCATCGCGACAAAGACTCACACCTCTGGCCCGGCAAAGGGACGATCGACTGGAAAGAAACGATGGAGCTACTGCGCACGGCGCCGCAGACACCGCCGCTGCTCCTGGAAGTTGAGGGCGAAGAGAAGAAGAGTCCGGGAGAGGAAATCCGGGCGACATTCCGCAAGCTGGAAGAGTCGTAAGGCCCACCTCCGAGCGCCGAGAACCCCCAGTTGGGCTTTGGAGAAACAAAAGTCTGGCCTGCGCTCGTCGATGACCGCTCCGACAAGAATGTGCACTGGCAAGGCTGGATCTCATGGCAGAAGTACCGAAGGCCGAAAGCTTTGAAGAGATTGTGGAGTGGGCCTACAACACATTGCCAAAAAAGGTCAGAGATCTGCCTGACTTCCCCGGCATTCAGGTGGCCGACGAGCCACCGAAAGAGATACTCAAAGCGAAGAACTTGCCCCGCGGAAGAGAGCTGTTGGGTTGCTATAGTGGCGTTTTCAGAACCAAGCAACAGTTCAACCTAGTGCACTGGGCCCCTAATCTGATATTTGTTTTTCGTGGCCCAATTTTGCGATGTTCACAGGGAGATTTGCGGGCTGAAGTGAAACGCGTAGTCTGGCACGAGGTTGCGCATTGGCTAGGCTATGAGACGGAGCAGCAAGTGAAGGCGTTGGGCTTATAAAGAAAAACAACGTTTCAGCCTGAGCGAAGAATGCTCTGTCAGTATCGGCCAAAGAGTTGATCTTCATTTTTCTCTGACCCGTGAGATGCACCGGCAAGATTGACGTTTTCGCGGCGTCTTAGCCGTCAAGAAGGGTTCTATGTCAGCACCTGTCAGCACGATTGCGGAAATCGGAAAACACGAAGGCCAGGCGGTCACGATCCGCGGCTGGCTCTACAATCTGCGCGAGAGCGGGAAGTTGCTGTTTCCGCAGTTTCGCGACGGCTCGGGCGTGATCCAGGGCGTGGTACTGAAAAGCTCGGTGACACCGGAAATCTTCGACGCGATCAAGAACCTGACCCAGGAATCGAGCGTGATTGTGGAAGGCAAGGTGCGTGCCGACAAGCGCGCTCCTGGCGGATACGAACTCGACGTCTCGAACGTCAAGGTGTTGCAGCGCGTGCCGGAATCGGATCCGTATCCGATCACGCCCAAAGAGCACGGCGTGGATTTTCTGATGGAGCACCGCCATCTTTGGCTGCGCTCGCAGCGGCAGGCGGCCATTCTGCGGGTGCGTGGCGAGATCATCCGCGCGGCCCGGGAGTATCTCGATAGCAACGGATTCACGCTGACCGATCCGCCAATCATCACGCCCGCCGCTTGTGAAGGGACGACCACGCTGTTTCCGGTGGACTACTTCGAGGAGCAGGCTTACCTGACGCAATCCGGCCAACTCTACATCGAAGCCACGGCCATGGCACTGGGCAAGGTGTACTCGTTTGGACCGACGTTCCGCGCGGAGAAGTCAAAGACGCGGCGCCACCTGACCGAATTCTGGATGGTCGAACCCGAAATCGCCTACGCCACGTTCGACGATCTCATGGAGCTGGCGGAGAACTTCATTAGCTTCATCGTGAAGCGCTGCCTCGAACGGCGGCGCGCGGACTTGCAGACCATCGGGCGCGACGTCAGCAAACTCGAAAAGATCGAGCCGCCGTTCCCACGTATCAGTTACGACGAAGCGGTGAAGATGCTGCAGGAAGGGCATGCCAAGGGCGCATTGGAAAACAAGTTCGAGTATGGCGGAGATCTGGGGTCGCCGGACGAGACCTATCTCTCATCGCTGTACGACAAGCCGGTGATGGTGCACCGCTATCCGGCTGGCGTGAAGGCGTTTTACATGGAGCCGGACCCGCAGCGGCCTGACCTGGCGTTATGTGTGGACGTGCTCGCGCCCGAGGGTTACGGAGAGATCATCGGCGGGTCGCAGCGTACGGCATCGCACGAGTTGCTGGTAAGACGAATTCAGGAGCACAAGCTGCCAGAGGAAGCGTTCAAGTGGTATCTCGACTTGCGCAAGTACGGTACCGTTCCGCACAGCGGCTTCGGTATGGGCATTGAGCGCGCGGTGGCGTGGATCTGCGGATTGGAGCACGTGCGGGAGACGATCCCGTTCCCAAGGATGCTGTATCGGCTGTATCCGTAGTTCTCAGTTCTCGGTTCCCGGTTATCGACGAGCGGAATCAAACAGCGAAGCCGGCGGTAGAACTGGCGCTGTCGGCGTTTGGGAAGAAAATCTTGTGATCCGTGAGGTCCATCTATGAAACTCGTTCGCATGTTTGTTTTGTTCACAGCCGCGATTCTCGCCGTGAGTTCTGTGGTCGCGCAACCGCAACCTGCCACTCCCGTCGAAAAGGAAGCGACTGTTTATGGAGTAAGCCTCAAGTACTTTGAGGCTGGACAAGGAGAGCCGGTGATTCTGCTGCACGGCCTGGGCGGCGTCAAAGAAGAATGGATGACCAGTCTCGGCGCCCTGTCCGCGAACCATCGCGTGTACGCGCTGGATCAGGTGGGTTTCGGTCACTCCGGAAAACCGTTGCTTGAATACAAGATCGCCACCTTCTCGGACTTCCTCTTCGGCTTCATGCAATCGCAGAATCTGAGCAAGGCTACCCTCGTCGGCAACTCCCTCGGTGGATGGATCGCGATGGACTTTGCGATTCGACGTCCCGAAATGGTTGACAAGTTAGTGTTAGTGGATTCGGCTGGCCTTCCATTCGGCAAAATGCCGCCGGTCGATTTGAACCCTTCGACGTTGGCCGATATGCGCGCGCTTCTCGAATCTCTCTTCTTCAACAAGAAGCTCGCAACCGATGAATTCGTTTTGCAGGCCTTCACCGCTCATATGAGCAACAACGATGCCTATACCATCCAGCGAACGATGGCCGGTTTCGGGCAGAACCAATTCGTGGACGCCAAGCTCGCCTCCATCCACGCGCCCACACTGGTTGTCTGGGGACGAGAGGATGAGCTGCTGCCAGAGTCAATGGGCGAAAAGCTGCGCGACGCGATTCCCGGCGCCAAGCTGGCGGTGTTCGATCAATGCGGGCATGTGCCGCAATTGGAGAAGCCTGCGGACTTCAACAAAGCAGTGTTGGATTTCCTGGGAAAGTAGCGCACTCACCAGCGCTTGGGTTTGAGAGCGGTCGGCGCCGAGAGCCAATGGGAAGTAGAAAGGCGGAGCAGAAAGCCCACTCCGCCGCTCAATCTGTCTTTAGCCTGACCCTACTGTGTTTTGGTTTTCACCGCGTCGCCGGTCTTGAAGCCGCTGCCGGAAACGATGGAGCAGACCGAAGAAGCATCGTCGACGTCGGTGACTTTCACCACTCCAATCGGGGTACTCAAGCGGCGCAACACCTGGTTGGTTGCTGGATCCTTGATTTCCTTGGTGACGCGCTCAACGCTGAGTTCGTCGCCGACTTTCACACCCGCTTTCGCGCCGACATTCAGGATGACCTGTCCACCCTCGACGGCCGCGACCAACCCCTGGACAACGATAGTCCGGACCTGCAACTTATCTTTGCCGGCGACCACCTCGGTGGTCAGCTGATCGGTAGCCAGCTTGGTAGCCTCGCCGATGATGGTGCTCTGAAAATCGCTGCTCCCGAAGTCGACGTTGCCGCCACCCCAGCCGTGCCAGTTGCCTCCACCGCCAAGCATGGACGTGCTGCTGCGGCTCGACTGTCCTTTGCCCTCGGCAACGGCCAGGATTTCACCCGTGTCGATGTCGACGAGGCGGGCGCTGAGGCCGACATTCGCCTTGGTATTCTTGTGGCCAAAGCCGCCGAGACCGTGGCCGACCCAGTTGCCACCGGCGCCACCCAGGCCGAGGTTCTTCGTCTCACCGCCGAACTGGGTGATGCTGCCGACCAGAATGGCGTCGACCCCCAGTAATTTGCCGATCTTCGCGGCCGATGCGGGATTGGCGCGATCGCTGTTGGAGAAATTCTGCTCGGCAAGAATCTTGTCGAGCGCCTTGCGCTCGATGATCGAATAAGAGCCGTCTTTGACCAGGTTGGTCACCAATAGATCGGCGATACCTTTGCCGATGTCGATATCCTGGCCGAAAATCTGGGAAACGCCAGAATGAACGGTGGCGTAGTCAAAATCCATAACGGCAATCCGCTTCTTGCGGGGAGCAGCCTGCGCCCAGGCCACGGCGCTGCAGAAAAGCAGTAACGACGCGATCAATGCCACAACGACTCTGTTCTTCATGGAGTGAATCCCTCTCCGCTGGGGAGGCACGCCCTCGTACCCTCCCTTGAGTGTACTTGAGGGTGAGGCTAATCATCCGTTCGGCCCTTGTCAACTGCACATCAAGCCCGGCGCGAATCGCCGCGCGCCCAGAGCTACCCTTCTTAGAAGTGTTCGCGAAACAGCCATCGTAACCCATTGATTTGCTGGGCTGCTATGATCTCAGTCTGCACGGGCTAGCGTCTCAGAGCCGTGGAGTTCATCATGCGCACACGACCTCTCTTCTTGCTTTCCACTGCCATTTTCATCCTATCCATGACCTGCGGGCTGTCGGCGACGCCGGCCAACGCAAATCCAAAGATATTCGTCGAGAGTGACTGGCTTGCGGCACACTCGGCGGATCCCAACGTTGTCATCCTCCACGTTGGTCGCGATCGCTCCACTTACGACTCCGGCCACATTCCGAATGCTCGCTTCTTGCCTTTCGCCGAGATCGCGGCCACCCGGGACGGCATTCCGAATCAGTTGCCCCCTGCCGAGCAGCTCAAAGCTGCGTTCGAGAAGGTCGGTGTCGGCGACAAAATACAAGTTGTGCTTTACAGCGACCGCATCGGCGTGTACGCGGCCCGTGCGTATTTTGCGCTCGACTATCTGGGACACGGTTCGCGGACAGTGCTCTTGAATGGCGGCCTCGAGAAGTGGAAGTCGGAATCACGGCCAATATCGAAAGAGGAACCAAAGCCCGCGCCGGCTCTGCTCACGGTCCGGCCCCACCCGAAGCTGATCGTCGACAGGCGGCAAGTGCAGCGGATGTTGAAGGACCCCCATGTCGTCCTCATCGACGCGCGTCCTCCGGACGAATACTCGGGCGCCCAGCTCTCCGATGGCGCGCCCCGGGCGGGCCACATCCCAGGCGCCAGGAATGTGTTTTGGGTCGACAACCTGGAGAGCGTGCAGAACCCGGTGCTGAAACCGATGTCCGAGATTCAGAAGAAATACGAACAGGCGGGCGTAGGGCGGGGCAAGCGGGTGATTGTTTATTGCAGGGCAGGCGTGCAGGCGTCACACGACTACCTCACCCTGAAGATGCTGGGCTATAAGTCGGTAATCTACGACGGGTCGTTCTTCGAATGGAGCAACGCGAAAGACACGGCCGTAGAGACGTCCGGCTCGATGGGGAAGCAACCCTGAGTCAGCGCGGTAATGCTCGGTTGGCCGACGCTCGCGCGTTCAGGGGGCGGGGGAGTGCTCAGCCGGAGTAGCCGGCTCTTCCTTGGGCGCTGCGCCGTGCTCACGCTGGGCGGCGCGCAGGTCGGCATGGAGCGCGTCGAGGGTGTTCGTCGGCATTTCCAGGCCCCATGTTTCGATTTCCTTTTCATCCCAGTATCCGTTGAGCCGGATAGCGGTGTCGGTGAGATCTTCCGGAAAAGCCTGCCGGTAGGAGCCCTCGCGCGTCAGAATCTCGCCGATCTGGCGGCCGGTGTGCATTTCGTAAACACGGCGGGTCGAAGTGTCGCCGCCGTTGGTAAACACCAGCAGCGCCTCTTCGTCGCCGTAGTCGGGGCGATAAAACCAGGCTTGGGGAGCGTCGGCCTTGGGACGCGGGCGCCTTTTGTGATGGACCGGCTCCGCGACGGGTTCGGGCTTGGGCTCATTCGCGGGGTCGAAATAGAGAACACGCTGGCAAGAATCGCAGAAAACGACTTGCTCGCTGTTGGTTTGCGGACGCAGCATCACCTGGCAACCCATGCATTTGTGGTCGCGCACTTCGGCCAGGCCGGTGTTGCGCAGTTTTATCACCCGTTCGTAGTGGCGCAGCAGGTCGGCGGAAATATTCTGGCGCAGACCGTCGCGCTTCACCTTCCACTCCGCTAGCTTCGTCTGATCTTCGGCAGTAACGCGGCGCGCTTCTTCTTTTTCCTTTTCGATTTCGGCCGTCTCAGCTTTCAGCTCCGCCTCGGCCGCTTTGACTTCTTTTTCGCGCGTTTCGGCGTTGATCATCACTTCGAGGATGTGATCCTCGTTGATGCGGACGTCCTGCTCAGCGAACTGAATCTCGTGCAGCAACGCCTTGTATTGTTCGTTGGTTTTGACCTCGAGCGACTGGTCGCGATACTTGGAGATCTTGGTTTGCAGGTCCTGGATGGCGGCTTCGAACTTCTTGCGGTTGGCCTCGTCGGCTTTGGCCGCGGCACGGGCTTTCTCGAGCTGGGCCTTGGTTCCGGCCAGTTTCTCCTCGATCGCTGCCACGCGTTTGGGCAGCGCGGCGATTTCCTCCTGGAGCCTGCGAATTTCCTTATCCGTGGCCTGGAGTTCGAGTAGTTGTTCGATGTCAGAAAGCATGACGGGAGAAGCGCGCCTGGCTTGATTCTAGCACGCGGCAAACGGGCGAAAAGGCTTGAACCACGGAGGGCACAGAGGATCAGGAAGGTCACGGAGGGTTTGAAGTTCCCCCGTGATCGTCCGTGATCCTCTCTGGTTATTAGTTCTCCCCCGGCATCGGATGGTGCGCCTGGTCGGCGTGCGGCACGAGCTGCTGATAGACTGCGCGCGGGACGTGCGAATCCCAGTAGCCTGCCGTCTTCGCAAATCCCACGATGCCGAAGAAGAGAACGGCAATGCCGGCGGCCATCGCCCAGGTGGGCACCTTCGGAGGCTGTGGGGTGAGTCCGGGGATCTTCGGCAACGATAGGCTGAGCGTGTTCTTCGCGGGACAGACGGCCACGCATTCCAGGCAGCCAGTGCATTCCGCCGACTTGATGGTGATGAGCCTGTCGACTGGCAGCGCCGAGGGACACGCTTTGGCGCACTTCTCGCAGTCGATGCACGTCTCGGGATTGCGGCGGATGCGCGCCGGGCTGAACAGCGATGTGATCCCGAGCAGGGCGCCGTAGGGGCACAGATAGCGGCACCAGAAGTTCTGGATGAACAGTGATGCGAGCGCCAGTATGCCGACCACGATCGCGCCGGTTTCGCTCAGATGGCGGAAGAAGTTGAGCATCTTCACGTCGGCGATCACTCCGTAGGGGCTGTTCATGAAGGCGGCAAGCTCATCGACCGCCATCGAACTGACCGCCCAGACGAAAAAACCGAGCAGAAGATACTTCAGGCCGCGTAGGGTGACATCGAGCCAGCGCGGCGGGAAAAAGTTCCGCCGGAACAGCCTGCGGCCCAGTTGCCAGAGATACTCCGAGAGCGTTCCCACCGGGCATATCCAACTGCAGAACGCTTTGCGGAACAGGAACGACACGGCGAGAAACGAGATCAGCAGAAACATGCCCGCCGGATGCAGCGCAGGCACGCGGTGGGTAAGCACGAAATACTTCAGATTCATCAGGGCGGCGATCGGGAGCCAGCCCTCGACTCCGGCCGGGCGCTTGAGGGAAGTGGGCCCGCCGCCAGGCTCGAACTGGCGAACCCAAAAGTAGAAGACCGCACCGATCCAAACGTTGAGAAGCACGAATGCGGCCTGGAAGCTGCGGCGGGTGATCTGCGAGTAATCGCGGTCGGTCCGGCGGATGAGTTTCTTCTTCGGCTTGGATTTGGCGATTACGGCGCTGGCCGCCGAGGCGTTGGCGGCGATTGTTGAGCTTGTGGCGGTTTTCGCAGAGACGCGGCCAGCCGCGTCCCTACCGAAGGTGGGCAGCGGAACGGGCGGCTCGGAGGTAGGTATGAGAACTGGGGGGATTTCGGGAGTCACCTCGCCATGAGCTTGCGTTGCCATGAGGCCATCCTTACAGCCTCAGGCTAAGGGGCGGCTGAACATCTGGATGTGACATTTGTCACGGGCGGCAGGGCACGGCCTGAGGAACACGGTGTCCGCCGGACTCACGACATCACAGACAACCCATTGTCCTCGTGCTAGTTTGGTGGCCGTCCGCGAGCATGGTTGGCTGACAGTGCGCGCGTCGGGCGGTACTTTCATCAGGAGGTGTTCCTTGCCTTCGTGGTTACGGATTCCTCACAGCTTGTGCATCGTTGTCGGCATCCTTGCCATGTGTGGGTTATGCGCATCGCAACAAATGAGCAAGCCCGATTCAGCCCAACCCGCCACCGACGCCGGCGAGTTGGCGCCCCACAAGATTTTTCCGCTCTCCAAGATCCAGGAGAAGGCGATCGGCGAGATCACGGCCGGCAGCAAGCTTGCCGGAGCGCGGAAGACGGAGAACCATCTTGCCTGGGCCGAGGAAGCCAAAAACAAGAGCTACATTGTCCGGCTGGACGGCAAGCCGATCGGCGGCACATATGACGACGTCGTGTATCTGGCATTCAGCGACGACGAGGAGCACCTGATCTGGAATGCGAAGCACGGCTCGAAGTGGCAGGTGGTGGTGGATGGCGAAGAGAAGACAAAGCCGTATGGGAAGCTGACGTCTCCCACCTTTAACTCCAACGGCAAGCACTTTGCCGTAGGGGCCTGTGAGCAGAAGCGATGCAAGCTGGTCGTCGACGGCGAGGAAACCGGTCCCGAGTTTGAAGACATTTCCTACGCGAGTTTCAGCAAGGACGGAGCGCACTACGTTTACCTCGGCAAGGCCGACAAGCAGTGGATTCTGCTGCTCGATGGCAAGCAACTCGGGCCGGAGATGCGCGGATTCCATTCCTGGCACTTCAGCCCGGACAACGGCCGGGTAGCGGTGTCCGCCCTGCTGAAAGACGGCTGGACGTGGGTGGTCGATGGCGTCCCTGGGCCGCCCTATGAGGTCCTGAGCCACATCACCTTCACGAACGATGGGAAGCATTATGCCTTTGCCGGGACCAACTCGAAGAAAGCCATGTTCGGAAAGAACAAGACAGTGGGCAGTCTGGTGATCGATGGCAAGGTGGAATATACCTACGACGGCAGCGGTTTCGGAGGGGGCTGGCAGGGGGCCTTTGCTTCGTCGGAGATCGTGACCGGCGTCCACAGTTTTCAACCGGACTTTCACGGGCTGTCGGATCCCGCCTACGTAGCGGACGGGTCGCTGGTTTATGCCGCTCGCCGCGGGGACAACGACGTGGTCGTCTTCTTTCAGGGGCAGACCGGGCCGGCGGTTGAAGATGTCGTCAGCCCGATCATCTTCACGGACGACGGCATGCACATTGCCTATGTCGTGAAGCGGGGCGAACAATTCGTGCAGGTGCGGGACCAGAAGTTCGGCAGCGCGTTTCCGGGGAAGCGCGCCGCGAGTTTCGTCTCCTACATTGCGCTGGCGAAGGACGGCTCGCGCCTGGCCTGCGAAATCGTGCGCGGAGGCAACCAGTTTAAGCAGGGCACCACCCAGCGCGCGCTGAGGCGGTTTGTGGTCGACGACAAGGCGGATGCGGAATTCGATGCGCTCGGCATGGGCCATTTCGTGTTCAACTCCGGCCGGAAGCATTATGCCTACGAGGTCATCGGGGGATCGGGGGACCGGGATGTGGTGGTGGTCGACGGCATGGAGGGAAAGTACTACGACACCGTTTTCCGCGGCAGCACCAAGTTCATTCAGGATGACGTGATCGAATACATCGCCCAGGACGGGGGCAAATTCTATCGAGTGACGCAGTCGCTGAACTGAGGGCGGCGCGCAGAGGTCGAGGTTAATCGCGGCTGGGCCCTGGCGATCCGCACGTAAGGGCGTTTTTTCAGGTCATCGACGACGGTCGGGGTCGCCGTTCCCTTCGAATAACCTCCTTTGCTGTTCCCCACCTGCGGAACCGTGATACATCTTTAGTACTTGCAACTGCACATGGCCATTTTGCTCTTCTTTGCCGGCGTGCTGGGCGGGGCGCTGAACGCCGTCGCCGGCGGCGGGAGCTTCATCGCGTTTCCGGCGCTGCTGTTCAGCGGCGTGGCGCCGATCTCGGCCAACGCCACGAACGCGGTCGCGCTCTGGGTAGGCGTGACGGCGAGCACAGGCGCCTACCGGCGGCATCTGGACATCGCGTGGCGCGTCATGATCCCGCTGGCGGTGGCCAGCGTGATCGGAGGCGTCACCGGAGCATTTCTGCTCCTGCGGACGCCCGCCCATACGTTTCTACGCATTTTGCCGTGGCTCATGCTGGGCGCCACGCTGCTGTTTGTCTTCGGAGGACGCTTGTCGCGCGGCCGAAAAAGCAGCGTGGCACATGATGCTTCTCGCGCGGCCATCGCTTTTGCGGCGCTGTTTGAACTGGTGGCGGCGGTTTATGGGGGCTACTTTGGCGGAGGGCTTGGGATCGTGAACTTGGCCATGCTGGCCGCTCTCGGCATGACCGACATTCATGCCATGAACGCGCTGAAGGTCGTGCTGGGCGGCATCATCAATGGAGTCGCCGTGGTTACGTTCGTCGTGAAGGGTGCGGTCGCCTGGGGGCCGGGCGCGGTTGTGACTGCTGGGGCGATTGTCGGCGGATACTTCGGAGCGCACTACGCGCAAAAGCTGCCCCAAGCCTGGATTCGGGCTTTCGTCATCCTGGTGGGGACGGGGATGACGGCGTATTTCTTCTGGAAAGCGTATTAGAGCGGGCGCTAGGCTTCAGGCTCTAGGCTTTAGGCTTCAGGGTTTGGGCTACGGCTACCCGCCGGATTCACAGCGGCCCTGCGATGCACACCGTAGGCAATCCCGGAAACCAGGCCTGCGGGGGCCGGAGCCTGACGCCTGAAGCCCAGTCCTGCGGTCAAATGCCTTTAGTAATCTGCCCTGGGGTACCGAACCCGTGAGATATTGGCCAAGGATATGTCGATGCCCACCAGTGTGCTCAACGGCCACCGAGGCTCCCGTGTCAAACTCGGCGGTTCTATCCTTGCCCTGGTGTTGCTGGAGAACGGGCGCCAAGTCCGTGCCCGCATGAATCAACTGTCGGTCAACGGGGGTCTGCTGTCGCTGGAGCGCCCGCTGGATGAGGGCATTAGGGTGACGGTTCTGTTTCACCTGGGTTCGACCACCGTCCGCTGCGTGGGGAACATGCTGTTTCCGATGTGGGCCACAAAGGGTTGCCTGCAGCCGTTCCGCTTCATTGACCTGCCGGAAGCCAGCCGCGCCCGCCTGGCAACGGAACTGGAAGAGCTGGTCCGCGCCGGCGCTCAGGAAGAGGAAGAGTAGCCCGCTGGTCATCGGCCACAATCCAGAGGCCGGGCTTCGACACGCTGCGAGTCCGTATCTCCGCTAGTCCGATCGGCCCCGAACTCGGGATGTTGTCCGTTGAGTAAACCACTGTACAAATCCTCGGGCGGATAGTACAAAGGCCGTGCCGAGAGTTGCACTAAGAGATCGACGCGGCAAGCCGACATTCAGTTACGAACCGGAACGGACCTGTAAGCCCGCCCTCACTTCACACGGAGCTTTGTTCATGGAACACATCCATCCAGCCACAGTCAGACGTTTCGAGGCGCGGCCGGGCCAACCCTGTGAGTTTTGCAGGGAATTGGACCCACAATTCCTCAGCCGACGGCTTGTAGACCAGATGGTAACCGCGAACCGGAAGCAGACCGCTTCCGCGCATCTGACCGAGGACGGCTATGTCCGGCATCGCATGCTCGAAGTGCGCCAACTGACGGCGCGGATGCCTCGCAGCGCTGCCTGACGAACGGGCGTAAACAGAGGCAAAATCGCGGGCCCGCCATCTCCGGCGCCCGGGTTCTGGCGCGACTTTCCACGCCCTCCAGGGTTGAAATAACCGATTCCGCAGTGTGTAATAAAAGCAAGGGGGACTCCTATGTTGACCCGGATCCGACCCTCGTTTGCGCTTGGCCTCCTGCTTTTCCTCGTGGGCGGCCTTTCGGTCGTGGAAGCCCAGATTCACGGCGTGCCTGCTTCGGTTACCTCGATTGGTTTCGGCGGAAATATGTCATCGGCGCCCGGCATCCCGGCCAGCGTGACTTCGCTTGGACCCAACGGATTTGGCACGGGAATTGGGTTTTTCGGGAATTGCTGCAATGGCCCGATCTTCGGGGGATTCCGGCACGGTTCGATCCTCACGGGGCGGCACTTCCGCGAACATCGCGGCTATTTCCCCATGGCGATGCCGGTGTACTCGGTTCCCTACACTCCGGTCATGCTGGTACAGCCGGAAATGACCGGCGAAGGGGATGAGGAAGAGTACTACGGCGGTCCTACGATCTTTGACCGGCGTGGTCCCGGCAATCAACGTTTGAAGGCTTATGTGGAGCCGGAACCGCAACGGGCCCCGGCAGAGACGGCTGCCGCCCCGGCTCCGGAGCCTGCGCCGGTAGTGGCGCAGCCCAGCACGGTGCTCGTCTATAAAGATGGACACCAGGTCGAGGTTGTGAACTACGCCATCGTGAGCGGCGTGCTGCACGAATTCCTCGACGGCCGTGCCCGCAAGATCCCGCTCACCGACCTGGACCTTCCGGCCACGCGCAAGGCGAACGACGAACGTGGCGTGGATTTCCAGGTGCCCGCCGCGCGCTAGGCCAGTCCCAAGGCCGGCCTGCGTCACGCCGCGAGCAACTGGATAGTTCGCAATGCGGATCGGCCCTGCCCAGTCGGGAGCTTGCCCCGAGCGTAGCCCAAGAGGACTTTGCACTTTCCCTTTCCACTCTGCCAACCTCGCTCTTCCTTCCACTCCCCAGCCCGACTGGTTATCTGGGAACCTCCTGGCCTCGCATTTCCGCTTGACAGGCCCGCGGGCGGGGTGGATACTTATTCATTCGAATGCATGTTTATTCATGAATAGAACAGCCCGTCACAAAGCGATTCTGGAAGTGCTGGAGTCAGGGCCGATCGAAAGCCAGGACGTCCTGCAGCATCGGCTGGAGGAACGCGGTTTCGAAGTCGGCCAGGCGACGCTCTCCCGCGACATCCACGAGCTCAAGCTCGCCAAGGGTCCGGAGGGCTACACGCGCACGGGCGAAAGCCGGGGCGCGGAAACGGTCCTGCCGTCGGTGATGCACCTGATGCAGGATTTCGTGGTCGAGATTCGCCAGGCCCAGAACCTGCTGGTGGTGAAGACGACGGTAGGAAGCGCGCAGCCGGTAGCGCTGGCACTCGACTCCTCGCACTGGCCGGAGGTGGTAGGCACGGTGGCCGGGGATGACACCGTGTTGGTGATCGCCGCAGACAGGAAAAAAGCGCACGCGTTGGCCCAGCGCATTCGCAAGCTGTCTTAGCCAGCGGTGAAATCCGGAAGAACTTGCGCAGGGAGTGCACACAAGAGGTTATG